>PNRO01014392.1_pt1 | contig 9620 bp, 10 predicted proteins | sample 7248581 | NCBI WGS metagenome assembly PNRO01 (sample SAMN08278401, study PRJNA427962) | Gut metagenome, whole genome shotgun sequencing project. | isolation source: gut content | host: Eisenia fetida | place: India:Sub Himalayan Terai region of Darjeeling | collected 2013-11-18 | reverse complement strand
ACCCATGATCGACCGATCGAACCAAAACTCACCTTCGCAAACCTTTTCGATGGCCTTATAAAGCACCTCGACCCCACTCTGTTTCGATACAAGCCCCCTTATTCCCAACTTCAGGCACTTCTGGTAAAACTCGACCTCACTATTACTGGTTAGTATCAGTACCGGAATATTTGCGATCTGCGGCTCAGATAACTGAAAAAGAACCTTTTCGTCAAAATCCGAAAGGTTGCAAAGAATGAGATCTGGTGCAGTTTTGACGATCATTTCTGAGGTCGACTTCCGTATTGAGGCTTCACCTACAACTTTTAGCCGATCATCTGACTCGATCAGCATTCGTAGGGCCGTCCTGAAGATCGAATAGTTGCAGATGAGAAAAATATTTATTGATCTTTTTGCCATGGCTTCGTACCGACGGTCGAAACGTCTCTTTATCAATCGATCTCGATCTGACATGAGATCTTATTGAACAATCAGTAAAAGACGAATCACTATTAAAATCCCCGGTCAATCACTAAATTTCCCAAAATCCCTTGTTTCCAACTCTCCCGAAATACCGACACCACATTTCAAACACAAAAGGACGCGAAAGGTATTCCGTCCCCACAAGAGCGCGTGGCTAATTGGCAATTCGTTTCGCAAATCGAAAAATACCGACTCGATCTTGCGGTAATGTCCTATTCAGGTTGAGTGAATGTCTATGAAGATACAGCACTTTCAAGGAATCGCACATCGGAAAGAGCGATATTTCTCATTAGCTATTTAGCCTATATGAATTAGTGCTACAAATGCCGTATGCAATATGTCAATCCGCTGATGAAGTTTCGACAGCAGCCAATTTAAATGTTACTTAGCCATCGTGCAGAATGGGATCATTCATATTACATTTGGGTGGTTTCAAGACACAGATCTCTGAGTCGATCAAGGGATAAGTCAGTTCGTGGATGAATCGTGCAAAGGCAGGTTTTTGAACAATTTAGGCTTAAAATGTGACATTTACTTCCGAAACCTTGAGAAAACGTTATCGGTCGTCCTGGCTGTGACCGTCGAAAACGCAAAGGAACCGGACGGTGTGCCAGGTCGGACGATAGTATTCAGGGGCTACACAAAATGCCCATAGTCATTGGACAAAAATATACCTGTTGAAATGTTCCATATGATGCTAAGATGTGGTTGGTAGGTATAGCCCTCGAAAATCTTCAGAGTATCGTAATCAAAACAAATTAACGCAAATCCTACCCCTGTCAAGCGTCCCCTTGATAGTGAGTTTTAAATTTGTATGAAAAAGACCCACACAAAAAGCCCTACTGCGCAGATACGCATTTCGATCATTGCAGACCCGCAGCTTGTTCGTGAAAGCTTGGCGGTCCTTATTGAGAGTAATAAAGACCTAAAGGTACTTTGTTCGATCGGCTTCACCCTGGAATGTTCCGAATTCAAAACGTTTGGTGATTCGGAAATTGCTGTGATCTACTTTGAAGCCGGCGATCCGATCGAAATTGTCGGAGAGATCCATTCGAAATACCCGAAAGTGAAAATTGTGGCTATCACCGATGGCAACAACCTGGACTGTTCTACTCAAGCGCTGAAATTCGGAGCGGTCGGTGTTGTTCAATCGATTCAAAGTTCGAAATTGTTGTTTGAAGCAATACGTCAGGCACATAAAGGCGAGACCTGGCTGAACCAGGAACTGCTTAGCAATTTGCTTGAGAACGGAAATGGTTCGTCACGAGCAAAGATAAACGGCAAGATCGGTCCGGCCAATGATTCGTTAACGCGCCGTGAGATCGAGGTAGTTTCGATGATCGGGAAGGGCCTTAAAAGTAAGATCATTGCTGAACGTTTATCGATAAGTGAAGCTACAGTCCGTCATCATCTCAGTTCGATATATGGGAAGCTTGGCGTTGACGACCGACTCAACCTTGTCATTTATGCGTTCGAACGTGGGCTTGTTCAGTTTTCGGATGAGACCCGCACGAACTAGAATTATGATTCGGTAACCAACGATGTCGCTGACTTTTGAGAAGAATTTCCATACCCATTTGGGTGAGCTAGCTGCCATTCCCATGCTGATCCGATGATTTCCTCGAGATCAGCATATTTGGGCTTCCATCCAAGTATCTCAACCGCCTTAGACGCATTTGCGACCAATTGATCGGGATCGCCTGCGCGGCGCTGTTCGATTCTCACGTCGATCGGCCTAGCCGTCACTTTTCTGGCAGCTTCGATCACTTCAAATACGGAAAAACCACGTCCATTGCCAAGATTGATATGCGTTGAAACGCCCCCGTCCATCAAATATTCAAGAGCGCGAAGATGAGCATCCGCAAGATCGGTGACATGAATATAATCCCGGATACATGAGCCATCGGGCGTTTGATAATCGTCGCCGAATACCGATACGTACGGCAGTTCGCCATTTGCGGCCTTCAATACATTCGGTATCAAGTGGGTTTCGGGGTCGTGAAGCTCACCGCATTTTTCGGTCGCTCCTGCCGCATTGAAATAGCGAAGAGCAGCAAATCTCAGATCGTATGCCGCGTCGTATGATTCCATTATCCGTTCAATCATAAACTTGGACCAGCCGTACGGATTGATCGGATGCTGCGGATGTGTTTCGTCGATCGGAATGTTTTGCGGAACGCCATAGGTCGCGCATGTGGACGAAAATACCACTTTCTTGACGTTAGACCTGAGAAGCGCGTTTAGGAGTTCATTGGTCTGAAACGTATTGTTCTCAAAATACTTCGCCGGATCCGTTACAGATTCACCGACGTACGCATAGGCTGCAAAATGGATACAAGCATCGACCTCGTTTGTCTCGACGATATGTTTTACAAGTTCCCCGTCGCCGACATTTCCCTGATAAAAGGGGATATTGCCATCGAGCGCAAATTGATGGCCGTAAACCAGATTATCCAGAACAACGACCTCTATCTGCCGCTGATGAAGCAGCTCAACAGTAACGCTTCCTATATAACCGGCTCCACCGGTCACTAAGATCTTCATTAATTATTTTTGGGATTCCAGCCGGACTCTCTATTTACTCGGATAGCCGGCCATCAATTCAGTTGCAAGATAAGCGTGCTTTTTTACCTCATCATTAAATAGCTTTAGCGCCTACAATACAATAAAATAGGGTTTTTTTATAGACAAACAATTGATTCTATTACCTGATCTAGTAGTTAGCGGTTATTTTTAAAATCCACGGCTTACAAATCCTTGGATTCCCCCGCATTACACCGAGATCAGTCAGTATCCCGCGATCCTCACATCGCTGCCGCAATATCTACTTCGATATATTCAACCCAGATGCTCATCGGTTCGATCAAGGTGATCAGAGTTTTTGTGCCGTCCGCTTCTTCAATGTCGATAACATCGTCTTGATCTTCATTCGCCGCCAGAACCATCACTTTCGACGGATCTTTGATGGTATGCGTTTGATGCGAATCGGTGTCTTCCCCTACGGAGAGGTCGATCGAGGTGCGGTCGCCTGCCGTTTCGACTGTGATCCCGTTTAGCGGCAAGCCCTCGGTCAGGATCTGGTCGCCTATTTCCGTGTTCAAGACCTCGACCTTTGTCTTCCATTCATATCGCCGCCTGCTAAGAGTTTCAAAGAACTCGGCCCAATTTTCCTTTTTTATTTCGTAGTTCATTTTTATTTTCCTCTTGTTAGTTTAGCTATTAACTCCTACAAATTCCCGTCCTTCCATGGCTACATCAAGCGTCAGTCGGAGGTGCGATCAAAAGCTCGTTGAAATAGATCCCAGAGCGGCCGACGGACACCATGCCATCGAGCCGGCCATTTAGTGCTTCCTCTACAAGAAGCTTGTAGTCTTCCGTGCTCGACGTTCTGTACGACTGATAATAGGGCTCTTCACTGATCGAAAGGTGCTCAAGTATTTGATTCACCGCAGCCCTGGATTGATCTGTACGGGTCGCAAAAAGTTTTATACGGTAATAATTCACGTTATTCTCCTCAGTAAATTTGATCGAATATCTCCTGATCTCTTTCCTGCAATACACAAACCAATCGATGGAACTTAATTATTCTTGCTGCCGTTCTGCCCATTGGAGGTTTTCACCACCACCACCGAACATGGAGCATGGTGAACTACCGATTCTGAAACCGAGCCGAGTAAAGCTCGCCGCCAAAATCCGTAACCATGAGACCCCATTATTATCAGGTCGGCTCCCCAATTCTCTGCTTCAGCGACTATTTCCTGATTCGGAGACCCCGTTACGACTTTCGTGGTCAACCTTGCTCCCAACTTCGGGAGGTCTTTACGTAACTTCGCCTCGGTTTGCTCAACCACATCGTTCGCCTTTTCTAGAAGAGCAGCGTCTAGGTCGCGCATATATCCGGGTGATGCTCCGTAGGGATCGGCAACTACACTTGCTGTTTCCGCAACGGACAATATCTCTATTTCCGTGTTTTCCGATCGATCAAACATTTCGCAGCATTTCCTGACCGCTGCGTTGCTGAACTTTGATCCTTCAGTTGGAACTAAAATTTTCATCTTCTTTCTCCATCTCGCCGGGTTGACAACCGACGGTTTCGTTTCGACACATCTTTCATAAGCAAAGCACGTTCCATTTCGGACGCAATCCTTTTTGATCCTTTACTCGAGATTTAAGGCATTTGCCAGGCTCTCGTGCCGAAACAAATTATGATCGCCGTGAGAAAATCCGTTCGGTACGCGAAAAATCACACAGTTTTGCGGCGAGGAAAACCAAACGATATACCAACAATGCTCCTAATGACGATCTGTGGATCCCGCCGCGTACCAACATCGATACCCGAAGGAGCGATTTCAGAGTTCAGATCTCGCTCGCGTCACCTCATTTTTCTTTGCTTCGTTCCACCGACTCCTTCGTTTTCCCGCTTCGCACAACCAATACCGAACATGGAGCATGATGAACCACTGCATCCGACGCGGAACCCAGCAACGCCCGCGACCAAAATCCGCGGCCGTGTGAGCCGACGACGATCAGATCGGGCTGCCATTCCTCTGCATTCTCGACGATCGCCTGGCCGGGTGTTCCCATTACGACTTCAGCAGTTACAACAGAATTCGGAAGTCGCTCCAGAATCATCATTCGAGCTTTTTCAATATTATCTTCCGCGAGCTTTTCTGCGTCTTCGCTCGCTTGTTGGTCAAGTTCGGGCGAAGCCATGAAAGGTTCCGTGGCGATCGTGATCGGTTTGAACACTGAAACCAGCTTGATCTCTACCTCGCTCATGTTCTTGATCAATTCGCACGCTTTCTCAATGGCTGCGTGACTAAACGCCGAACCATCGGTGGCAATAAGAATTCTCATAACTTTCTCCTGAAATTTCGTCCAACCGATAAGTTAGGAATGCAACACGTATGCCGCGCCGGAGCGTGCGAAGTGATTACCGGCAAAGTCAGCCGTTACGTAAATTTCCATTGCACTGCGGTTTGAATCTGCAACCTCAAGGTGAATAAGTTCGCGATTACCACTGAAAAATTCCACGCTCGGCATTCCATTCGGTACGACACTTATCCCGGAATCTCGATAAATACATTGCTGTCGGAAATTTATCCGCTGGCACGATGCTTGCGAGGCGGTAGTTAGTAAACGCACTTGCATTTCGACCCGTTCGGTCGAAGAAAATCAACGTTAGGAGAACAAATCTATGGCAAGCAAGAAACAGAAAAAAGACGATGAGACCGGTTTGATCGCTCCGCAACCGGATACACTGGTAACAGGCAACAAATTCTCATCTTTCGAGACTACGCCCTTCAACATGATGCGTCGATTTATGGATGACATGGATCGACTGTTTGAGAGTTTTATAGAAATGAGAAAGGCCCCCATCCTGGAGAACGAGTTGGCCTTTCCGCAATGGAGCGAGTTTGAGAGGGATATGTGGTCCCCGCAGATCGAAGTTATTCAAAACAATGGCGAGATGACCGTTCGTGCTGACCTTCCCGGACTGAAACGTGAAGATATTAATGTCGAGATCGCCGACAGAACTCTCACTTTGCAGGGCGAGCGGCATGAAGAGCTCGAAGACAAGGAAGAGGGCTTCTATCGCAGCGAGCGAAGCTACGGCAGTTTCTATCGATGCATTCCCCTCCCTGGAACAGTGAAGCCGGAAGATGCGACTGCGACGTTTGAGAACGGCGTTTTGGAAGTTAAGATCGCTGTTCCGGCGGCAGAACTAAACGCTCGAAGGGTCGAGATTCTGGCTGGCGAGGCTGAAGCTCCTAAGGCGGCCGCTGCCGGCAAGTAATATGGAAAGAAGATGATGTTATAGAGCGGTCCGCGTGGAAGGCCGCTCTTTTTGGGCGGGAGGTTGCAGTAAGAATGTGTAAATCGGGTAATGAGAAACTGAAGATCTCAATGTAGGAGGAAATTATGTGTCGATGGCTGGCATACTCAGGTGGAAGTACGCGATTGGAAAATGTGCTCATCAAACCTTTGGACAATCTGATCGACCAAAGCCTCAGCGCTCGAAAGGCGACAACGCCGACAAACGGTGACGGTTTCGGTGTCGGATGGTACGACGAAACAGGCAGACCGGGTATGTTTCACAGCATCCGGCCCGCATGGAACGACGCGAACCTGCGGGAACTTGCGGCTCACGTTTCGTCCCGCCTCTTTATGGCTCACGTTCGGGCATCTTCGCTTGCAACCGTTCAAGAGACCAACTGTCATCCCTTCAGATACGGCAAGTGGCTTTTTGTTCACAATGGACAGATCGCAAATGCCGGAAAATTGCGGCGCGACATGCTCATGGAGGTAGCTCCTGAGTATTTTGAGAACATACTCGGGACGACCGATTCGGAACTTATGTTCCATTTGGCTCTCACGTTCGGCCTCGACGACGATGTGCCGCGAGCTCTGGCGCAGATGGCAACTTTTGTTGAAAAGGTAGCCAAATCTCATGGAATCGAAAGCGCGGTCTGGATGACGCTCGGGGTCAGCGACGGAGAAACGCTGTACGGCGTGCGTTATGGAAGTGACGGCAAGGCACCGAGCCTTTTCTACAGTCCAGACGCAGATGAATTCGGCAAAGTCAATCCGGAATTCAAACATATCTTCGGTGAAAAGGCTCGTGCCATCGTGTCCGAGCCGCCCGGAAATTACCCGCAGATCTGGACCGAAGTGCCGCAGAATACGCTCGTGCTGGTAAGGGATGGCGAGTTGGAGTTTCGGTCGTTCAAGCCTCAGCCGAAGACAGCGTCACAGGTCCCTGAATGAACCCATGTTGTTGCACTTACCGATCCGCATAAGCTAACTCGTCGTATTCCCATTGGCAGTCATCACACAAAAAAGGACTTTCCAGGCCTTGCCTGATCGACCGATAGATCCTCTCAGACGTATCTTTATCTGCATAGAGCGTCTTATTGCATGCTCCACAATTTATTTCGTATTTGTTTTGGTCGTTTATGTAATAGGTGACGTTGCCATAGTTTTCCGCGAGGTCAGCATCAAGTTCTTCTTTTAATATGATCTGCATAAATCCTCCGTCCACTTCGATTTTGTTAGACACCCGATGATTGCGGGCACTTGTAACACCTTGGCAATGGCAACATGTGTGCCGTGCAAACATGCCGGTTTTTCCGGCGAAACATCATTTACAGCCGTGAAAATATTCACAGAGAGCGAATTTTTACACTCAATTCAACGCCCATGAAAAAAAAGATAAGGATGATCGATCGAGTCGTTTTATTGTTAGTTTCTAATAGTTAACAGTTGGTTAGTTTTTAGTTGACAGTTAATGCAACTGCCGGAGCGGGAGTTCCGCTGCGGGCGTTCGTCATTTTGTAATAGCTTTTCGAATTTCGGTCAGGAGTATTTCGGCCGTAAACGGCTTATCCAAAACTGTATCTACGCCCAACGTTCGCATCTCGGCCACTTGATCGGGACCGACCAGCCCGCTCATTGCAAGGATCGGTATGTCGGCATCAAGTGCGCGAATACGCCTGACCATTTGAGCACCGTCCAATACCGGCATTGCCAGATCCGTGATTATCAAGTCGATCTTTGCATCGATATCCATAAAAACGTCAATGCCTTCATTTCCGTCATTAGCGGTAACAACTTTGTAACCGAAGCGTTCCAGCGTTGCCTGGGCGATCTCTCTGATCATTGCCTCGTCGTCCACAACAAGTATTAATTCGCCCTTTCCGGTCGGCATCTGCGCTGTGCCCGACGAATAAATATCCGACGCTTCATCAGCCGCAACCGGAAAATAAATTGTGAACCGCGTTCCTTTGTCAGCTTCACTATATACGTTGAGAAAACCCTCGTGCCCTTTAACGATCATCAAGGTCGTAGAAAGCCCCAATCCTGTCCCCTTGCCGACTTCCTTTGTCGTAAAAAACGGATCGAATATGCGGTCCAATACCTCTTTGCTCATGCCTGTTCCATTATCAACGACCGTTACCATTACGTTTGGGCCGGGCGTTGAACCGGGATTCATCCGCGAATGCTCTTCATCGATCACCACGTTTTCGGCTTTTATCCTGATGGTGCCCCCATTGGGCATTGCGTCCCGCGCGTTGATGCAAATATTCATCAAAACCTGATGTATCTGATTCGGGTCAGCCGTTATCACCCAAAGCTCGGGATCGATATCAAAACGGATCTCGATCGAACGCGGAAGTGTTTCAGCGAGCACGTTCACAAGATCCTTTATTATGTGTTTTAACTGAACGGATACGCGTTTGCCCTCCATTCCGCGCGCGAAGGAAAGGACCTGTTTGACAAGAGCCGCTCCACGCTCGGCATTCTCGCGTATTATTGAGAGCCATCGTGACGACGCGCCGGCCGCGTCTTCCATCTGCAGCATTTCAACGGACATCAGGATCGGTGAAAGTATATTGTTCAGATCATGCGCAATGCCGCCGGCCAGGGTGCCTATCGATTCAAGCCGCTGTGCCCGAAGCAAGTGAGCTTCGCTTTGCCTCTGCTCGGTCACATCGGTGTTGATGATGAGTATGTGGTCGGGTTCGCCGCTTTCGTCGCGGATCAGGCGCCATCGACTTGTGATATAGTTCACGCGCCCGTCTTTTGACGTCTGTCGCAGCTCTGAATTCCATGCGTCTTTGGTTTTGATCGCGGCCCGTGCCAGCTCGACCTTATCCCGGTTCTCCGGGAACAAAACCTCGGCAAGCGAGCATCCGAGAGCTTCGGATTCCGAAATTCCGTGTATCTTTTCCGCTCCGAGGTTCCAGTAGGTGATCTTCTGATCCAGATCGCATACGAGTATCGCGTCCTGTGCCTGATCGAGAAGCGACGCTTGGTGACGAATGCGTTCTTCGGCGAGCTTTCGCTCGGTGATCTCATAACGGATCGCAATATATTGAAAGGGCTTGCTGGATTCGTCGAGAAAAGGAACTATCGTTGTATCGACCCAATAGATCGAGCCATCCTTAGCCCGGTTGCGAAGTTCCCCGTGCCAGACATTGCCGTTCGCTATTGTGTCCCAGATATTTCGAATGAATTCTTTCGGGTGGTAGCCGGAATTGATCATTCTGTGATCCTGTCCGAGCAGTTCTTCACGGCTATATTTTGAAACCTGGCAGAATTTGTCGTTGACGTAAGTGATCTTACCTTTCGCGTCCGTGGTCGCGACGATGGCAGCC
>PNRO01004806.1_pt1 | contig 9639 bp, 8 predicted proteins | sample 7248581 | NCBI WGS metagenome assembly PNRO01 (sample SAMN08278401, study PRJNA427962) | Gut metagenome, whole genome shotgun sequencing project. | isolation source: gut content | host: Eisenia fetida | place: India:Sub Himalayan Terai region of Darjeeling | collected 2013-11-18 | reverse complement strand
CAAGCTTTGCGCTTATGGTGGGAGGACTGATAAATGCGGTCTTGCTGGAGAAACGCGAACTGAAAGTTGATTCGTCGGATGGGAGAGATACTTAGTTTATGGAAATCAAGGTCGGAGATGTATTTACCAGATCGCGTACGGTTACAGACGAGTTGATCCGAGCATTTGCCGAAGTTTCGGGCGATTTCAACCCGATACATCTCGACGAAGAGTTTGCTGCCTCAACGCAATTCGGCCGGCGGATCGCTCACGGAATGTTAAGCGGAGCATTCATATCAGCGGTACTTGGAAATGAATTCAAGGAACAACGGATAGTGTATCTCCAGCAAAAAATGCGGTTTATCGCTCCTGTCTTTATCGGGGATACGGTGACAGTAACATCAACTGTAACTCGAATTCGCGACGATAAAGGCATAGTCACTATAGACACCACATGCACAAATCAGGACAGAACGGTCACATTGACAGGCGAAGCAATGATAATGATCCTGAAATAACTCTGATGGCCAAGTCCGCAGGAATCACGTTCAAACGAGTGATCTTTGGATCTTTTCTGCTGCTCGTTGTTTCGCTTGCAGTGCAGAAACCGGGTATTGCGTATCTGTTCGGATATCACATCACAGCAACCGACGCATTGTTTCCGATCGTTGCCGGTATAGCTCTTATTGGTGTATTCCTGAAACTGGTATCCGTTCGCTGGTCGGTCGCTTACTTGTTTTTCGGCGCATACATTTCCGCATTTTTTCTTTCAGCCATTTTTTCAGCAAATGTTGCGAACGGATTCGTAAAATCGTTATCGACCGCATATCTGGTTGGCCTTGCGGTACTTTCACTCGTCCTGATCGAAGACGAACGGAGTTTGCGAATAGTGATCGCTGCATGGCTGATCGGCGCCAGTATTCCTGCCGCGGTCGGTATATTCACTATCGCTTTATATTATTTCGATCCGACCCATCCGTTTCTGCCATATGTGACATATCACTTTGGTGCCGTGCCGGTCGGCAACTTCCCCCGCTTAAGCTCGACCTTCGTTTCGGCGAGCATGTTCTGCAATTATTTGAATGTTACCTTGCTGATATTCCTTATCGCCGCGACCTTCAACCGGTTCCGCTCGCCGGTTTGGTGGATAATATTCGCAACTCTCGTTCTTTGCTCTCTATTCACGGTTTCGATCGGATTGGGGGCAGTGATCTTTGGCGTTTCGCTCTGGGCATTCTTTCGCATGAAGGATCGGGCGAGTCGGTACGCAGTTCTCATCGGCGGTGGTTTCATATGCGCGGTTTTCCTTACTTCATCATTAGTTGCTCTTCAACAGCATACGACCGCCCCTTTCTCGATAAGTGTTCCCTGGATCAACAGTGAATTTTATCCATCGTCACGGTTATTGGTTTGGCGCGAGTCTCTGCAAACGTTTATTAATAATTTCTTGACGGGAAACGGCCCGGGAATGCCGTCGGCATCTGTTATTTACCAGAACACTGAAGGAGGATTCAGCCTTTTGACGGATGCTCATAATTCGTTTTTGAGTGTTGCCGCACAGACGGGCTTGTTCGGGCTCGCGGCGCTTATCGCTCTTTGTGCGTTTGTTCTGAAGCGAGGATTCGCAAGATCAGATGGATCCCCTATTCAATATGGCCTTTGGATCGCTTTTCTTAGCGCCTTTGTCCTGCAGGGCCTGACAGGTGCATTTGAAGATGCAAGACATTTGTGGGTGTTGATCGGAGTGCTGCTTGCGGCGAGCCGATTGTTTTCCGAACGGGATGAAAGTGGTTTATCTGTTGAGATCTGATGCGGCCCGGATCAACGCCTCACGCATCTCACCGGCACTCCGCCATCTAAGATCAACCTGTTTGGCGAGAGCGGTCTCAATTACAGCCGATACCTTTAAAGGCACTTCCGGAACGCGGCTCGAAATTGGAATGATAGGCTTTTCGAAAATTGCTTTAACGGTCTCAGAGATGCCCGCCTTAGGGCTGATATCCAATGCGTGAGCTCCTGTGATCAAGCTATATGCCGTCATTCCGCAAGCATAGATATCGGAAGGCGGACGAACTTCTTTAAAATCGCGAACCTGTTCAGGCGGCATGTATGCGATGGTTCCCGCGACATCGCCAACCATGGTCACGCCGCTCATTCCGGTCTGCTTGTAGCTTTTTGAGAGTCCGAAATCGGTCAATTTCGCAAGATAATTCGGGAACGTTCCGTCAACTAATATGTTCTGCTCTTTAATGTCGCGATGAACAAAGCCCTGGGTATGAGCGAATTCTAAGGCAGCCAATGTCTGCTCGATGATCTTTACTACTTCCTGATAATTCAATTTGCCGCCGCGTTTCTTAGCAAGCCGCGAAGCATCCATTCCCGCAACGTACTCAGTGACCAGATAAACAATACCGTTGTGTGTGCCGTGTTCGATATAACTGACTATGTTCGGATGCTGGAGCGTTGCCGCAACCTCGATCTCGCGCATGAACCGCTTGAGCGATTGATCGCTGACAGCAACCTCAGGCAAGAGCGTTTTGATAGCAACGACCCGGCCGTCATTGACACGTCGTGCAAGCATTACGCTGCCCATACCGCCCTGACCAAGGATCCGCATCATCTCGTAGCCGGGAATAGGCTGCGGGTTCTTTTTTAGCTTGTCGCGGCAATCTTCGCACACGTACGAGAGTTTCGCATCGGGGCGTGAAGATTCGGCTTTTGCAGGAACTCCGCAATTCAAACATGCGACGGTGATAATAGATGGTTCGGTCTTGTCACCGGGTACAGCCGGTTGACGACCATAATTTTCAGCCTGGTCGGCATTGACTACCACTTCTAGCACCGTCTCGCCGCCCTGTATCCTGTCACCGTGTTTCAGGTATGCGGTCTCTGCACGAAGCCCGTTCACGAACGTTCCGTTAGTCGAGCCAAGATCGCGCAGAAACGCCTGAGGCGGAGCGATCTCGATTATGCAATGATGGCGCGAGAAAAATCTGTCATGCGGCAGGCAAAACTGTGAATCTTCGCTTCTGCCGATCATGAACGTGTCATGCTGGTCGAATGAAAATGTACGTCCCGTTTGTGGGCCGGCAACGACATTGAGGGTAACACGCATTCGTATCGAAAAATGACCTGGATATTAAAAACCTGCTACTAAGAGCCTTTAAGATATGCTACCACCGATGAGGGCAAGTCCGTAAATCAGGATAAAAATAACCAAGAAGACAAAGTAAGCGAAACCTGATGCGATCCCGCCGATGGCAAGCCCCTTGCCGCCATATTGCTGCGGGTCACTTCGGTTCTGGATCAACGCTATGAACCCTGCGATCATTGCGGCCGGAGCTAAAAGCAACCCCGAATAGCAGCACCAGCCGATCGTAATGCTTGCCAACCCCAAACACAGCGAGACGATCCCCAAAACCATATTGGGCGAGGTTTGAACGGCGTATGGATAGACAGGCTGAGGTTGAGCCTGCTGCCAAACGGCCGGAGGCGAGGCAGGTGGATTCCATCCGGTCGGGTTAGTTATCCGTGCCTGATCCAGGACCATTGTCGGCGGTGAATCGTCCACGTTGCCGGATGGCCTGTCATCGAACGGTGAGCGATATGCTGATTGTGAAAACGAAAGAAGTTCGCCGTCGTTTAGACAAAAGTTAATGTCCTGATCAGTATAGGTTTGTCCACACTTTGGGCATCGCTTCATAAAGACAACCGATCACAACGGATCACAGCGGATCACTTTCTGATCTCCATTTTAGAAAAGGCTGCCCGAATGCCGTCGCCTGAATAGACGCCCGGGACGCCGTCCTTATAACCGTAGAGGTTCCGGATCGAAGTTACTTTTTCGTCGTTGATCAGAAGTTCGATATTCCCGTCCTTATCACGCACTTCTAAAATATTTTCCTGAGTACCGTCTTTGATCGCACTCGAATTAGTCCACTTCACAACGATCGGTTCATCCTGCGGAACATGCCGAACAACGCGAAAGCGTTTCTTTTTTGCATCGATCAGGAAAGCATAGCCTTGCTGAAGCGGTGTCGGATTGCTGTGAAACACGAGGCCGTAACCCATGGTCGAATCTGCGTTATCGATATTTCGAACTGTCAGGCGGGTATTCGCGTTACTGGTTGAATAGTCGTTTTGCGCAACAAGAACATAATAATAGCCCCTTCTTTTTGCTCCCATTATCAATTCGCCGCCGGTATATTCAGTATTACCGTAGGACGAATTCGACTGAACCCAGCCGGCAAGACTTACATTTTCTAGGTCCGTGCGTCCGTCTGAAACCGGGGTATTGCCAGGCGATGAGAACGTATTGCCTGAAGACTTGTTCGTGCCGCTGTTTGAAACAGTGTTTGTGTTAGAGGCTATAGTGTCGGCATTATAAGCGACGAATCCGATGAAGCCGACAAGTCCGCCGCCGCATAACAGCAGTCCCAATCCCAAAATACCTACGACCCAAAGCCAGGTCTTGGATTTCTTTTTAGGCTGCATCGAATACGATGCGGGTTGATTCCAGTTAGCCTGTTTCGGCGGCGGCTGAACCATACCGGGATTCGGGTTCGTCGGCGGCGGTGCCTGCATCACCATTGTCGGCGGTGCTTCGGCGGCCGCGATCGTCAGGATCGCACCATCTTCAAGACAAAAATTCAATCCGTCATCCTGGTAGGTTTTTCGGCAGGTCGGGCAGATCTTCATTCGGGAATCCTCAGGTCAACAGGTCAATATCTCAATTCAGTCCAAGCCATTATAAACATTTTGGGCTTGAAACGGTAATTACGGAATTGGTCAATAAATAGTTCGAATTCGCAGGTGCGGCTAGATCATTGTTCGCCCGCATTTGCCGCAAAACTTAATGTGCGGCGGATATGTGCCGCCGCATTGCCTGCAGATACGTTCAGCCTGAGCAGGAAGTGTTTGTTGAGTATTCGATGTGAATCCAACAGGCTGTGCTAAAGGCGAAGTATTTCCGGCGGGCATATTAAGCCCGCAGCGGCCGCAAAATTTTGAGCTTAGCGGCAGCGGGGCTGAACAACGCGGGCACGGAAACGATTCAGGTGCATCCCCCGGGCTGATCATAACGAAAGAACGTCCGCCGCAGCGTCCACAAAACTTAACCCCTTCGGCAAATCGGGCTTTACACGTCGCGCACCCAACGATCCCAGGCAGGATGCTGGAATGGATCCCGCCGCTGCTGCTTCCCTGCGAAGGCGATGGCTGGCTGGCCGTTCCTCGTATTTCACGAAGCTGCGCCTGAATGACCTGCTCGTTCGCTCCTTCGCGAATTTCTATCACGCGCTCATCATCCCGTTCGCCGGTTTTTGAAACCCGCAAAATATGCTGTCCGGCGGGGATATCCGTAAGAACGACACGGCCCGAACGACCAATGCTTCCTTTCCGTTCGTCATTGACATAGACCTCGGCGCCGATCGGTGCGAGGACTACCAAACGTGAAGTTCCGGCGCGTTTGCTTTCATCGATGTCTTCCGCTGCCTCTTCCAGCTCCTCGATCCATTGAGCGACCGATTCGTGACGAACCTGCGGCTCTATCTCAAGCGATCGCATTATTACACGTTCTACGTCTAATGGAATATCGGTTCTGAGCGTCGAAAGCGGCGGAGGCTTGTGCATTATCTTTTGCATCACAAGCTGCATCATGTCGCCCGTAAATGGAGTTTTTCCGCCAAGCATCAAATACGCGATGGTGCTCATCGCGTAAACATCTGCACGGGCATCGACACCGACCTCGGGCTGCATCTGTTCGGGCGACATAAATTCCGGCGTGCCGATAATGCCCCGCGATGAAGGCGTCGCTTGTGAGCTGAAATCTGTCACGGTAGCATTTACGATCTTGGCCAAGCCAAAGTCGCCTACCTTTACAAATCCGTCGCCTGCTGATTTGCCTTTCAGCATGATAAAAATATTTGCAGGCTTTAGGTCGCGATGAAGGATGCCGATGTCGTGCGCCGCATCCACGCCGTCCGCGATCTGGCGTAACAGCCTAACGGCGCGTCTGACCGGCAAAGTTCCCTCGCGGCGAAGCAGCCGATGAAGCGTTTCACCTTCGACGTATTCCATCACGAGGTAAAATGCGCCTTCGTCGGATTCGCCGTAATCGGTTACGCTGACAGTGTTCGGATGCTGGATGGAAGCGGCGGCCTGAGCTTCGCGTTCAAAACGCGCGATGGCCTCGCCTTCCTGAAGATTGTCGCTGCTGAGAATATCCTGCCGAACGGTTTTTACCGCAACCTTGCGAGCGGCGAACTTATTGTCGTTTGCCAGATAGACCTGGCCCATCGCTCCGCGGCCAAGCCGCTTGGTCAAAAGATAGCGGCCTGCAAGCAATTGTGTTCCCGGAAGCGAAAGCTTCGTCGGCGTCTGATCCTGCGGACAGGTAGAAACCTCATCCGGATAGCATGACTCACATTTGGAACATTCTTTCATCGTAACAGTGAGTAAGAGTGACGCATTTAGGCGTTCGTGTCAGCAGTGTCAGCAGCCCGCACGTAAGTAAGGGTTCATCTCCAAACCTAAAAAAGCTATACATGTCAATTCTATCCGAAACTTGAACGATTTTTCACACACGATTTGCGGATATTTTAGCCGAGAGGAGCGCTCCTTTACAGCCGCGTTTCCGCCTTGCTATAATTTGCAGGTCTTTGGGTCGTTAGCTCAGTTGGTAGAGCAACGGACTCTTGTTCTTTAACAATGGGAGCCTCTATTGGAGACAATAGAGTGAATAATGTGGCTGTATGCTGGAACACCCTTAGAGCTTTGAGTACGACAAGTGCGTAAAAATCTCAAAGATTGGGCAATCAGCAGGCAACTCCGGACAAAAGTCCCGTGAAAAGATTCTAGTCTTTTTAATGCGTAAGGCATTATGAAAATAAGCAATCCGAACATCAAAGGGACTTTGGGAGAAATTGCCGTTTCCAAAGAGCTTATTCAGCTTGGTTATGAAGTGTTTGTCGAAATCGGTAATCATTCAAAGATCGATTTGATCGTGCTAGATGAGCATTTTCGCTCATTCAAAATCCAGATCAAGTCAACCGAATCTAAGAATGAAACTGTCGAAGTATATTCGGTAAAGAATTGTTTGAATCCGAAATACAACTCAACATACACTACCAACCAAATTGATATTTTTGCGGTTTACATATGCGATAAGGATATTATCTTTTTTGTTTCCGCGAAAGAAGTCCTCAGAAACGGTAAAAGCTCTAAATTTAGATTAATTGAAAGCAGGAACGGACAGGTAAAAAATGTCCGGTATGTTCGAGATTATCTGGATTTCAGGAAAGCCCTCAGAGACTGTACGCCGCACGCCCAAACGGATGATGCCGTGGGTGATGAGACAGTCCAGACTACAACGTTAGATAGCTAGCGGCTGATGAAAATCAGTGTGGTAAAGTAATCCGTGGGTCGCAGGTTCGATCCCTGCACGGCCTACCAAAGTATTGCAGAGGCCCGCACGAAGTAAGGGCGATAGATACATATCGTATTTCGCCCTTACTTCGTGCGGGCTTCTGCATTTCAGTCAACCTTGTCGCGCCAGCGGAGGACTTCTTCACGCAGGATCGGGTTCTGCTGAAAGCTGCCGGTGTGTCCCTGAGCGGCGGTTGCTCGCTGGATGTGCCAATAGCTGAGGCCGAGCTTCCCTATCGCCCGCGTGTACTTTCTCCTTGCTCGATATTTCCCTTCGAATATTCCGCTTATAAGCCATCCCGTGTTTCGGAACGCTGAAGTCGTTTTTGCAGCGTGATCGGCAGGGATCAGCCCGCGCGCAACGTCGATGGCGAGCATCTCTTTCAGGATGCGATTCTGCCGCCACATTATGTAAAGGCAAAAACCGATGAAGATCAGAAAGTAAGGTATCTCCAGGATCAGGTATCCGACAAAAAAGCCGCCCGTCCCCAAAAAGACCGCCATTCCGTTCCAGAAGGCGTGCAGTAAGACCGCAAGGCAATAACCAATGAACGGCATTATCACGCGCACCGCCGTGTTGTGCGATTCGCGTGCAATTCCACATCCGATGCCGGTCATCGCTGTGAAAGTTACGTGTGCAAACGGGGAAAGAATGCCGCGAAGCACCATCGTGAACATTAATGCGATCATGCCGCCCATCACAAGAGCGCGTCCGTAATAGAGCACGTTCTCAACGGTAGCAAAACCGAGTGCGATAACCCCCGCGAACACGATCCCGTCCAATATGTCGTCAAAGTAGCGTCTGAAAAAGATCAGCAGGATCAAAAGGCCTGCCCCTTTTGAAGCCTCTTCAACGATCGGTGCCGAAATAACAGCTCCGACAATATCGCCGTAAACGAGGCCCTGCTGCCCGCCGATCATTTCTGAGACACCTATTCCGACACCGGTATTTATCACGAACGAGACCAGAACGGCGACCAATGCTCCCCACGCGAACGCCAGAGCAAGAAGCCAAAGCGGTTCGGGGTCGTACCTGTCGATCCAAAGCAGCGGCAAAACATATATCATCGCCGGAACGAAAGCCACTACCGTTGCCATCAACGCGATCGCGATGCCGGTCAGCGAGATCGTGTATTCTTCAGTTCTGGCCTCGATCGATGAAAGTACAACCGTAAACAATACAAAAACAACCAGCGATAGAAAAACGATCGAAAGGATGGCGATAACAGCGCCGATCGTTACGGCTTTGCTTATTTTCTTTGGCGGGGTTTCTGATGGAATATGCAAAGCGCCGAGCCCGATATTTGCGATCGAATTTTGCACATTATCAGGCTCATGCTGAGCGGCTTGCTCGAATTGTTCTATCTGTATTTGTCGAAAATTCTCCTGCGGGATGGGCTGTTGAAATGCGGCGATGTTCTGGATCTGTACCGTTCCCGTAACGCCATTCCTTCCGAATTGAACAATGTCGCCGGAGTTCAATTGAACCCGCTGGATCCGCTGGCCGTTGACGATAGTCCCATTCGTGCTGTTGTTATCGGCAATGAAATACCCTTCGGGCCGGGCTTCTATGAAGGCATGCTGCTTTGATGCGATCCGCTCACCGGCCGGGTCGAAACGGACAGTACAAGTCTCACCGCGGCCAACCGTGATGAAACCTGTCTCAAGCTCGAACACGCGGCCCATAAGCGTTCCGCTTGTGATTGTCAGCAATAATTTCATACAGCAATCATAAAAACAAAAAGTTCAATGTCAAGCTGTTGCCTGACATCGAACTCTTTTGTAATCAATCGATTGCCTATTTTGGCTGGAATGCACCCGGCGAAGGTATATCACCGGATTGGCCGAACGGACGCACGCGAAATACCAGATCGCTTGAATCAATGCGATACCACGTATTGTCGCTCGGACGGAAAACCGCAATATCGGTCTTTCCGTCACCATCGAAATCGGACGGTATCGGCGTATCACCGGTCAACCCGAAGGTTTGAGTTGAGATCGCTCCCGTAAAAATATCGATCCTGTACCATGTTGCGTTTGACGGTCGGAATACTGAAAACTCAGTTTTGCCGTTTCCATCGAAATCGGTTACCAGCGGTTTATCTCCATCAAGGCCCCATTGAACGATCATTGGAATGCTCGACGAGCTTTGAAGCACATACCATGTACCATTCGATGGCCGCCAAACGGCTATATCGGATTTGCCGTCACCTTCGTAATCTCCTACAGCAACCT
>PNRO01007211.1_pt1 | contig 9699 bp, 9 predicted proteins | sample 7248581 | NCBI WGS metagenome assembly PNRO01 (sample SAMN08278401, study PRJNA427962) | Gut metagenome, whole genome shotgun sequencing project. | isolation source: gut content | host: Eisenia fetida | place: India:Sub Himalayan Terai region of Darjeeling | collected 2013-11-18 | reverse complement strand
CGCCCAAGCCACCGGCCTCAGCCGCCGTGCTGCCGACCAAGCCATCCAAGCAGGTAGAGTAACCATAAACGGCGAAGCAGCTGCCTTGGGTGCTACTATCACCTCATCTGACCACGTCACCCTGGACGGCCAGCCAATAGCGTTGGCCAATAAGCCCCTAACTATCATGCTCAACAAACCGGTTGGTTGCGTTGTCTCCCGTCAGGGGCAGGGCAGCAAGACCATTTACGACCTATTACCAGCTCAATACCATCATGTGAAACCAGTCGGCCGGCTCGATAAAGACTCTTCCGGCCTCTTACTCCTCACCAATGACGGTCAGCTCGCCAACCGCTTAACCCACCCCCGTTATAACAAAAATAAAGTGTATGAAATCACCCTTGATAAACCCCTAACCGAATCCGACAAACAGCGCATCGAAAACGGCGTGAAACTTTCAGACGGATTAAGCAAATTACAGATAAGCGACCTCAAAAATAAAAGTTTCACGGTCACCATGAGTGAGGGCCGCAACCGCCAGATCCGCCGCACCTTCGCGGCCCTCGGCTACACCGTCACCAATCTCCACCGCATTCAGCTTGGAGACATCAAGCTTAATGGCCAACCGCTGGGCTCGTATCAAGAGGTGAATCCATAGGTAGGTATGCACTCCTTGTACAAAAATATCACTTTTGTGATATAATTATATTCAATGTCCTCATCAAGATTTCAAGAAGCAGACGCGGAAATACACAATTTCTATCCTCCTAACATGCCAGTTGAAGGTATAGCTTCTGGTGGGCGCGAGCTTTGCCTAGAACATTTAGAAGCCTTGGGATTAACCTGCGTTGCTGGATGCGTAGGGGTCGGCAATCAAGCCAATACTACAGTTGCTGACCTCGCCAAGGATGCCACCCGAGACGTTATAGGTCTCACTGATAATTCCCGCCAATTCATTGCTGGGCCACATCCAACTATAGAGAATGGCATCGGCATCTGGGTTCATCCGCAAGGATAAGTAAGCATATGATATCTCCAAGCCTGAGCGCCGAAGCTTTTTCCAATTACCTTAATAACCCCACGGACGAAGATGCCGTATTCGCCGTGGACGCATATTCGCATCTTGGCGGCTTTTGCTTTCAAGCGTTTACAACTGATAACCCACGACTTCAGACTGGCGGCGTCCGACACGGCTTTAATGTAATTGGGCGGTTGATACGCCATGCCGTCAAACTCTACCCAAATCATGTGGCAGATCAAAATGCCACACCGGAAGTAGATGAACTCAGGGAGATACTTCTCAATAGTCACACCACCCCCACCCGGTTCGCCAAGATGAGTAATAACAGAAACTCGGTAGTGGAAGTATATTTCGGACTAAAGTCAGATGTACCAGTATCCTTCATAAGCGATCTTTACTGCTTTGAATCTAATACGCCGTGTGGCACGTTGTTCATGGCTAATAATGAAGCGTTTTCGAAAGCGCTCCAGGTAGCTGATATTGAAGCTCCGTTGACTGCCCACACATTGACCGATAAATGTCCGATGCTTGAGGTTACTCAAGAAATTATCTGGCCCGCTATGGTCAACTTGGCAGCTGACGCGCCTGAAGCCTTCGCACATGACCTTGCCATTGAGAAGTAATCGTCTAGCTTCGTATTAAAATTATCGCTTTCGTCCTTTCGGACTCGTCAGCGTGAACACACATTCACGGAGCGAAAAATGACAAGCAGAGAGACAGGGACAATAAGAGGATAGCTTGAGCTACCGCCAAATAAAGACGGTAGTCCAAGCTGATCCTTATATATATTATTTAAAATCTTTTGCCTCCCATCAATGCTCCGATCAGCTCTCCAACAAATATAACTGAGCCCAAAGCCAGTCCAGGAAGCCAGAAAATCGTAACGATAATGATTTCTACTGGTGGAGGTGCCCCTTCCAGAAAACCGCCAATGCAGGCAGCATCCCACCGACTGTTCTGGTTAGGGTCTCGGTTCTTCTACACTGAAATACGCGAGGGTAACCGTCATACGGCTGATAGCCAGTCCGATTATGAGGTATACCGTGCCTATGGCGTTAGCATTCACAGTCTCTCTCCAGTCTACGGAAGTGATATTGTAAGGAAAAATGTTCTGTCCGACGCTCTGCTTGTCAAAGTACCTTCGGAGACTTCAGTCTCAACGAAGGATTACATATTAGCATATTATATACCTTTCGTCAATAGGTCTTATCTGTTATACTACCTGTAAATGAGTAAGAAATTACCGATTATCGCTATTGTCGGCCGGGCTAACGTGGGCAAGTCCAGCCTGTTTAACGCCATCCTGGAGCGGCGGGAGGCCATCGTGGCTCGCGAAGCTGGCACCACCCGTGACAGCATCATGGCCAAGGCCGAATACAGAGGCCAAAACTTCTGGCTGGTCGATACTGCCGGCATCAAAGACCCCGAGGATGACTTCGAATTCACTATCCAAGAACAGATCACCCAGGCCGCCGACAGTGCTGACGTCATCTGGGTAATGGTCGAAGCTAACGTACCGATTACAGAGGAGGATCGCCGCGTCGCCAAACTGGCGCTCAAGAGCCGTAAGCCAGTCTTTTTAGTGATCAACAAAGTCGACAAAGCCAGAGGCACTGATCTGACCGGCTTCGACCGTCTCGGTATCAAACCGATCATCCGAACCAGCGCCACCCAGGGCAGGGGCGTCGAGCAGCTACTGGGCGAGTTGATCGAAGTTATTCCGAAAGTGACCCAGCAAGAAGACGGCAACCGCTTACGCATAGCGCTATTAGGGCGGCCAAACGTTGGTAAATCGTACTTGTTTAACACTTTATCCAAAAAACAGCAGGCCATCGTGGCCGATCGGGCAGGGACGACCCGCGACATTAACCGCAGCGTGGTGCGCCACAAAGGCCGGGAAATTGAATTATTAGACACCGCCGGTATCCGGCGCAGTGGCAAGATTGAGGTCGGCATTGAGCGCTTCAGCGTCATTCGGGCGCTTAGCGCGATCGAACAGGCCGATGTCTGCTTGCTGCTAATGGACGTCAACGAGCTCAATTCCCATCTGGACCAAAAGATCGCCGGCATGATCAAGGACGCTGGCAAAGGCCTCGTCCTGGTCGTCAGCAAGTGGGACGATGTCGAAGGCAAGGACGCTTATACCCGCGACGCCCTGGCGCCGCAGATCGCTGCCCATTATGATTTCGTGCCGTGGGCGCCATTGATCTTTACCAGCGCCGTCAGCGGCCAAAACGTCACTAAGCTGTTCGACCTAGCACAAGACATTGACGAACAGCGTGGCAAGCGCATCAAGACCAGCGAGCTCAACCAATGGCTACGCCAGGCCATTGACGCCCATCCGCCAGCTGGCCTCAAAAACCGTTCACCAAAGTTAAATTACATGGTCCAAGAGACTGATAATCCGACACCGGCCTTCAAGATTTTCGGCGCGCATACACGTTTTGTGCATTGGAGTTATCGCCGCTATCTTGAAACTCGCCTTCGTAAATCATATGGTTACGAGGGCACGCCCATCCAACTCTGGTTCATCGAAAAACACCTCAGCCACAAGCACGGCACCAGCCCCACAAAAAGTAACAGCCCGCTATCGTAAACGCGCGGCTCGCGTCACACCCACGAATTCATTACCATCAGGCAGTGCGATATCAAGCGCATCGGCAATCAACGCGACATGCTGCCCAAACAGTTTAATATGGTCATCCATGTAAGGAGCATAGCTAAAGCTCCCGTCAACAATATCATGAGGTACTGCTCGGTTTGGCTGAACCCCATCGCTGGGCAGTATAGCCGTATATGGATGATCCCATGATGGCTGGATATCTGGCTCACCAGATTCATCAATCTCCCGCGTATACATAGATTGTTGGCGAAGCCTGCCGGCTGCAACCAGTTGCGGAATTGTACGCAGTGACGGTGCCTTGAAGACAGAGCCGACAACAATCTGATTTTCACCTGCTACACTTACGGGCACGGTTTGATGGCGAACTTGGTCACCGTTATCCTTAATTTTATGTTTTTCCATATCTGGATGGTTTAAGATCAAGTTGGCAGCAGCAACACAGGCGGCAATCTTGATATTCTGATCCGCAAGCATTGCTGCTTCTGCAGCGCGATCATTAAAAGCTTCAAGCCAAGCTATCTTTTCGTGAATAACAACTGCCATAGCATCTCCTTAATTGCCTACATTATACACCTCCTGTGCAAGCCCTGGCGTGCCTTGATTGTTATAGATTGATAGGTGATACTTAGCTTATGGCACTCTTCCAGCGACATATGCAATCTAGTGACCAAAAAGGCCTTTATACGGTCGGCATGAACAAGCGAGTGATCATCGCCGGTCTCGGTAATCCTGGCAAAGAGTACGCGCGCCATCGTCATAACGTCGGCTTTATGTGTCTCGACGACTTCACTGAAGCCAATGATGAAATGGGCGACTGGATTGATAAAAAAGACCTAAAATGTCACCTGAGCCAAGGGCAGATCGCTGGCTTCGGCGTTCTAGCCATCAAGCCGACAACTTTCATGAATGATAGTGGGCAAGCTATCGAAGCAGTGGCCCATTTCTACAAAGTCCCGCTAGAACAGATACTTGTCATTCACGATGAACTCGATATCAATTTCGGCCAGATCCGGCTCCGTACCGGCGGCAGCGATGCCGGCCACAATGGCATCAAATCAGTCACCCAACACATCGGCGAGAACTATGGCAGAGTGCGAGTTGGGGTAGGGCCAAAGCAGCCTGAGCAAATCCCAAGTGAGAAATTCGTATTGCAAGACTTCTCAGCCGAGGAACAGGCTCAGTTACCTGACCTGACCCGCGAGGTCACCGCAATCATAAACGAATACTTATACGGCGGCCAACTGCCACACGAGACCCGCTCATTTTTGGTATAAGCGACCGATATTAATACCTTTTACGTTGCTTAACGCGCTATTAAGGATCTCCTCGGAGGCCAGTTCACCTAACTCCTGCTTGATAGTAGTTAGCTGCTCAGATGTCGTCGTCTTCCTAGTCGTCTCTCCATAGGATGCTTGCTTCTTCTGGGCAGCAGCCAAGCGGCTATATTTGAGGCTTTTCTTAACCACTTGATCAAATAAAGCGGGTGCCCAGTCTACTTTAGCCTTTGGCGGCAAGGCCGCGATCTCTTGTTCATGCGGCTCAAAATAGAGATAGTTATCTATGCGTTCCATATGTAAGATTATACGCCCACACACAACCTAAAGAGCCTCCGGAGGGGGTGGGCACCGCCGGAGGCTCATTACACCCTTCAACCCACCCCGGCGAAACATCATGGTCAAAATGTGAGGTGACCTGTGTCTCCAGCCGGCAAGCCTGCCGGAACCATTTAGGCTCGCGTTGATTCGGGGAGCGTCATCGGCCGAAGCCTGCGACGCGTCTAGTTAAAGGGGTTAGTATGTTTTAGAGCGCTCCGGGCAAGCCCGAGCGCCACGAGATAAGTGGAGGGTAACAACTTACTATGGCACGCTCTAAAACAATCTAACGAATACCTCTCACTCTTGATAAATCAGGGGCGGGAGGCGTTAGAATTGGGGGTAAAAGGTGCGAGAATCCTATTTTAGGACTCACGAATGGCTATTTTAGCAAATACATGTCGTAATGTCAATACTTAAAAATATTTCTACTTAATAATCAAGAAGCTTATGGTTTTTTAACAGCGGTGACTCGGCATAATCTCCCCGAGGTCAAGAAAAATTTAATGTTCGTCAGTGATACTAGGGAATTACTTATGCGAAGCTCTTCCCAGCTACCAACAATTATAAAATTGACTCCTGGCATAAACAGTTTTCCGGAACCGCTGCGCGATATTCCTAGCCCACCAAAACAGCTCTACTGCCGCGGAGTCAGCTTGCAAGAATTACTCACTAGGCCGCGGGTGGCCATTGTCGGCAGCCGCCGAGTAACACCTTATGGCCGCCAGATCACCGAAAAACTAGCTAGTCAGCTCGCAGAGCGGGATATCGTCATTATCAGCGGCCTGGCTATCGGCATTGACGCCATAGCGCATCAGGCCGCATTGACGGCTGGCGGTGTAGCTATCGCCGTATTACCTGGGCCAGTCGACCAGGTGTACCCAACCACTAACCAATCATTAGCTGATGAGATTTTGACGAAGGGCGGGGCACTGGTCAGCGAGTACGCGAGTGGTGAGATCAGCTATAAGCAAAACTTTGTCGCCCGCAACCGGCTAGTCGCCGGCCTCGCCCAAGCCTTGTTAATCACCGAAGCAGCCGAAAAGAGTGGTAGCCTGCACACCGCTCGCTTCGCCTTGGAGCAAGGCAAGGACGTACTGGCAGTGCCAGGCAACATCACTTCAGCGACCTCTGTCGGCACGAATAATTTGTTAAAGTCTGGTGCCGCGCCAGTGACTTCATATATTGACGTTTTGCATGTGCTCGGATTAGAAGATCGAGCCACGCCAGCCAAAACAGTCCGCGGTCGCAATGTCCAAGAGCAAGCTGTAATCGACCTGCTGGCGCGAGGAGTCAGTGACGGCGAACAGCTCCTTGAGCAAAGTAGATTGACCATCAGTGAATTCAACCAGGTTTTAACCATGCTGGAAATCAACGGCAAAGTTCACCCACTCGGTGCCAACCATTGGTCATTACGCTAATGCCTCCAGTAGGTATAAAGAGTATTCCTTATTATTAAGTTGCAATAAAAATACAAATGCGCTTAAGTATAGGACGTTATATGGCAAAAAATCTCGTTATCGTAGAGAGTCCGGCCAAGGCTAAGACTATTGAGAAATTCCTTGGGAAGGATTATTCCGTTAAGAGTAGCTTCGGCCATGTCCGGGATTTACCCAAAAAGGGTCTCAACATCGACATCGAACACGACTTCGAGCCAAAATACGAAGTGAGCCCCGATAAGAAGAAAGTTATCAGCGAGCTCAAGAAAGATGCCAGCGGCAAAGAAGTCTGGCTGGCGTCGGACGAAGACCGTGAAGGTGAGGCCATTGCCTGGCACCTGACGCAAGCGCTGAAGCTTGACCCTCAGAAAACCAAGCGCATTGTCTTCCACGAAATCACTAAGCCGGCTATCGAGGCTGCTATCAAGAATCCGCGCACTGTCGATGTTAAATTAGTCGACGCCCAGCAGGCCCGCCGGGTTCTCGACCGCTTGGTCGGCTACGAATTATCACCCGTCTTATGGAAGAAAGTCCGCACCGGCCTGAGTGCCGGTCGTGTACAATCGGTAGCCGTCCGGCTGATCGTCGAGCGCGAGCGTGAAATCAAAGACCACGAAGCTGAAAGCACATTTAAAGTCACTGCTGTCTTCTTGAGTGGCAAAGATGAGATACCAGCCGAATTACAGGTCAAATTACCTGATGCCGACACCACCCAGAAATGGCTAGAGAAAGCGGCGCCGGCTGGCTTCACAGTCGACAGTATCGAACAGAAGCCCGGCAGCCGCAACCCCAGCGCGCCATTCACCACCAGCACCCTGCAGCAAGAAGCCAGCCGGCGCCTCGGATTCAGCGTCCGACAGACTATGACGCTGGCCCAGCGACTCTACGAAGCCGGCGATATCACCTATATGCGTACTGATAGCACGACGCTGGCTGGCCAAGCTATAAAAGCCGCCGAAACCTATATCAAAAAAGAATATGGCGATAAGTATCATCAGGTCAGACAGTATAAGACTAAAAACCAAAGCGCCCAGGAAGCCCACGAAGCCATCCGGCCGACCAGTTTCAACAAGGCCGCCGCCGGTGGCGACGCTCAGCAGAAGAAGTTATATCAGCTAATCTGGCAACGAGCCTTGGCTTCACAGATGGCGCCGGCCACCTTCGAGAAAACAGAGGTCATCATCAAAGTCAACACCCAGCCTGAGACATTCCTCGCTAAAGGCGAAATCTTGCAGTTTGACGGCTTTATGAAGGTCTACGGCGGCACCAAGGACGATGTATTGCTACCGGCGCTCAAGCAAGGCCAGGAGCTCAAGCTCGGCACCATGGGCGCCATTGAGACCTTCAGCCGAGCCGCTGCCCGCTATTCCGAAGCTACGCTAGTCCGTAAGCTCGAAGAGCTCGGCATCGGCCGCCCGAGCACCTACGCGCCAACCATTTCTACCATCCAGACCCGGGGCTATGTCGAAAAAGCCGATTTAGAGGGCACAGAGCGCGAAGTCACCGAATTCACCTTAGAGCAAGGCAAAATCAAGCGCGCTAAGAACATCGTTATAACAGGGGCAGATAGGGGTAAGCTACTACCGACTGGCATCGCCGATGTCGTCACCGATTTCCTGGTCAAATATTTCCCCTCAATCGTCGATTATGACTTCACGAAACGAGTAGAAGACGACTTCGACGATATCGCCGATGGCAAGCAGCAGTGGGACAAGATGATCGCCGCTTTTTATAAGGACTTCCACCCCTTAGTCGAAAAGTCCGAGGACATCCCTCGTAACGAGGTTTCGCAGGCCAGGGAACTCGGCATCGACCCCAAGTCCAAAGAGCCGATTTACGCCCGCTATGGCCGTTACGGGCCGATGTTGCTCAAGGGCCGCACCGAAGACGAGGACAAAAAACCAGCCTTTGCACCGATGCCAGCTGGCGCCACCATCGATACCGTCACGCTGGAGCAAGCACTGGAGATGTTCAAGCTGCCACGAGAAGTCGGCAAGACCAAAGAGGGCGAGACAATTGAGGCTAACATTGGCCGTTTTGGGCCATACATTAAGGTTGGTAAGACCTTCGTCTCTATCAAGCCACGCGACCCGCTAACCATAGACGAGGCGGAAGCCCGCGAATTATACGCTGAGAAACTCGCCAAAGACGCCGCTAAACACATTAAAGAGTTCGATAAAAGTGGCATTAAGGTGCTAAACGGCCCCTATGGCCCCTACATCACCGATGGCAAAAAGAATGCCCGCATCGCCAAAGAGCAGGATCCGGCTAAGCTAAGCGAGGCTGAAGCCAAAAAGATCCTGGCCGAAGCACCCGCCAAGAAACGTGGTTTCCGCCGCAAAAAGAAAGCCTAATACCATTTGGAGAATTATTACATCTAATTAATAAAGATTTAATAAGTACAGTTGCAGTATCTGTTAAAAGATTATTACATACATCCCAGACTTGCACCTCAGTAAAGGCTGTGGACAAGTAATATTTTTACAACATAGTCTACGCAATACTGTCAGGAATATGCTAGAATAAAACTACGTATCGAGAGAGACAGGACGTTAAGAAAGTTTACAAAAGTGTTGACTTTTAGCAGCTATAGTATTATAATACTATCAAATCATTAAGATAACAGGGAAGAATAACCATATGGCGCAAGCAGCCACCACCACTGACCTAGTGACTGAAAAGCTAGTAACTGACGTACTGGCAACTATTGAGCGCGAGCGTGAACGGGAGATCATCGCCCGCCGCTTTGGCCTGTTTGACCGCAAGGAAACCCTGGAGCAGATTGGTGAAATGCTCGGTATTACCCGTGAGCGTGTCCGCCAGCTGGAGAAATCTGTCGTCGTGAAGCTCAAAGCCAGCGCAGAGCAGGGCAAGCTACCACATATCGCTGACTTCCAGGCCAAGACCCTCGAGCTGCTCGAGCAATCCGGCCAAGTGGCCCGTGTCAGCAAGCTAGCCAGCCAGCTCAGCGACAAGCCTGACCGCGAAGAGCAGGCCCGCGTCGCTTTCTTGAGCCAATTATCGCCGAAATTAGCTGTCGTCAAC
>PNRO01007326.1_pt1 | contig 9822 bp, 12 predicted proteins | sample 7248581 | NCBI WGS metagenome assembly PNRO01 (sample SAMN08278401, study PRJNA427962) | Gut metagenome, whole genome shotgun sequencing project. | isolation source: gut content | host: Eisenia fetida | place: India:Sub Himalayan Terai region of Darjeeling | collected 2013-11-18 | reverse complement strand
CAAACATCTCAAGCGATGTTGCCTGCTCGTCAAACGACGGTGCGTGACGATGGATCGGGTAGCGCGTGTCGGTCACGACCTGGCCGAGTTCGTCAACCGGATCGCCGATCACGTTCATTACGCGGCCTAGCGTTGCTCCGCCGACCGGCACCGTGATCCCGCCGCCGAGGTCTTCGACCTTCATCCCGCGGATCATTCCGTCAGTCGGAAGCATAGAAATAGCACGCACGCGGCCTTCGCCCAAATGCTGCTGAACCTCGGCAACGACATCGACGGGCGTATCTACTTCAAACCCCTCGGAAGTAATACGAAGTGCCTGATATATAGGCGGGAGATAATCTTCAAATTCGACGTCCACGACCGGCCCGATGATCTGCACGACCTTACCGATCTTTACGTCCTCTTTATTAGCCATTATTGATAAATTGCTCCTGTAATAGTGAGAAAATCGCTTGATTTACAAAGGAGTAAGAATATCACAGCGGTAACTGGACGCAAAATCGCGGACATGGTTGGTAGATCATAAAGCCGCGCGTTTTCCACCGATGCGTTTCCACCACTTCGCTCTGTGTCCCGATTCGATCTTTGTCCTTGCCGATTTTGCTGCAAATGACTTATTGAACTTCTTCACAGATCCAATAATAATTCAACCCGGCACGGCTCGTATCGTTTCGGTACAGGCTCGCTATATAGTGTTAGAAATACTTAAGTACTGATTTGCTTACCTTACGTGGCGACCCTAGCCATGGCACAGGCATTGCTATTTATCATGGTTATAGAGTTCAACCGAATGTAAATAGTTCACAGGGCAAGGCAAATCCAAAAAATGAGAACCTTTCGGGTCTGGGGAGAGCGATGAAAGACAAATGGTCGATATTATATGTTGATGACGACTTCGATAGTTGTCAGTTGATCCCTATATGGCTTTCCAAGAGCGGAGAATTCGATGTTACAGCGGTGGTAGATTCATATGAGGCCGCATTAATTATTGCTCATAAACACTTCGATCTTTATCTACTGGACTACTGCATACCGGATATAACGGGTATCGGGCTATGCAACCAGATCCGAAGCAAATATCCGGAAGTTCCGATCGTTTTCTATACCGCTTTGGATCGCGAGATTGACCGGCAAATGGCAGCAGAAGCCGGTGCAAATTCCTTTCTTGTCAAACCCGAAGATTTTCAGATACTTGTTCCTGTAATAGAGAACCTGCTTCATAATTCGAAACCGTTCGCACACGCATAATTATACGGCCTTACACTTACCTTCGATTACGATTTATTACGACCGGATCCGCCCGGGTTCTTACCGCCGCCGTCTTGTTTGTTTACGGTCGCCCATGCACGTGCCTCTGCCTCTTTCTTTGAAACACCTTTCTTTTCGTAGCCCTCGGCAATATGATCAGCCTTTCGTTCCTGTTTGCTCGTATATTTGCTCGTTCCGTCTTTCTTTTTCGGCACTGCAGTCACCTCCCCATTAAATGATCCCTGAAGCTCGTCGGCGAACGGGCCGCTGAGAACGTTCATATATCCTGTTTGCCTGAACAAATAAGCTTGGAGAGGATTCAGCATTTTCAGTATTCGTTGTCGCATGTTCAGGCGGGCTCGTAGTATGCGGATCGAGAACCACCATCGGCGGCGTAGTCTCTTTTATTCGTTTAAATAGTCTAAACATACATCACTCCATAAGATGAATTAATAACGTACACTCTATTGTTGTGTGCTCGTGTTAAAGCAATCCGTATGCCAGCTTACATTTCTGTTAAGATTTGAGATCCAATTGACACCTAAATCGCGTTTTAGTAGCCTCGAATGGTTAAGAAAATACTTAGACTTACATCTTCATAATTTGAACGATCTGCTAAAACTGGAACTCCCCGCTCAAGGCCTCAACACGCTGTTCGGCGTACGGGATCAAAACATCAAATACCTCGAATCGCTGCTCGACGTGAATATCGGTGCACGCGGAAACGAACTGCTGATCGACGGTGACGCAAATGACATTAAGACCGTCGAGCAGATACTGCGCGATTTCGGCGAACTGTTTGACGAAGGCAACACGTTCACAGACAAAGAACTGAAGGACGCTTTCAAACAGATAGCAGAAGACCGTGCTTACAGCCTCAAAGATCATTTTCAGAAAGCCCGATTCAATCCGTCCGGCAAGAAGACCGTTGCTCCGAAAACCGCAAATCAGCGTAAGTATCTTGATGCTATAGCCAAGAACGATCTCGTTTTCGGCATCGGCGTCGCGGGTACAGGCAAGAGCTTTCTTGCGGTTGCAATGGCGGTCGATGCGTTGTTCAAAAAGCAGGTCAGCCGCATCATTCTGACGCGTCCGGCGGTCGAAGCAGGCGAACGCCTCGGCTTTCTGCCCGGCGATCTGCAGGACAAGGTCGATCCATACCTGCGTCCGCTTTATGACGCATTGTTCGATCTAGTTGACGCGGAAAAGGTGACGAAGATGCTCGAGAAACGCATCATTGAGATCGCACCGCTCGCGTTTATGCGTGGCCGTACATTGAGCGACGCATTCATCATCCTCGACGAGGCCCAAAACACGACGAGCGAACAGATGAAAATGTTCCTTACGCGTATCGGCTTTGGCTCAAAGGCCGTCGTCACCGGCGATAAGACGCAGATCGACCTGCCTCGCGGCCAGAAGAGCGGCATCAAGGAAGCCGAAACGGTTTTACAGGATATCGAAGGCATCGAGTTCTGCTACTTCACCGAAAAAGACGTCGTCCGCCACAAACTCGTGCAGATGATAGTGAAGGCGTACGAAGAACACTCGAATGCCGAGGCTTCGGAATGATCGACGTTATCAATCTACAACGCAAGGTAAGGCTTGAGGTCGGCGTGTTTAAGAAATACGTTGTGGAGCTTTCCTCTTCGGTTGACGAAGCGAACGGCAAGACGTTCTCGGTCGCGTTTGTTTCCGACAAGCGAATGACCGAGCTGAATAAGCTCTTTCGCGGAAAGGATTCGACGACAGATGTGCTGTCGTTTCCGCACGAAGCCGAGGAATTTGTTGGGAGTACCGACTTTAGTCGGCAGCCGTCTGAAGACGGGACTCCAAACAAGAACTTCCTCGGTGACATCGTCATCTCAGCCGATCAAGCCCAAAAGCAGGCAAAAGAGAACAAGCTCTCGCTCGATGGCGAGATCAAGCAGCTTATCCTGCACGGACTGCTGCATCTCTGCGGTTACGACCACGAAACCGACGGCGGCGAGATGCACAAACGCGAACTAGTCCTTCGCAATACACTTAGGATCTGAGACCGCTATAGATGACATTCTAAGGCCGTTTGATCAGATAGTAATCGACTCCGCCACAACCCTTGCCGTCAATTTCAAACCACAATTCATTTTTGAGATTCGGATGTGTATAGTCCCAATATCCGTTGCTGTAGTAGTCATCAACCTTAAACGTAGATGAAAAATCGGCATTGAAGCGATACCTGCCTTTCGGGATATCCCACAGTTCATATGAGCCTGAAGAATTCGATCTTGTTTTAAACGACCGAGTGCCATTTGAAAGATAGACATAGACGTTACCAACAAAACCCTTCCATTTTCGTCGATCAAGCGGTTTTCCGTCGTCATCAATCTCCGTGAACTCGTCGATTACTCCAGAGAAGTACGAGCGATTCAGAGAACCGGGGAGTTTGTCCAGCCATGAAATATCTCCGCTAGCCGAATCAATAAATCGGCTTCTTCCGCACACTCTTAAGGATAGTCTTTCCGGATCACTTTGACGCTCGAGATAAAGTAAAAGCCTTTTACCAACTACAGAGTCATCGAATTTGGCATTGCAAGATGAAAATGGCTGCCAAAGTTCTAGCGATCTGCCGGCTGTACCTTTGTATACCTTATGAACATCAATCGTGAGATCCTGTCCATCGACGAACGGGCTTGCGGTATTTCGATTCTTCGCATCAGTAACCTTGGTTATCGTACCAACAACGATCACTTCGGAAACGCCGTAGGCATCACAAACAGTTTGATCTCCCATACATAAGCAGGCAACGACATTCGTGGATGCCACAATACTCAAGACTAGTGCGCCAACAACGTTTACTACTCTATAGAACATAACTTTAAAAGTTTATCACAATCATGTGGATCACGATTTACCATTAGGTAGAGTAGAATCAACAGTATGAACCCGATCTCAAAAGCCGACCCGTGCGTTATGGTCATCTTCGGAGCCACGGGCGACCTTACGAAACGCAAGCTCTTCCCTGCCCTTTACAACCTTGCGAGGGACGGCCATATGCCTGAGAACTTTGCGATAGTCGGCGTCGGACGGCAAGAGCTGACAAGCGAAGATTTTCGCAGGGATATGACGGCGAATCTGAAGGAGTTTGTCGGCAAAAAAGCTGATGCCAAAAAGATCAGGTGGTTCTGCGAACGCACGCATTACACAGGCGGCGATTTCGATGACGACAAGCAGCTTTTCGGCGATCTGAAAGCGTTGCTCCAAGAAGTTTGCCGCACGAATAATATCCCTGAGAACTTTTTCTATTATATGGCGATACCACCGCAGCTTTTCGCCGATGTCGCACGAAAGATAGTCAAAAACGGCCTCGGCAAAGAGGAGAACGGCAACTGGCGGCGCTTCATTTTCGAAAAGCCTTTCGGACGCGCTCTTGCGTCGGCAAAAAAGCTCAATTCCGATCTGCTGAAAATATTAAAAGAGCGGCAGATCTACCGCATCGACCATTATCTGGGCAAAGAGACGGTGCAGAATCTGCTTGTCTTTCGCTTCGCGAACAGCATATTTGAGCCGATATGGAACCGCAATTTCGTCGATCACGTGCAGATCACCGTTGCCGAAACGCTCGGTGTCGAGCAACGCGGCGGTTATTACGACACCGCAGGTGCGTTGCGTGACATGATGCCGAACCACATCTTGCAGCTTGTTGCGCTGACGGCAATGGAACCGCCCGTATCGTTCAAGGCAGACGCGGTTCGCGACGAACAGCTAAAGGTGCTGGATGCGATCAAGCGGTTCACGCCGAAGGAAGCTGCAAGGAACGCCGTTCGCGGGCAGTATGGAAAGAGTAAGAGTGACGCCGCATATCGCAGCGAGCCGAACGTAAATCGCTTTTCGAACACCGAAACGTTCGCGGCATTAAAACTCTCTATCGACAACTGGCGTTGGGCAGGCGTCCCGTTCTACGTTCGCACCGGCAAACGGCTTGCAACGCGGCATTCAAGCATCATTGTGCAGTTCAAGCGTGCTCCTTTTATGCTTTTCCGCGAAACCGGCATCGAATACATGCGTTCCAATTACATCGAGATGCATATTCAGCCTGATGAGGGCATCACGCTGCGTTTCGGTGCAAAAATTCCGGGGCCGCTTGTGAAACTCGGCGTGGTCGATATGGATTTCAACTACGCCGACCATTTCGGCGAGCAGGTGAGCACCGGCTACGAGCGTCTGCTCTTCGATTGCATGATCGGCGATGCTACGCTATTTCAGCGTGCGGATATGGTTGAAACAAGCTGGTCGATAGTCGATCCTATACTTAAGGCCTGGAGCCGTACACAGCCGAAAAACTTTCCGAATTATGTTTCAGGCTCATGGGGGCCAAAGGCGGCTGCTGACCTGATCGAGCGCGACGGACGCATCTGGCGGGAACCAATCCTCAATGGATAATGCACAACGGATAATGGATAATGATTATCAATTGCCCGTTGAGAGTTTATGGAGATCGAGATAGTCCTTGGTGTTTTCATCCTGATCGCACTTGTGCTGTTGGCGACGGTCGATCTCGCTTTCTCGCAGCTTTCCGACCTTAGCCTTCGCAAACTCTCAAGCGAATCGGACGACACGCTTAACGAACGCTCGACAAAACTCCTTCGCACCATTCTCGAAGACCGTCCGCGATTCCGCTTCGCCCTCTCGTCAACCATTCAATTCCTCCTTATCACTTTTACCGTTTTAGTGACGTACATCGTGATGAGCCGGACGACCGACCGCAACACGGTACTGCTATTCGGGCTTGTCTTTGGCTTGGTCGTAACGGTGCTGTTTCGGCAGATCATTCCACGCCTGATCGTTCGCAACCGGCCGGAGCGAAGCCTTTTGTTTCTTCTGCCGGTCGTTCGCCCGCTCTATTATGCTGCAAGCTTTCTGACCGCACCGATCTCGGGTTTCTTCCGTCCAAAGGAAGTGTCGAAACTGGAACATTCGCAATCACCGGATGCGGATGACGATGACGACAGCGAAGACTTGCAGGCGTTGATGGAGGTCGGTGAAGCCGAAGGCATTCTTGAAGAAGACGAACGCGAGATGATCGAATCGATGTTCGAGTTCAGCGAGACGCGAACCGGCGAAATAATGACGCCGCGAACAGAGATATGTGCGATAGCGTTCGATTCGACGATCAAACAGGCACGCGACCTGATGATTGAGGAAAAGTATTCCCGTTTGCCGGTCTATCGCGAGAGCATCGATAACATCGAAGGCGTGCTGTACGTCCGCGACCTGCTGCAGGCGTGGGCTGACGGACGCGAGGCAGAGCCGATCACGGGCATTTTGCGTGATGTGTATTTTGTTCCTGAAACAAAACCGGCTGCGGAACTGCTAAAAAGCATGCAGACCGAACACATTCAATTCGCGGTCGTGATCGACGAATACGGCGGTGTTGCCGGTATTGTTACGGTCGAAGACATCCTCGAAGAGATCGTTGGCGAGATCGAAGACGAGGATATCGAGGCAGAGGAAATTATTGAGATCATCGACAGCGGCGAAGGGTATTACGACGTGCTTGGTTCGACCGAGATCGACAAGCTCGAACGCCTGTTCGATATCGAGCTGGAGGACGATGAATTCACGACCGTTGCGGGCATGATCACGTCAGAAGCCGGTTACGTTCCAAAGATCGGTGAGAAACTTTCGTTAAAAGACCTCGATATCGAAATTCTCAGGGCCGATGAAAAAAAGCTGCATCTTGTCCGACTGAAAAGAACTGTTACAGCAGACAATGACTCGGCTGTTTAACGTATTGTTCATTTCCAATTTGCTATAATAAGCGCACATCTAGAAAACGGGAGGTACTAAATATGGCGATCAGGCTTGGTGACGATGCACCGAATTTTACTGCGGAGACAACAGAAGGCACGATCAATTTCCACGATTGGTTAGGCGATAGCTGGGGCGTACTTTTTTCGCACCCGACGGATTTCACTCCGGTTTGCACGACCGAACTCGGATACATGGCAAGCCTTAAACCCGAATTCGAAAAACGAAACGTAAAGGTTATCGGGTTGAGCGTTGACCCCGTCGATAACCACAAACGTTGGTCGGAAGACATCAAAGAAGCGACCGGAAACGCACCGAACTATCCGATGATCGGCGACACCGAGCTTTCGGTCTCAAAGCTATACGATATGCTTCCCGCTGCAACCGATGGTTCGTCGGAGGGCAGAACGGCAATGGACAATATGACCGTACGAAACGTTTTTGTTGTCGGGCCGGATAAAAAGGTAAAGCTGGTGATCGTTTATCCGATGAGCACAGGCCGCAACTTCGACGAGATATTGCGTGTCATCGATTCGATGCAGCTCACCGCAAAATACAGCGTTGCGACACCGGTCAACTGGAAAGACGGCGAAGACTGCATTATCGTTCCGGCCGTTACGGACGAACAGGCGAAAGAGAAATTCCCTGCCGGCTGGACAGCCGTAAAACCGTACCTGCGTGTAACACCGCAGCCGAATAAGGTGAAAGGCGAAAGCACGGCAGCTTAAACTCTAAACAGGTTAGCCATCTAAACAGTTTCTAACACCCTAAACTGTCTGTATACGATGTGGTCGCATAACCTGCGGCCACTTACTTTATGAAATTACACGCTGAGATCGGTGAAACGAAACACGAGGTTGAGATAAACGAACTCGACGGAAAAACCGTTGCCGTCATAGACGGCGAACGTCACGAGGTGGAAGTTTCCAGTCCCGAACCTAACATATTTCTTATCAAAAGAGAGGGAAAGGTTTACGAGGCTTTCGTTTCTCCGGTTAACGGTGCAATTGGTTCAACGATCGTCTCTGTTAAAGGCCGTGACATTGAGGTTCGCCTTACAGACCCGAAGAAACTTCGCGGAGCCGGAAAACACGGTGCGAGCGAAGCAGGAACAGCCGAGATCAAAACCGCAATGCCCGGAAAGGTGGTGCGAATTTTGCTTGAGATCGGAGCCTCGGTGGAAAAAGGCGATGGAGTCCTCGTCGTTGAAGCAATGAAAATGCAGAACGAACTGAAGTCCCCAAAATCAGGCGTCGTTAAAGAAATACGTGTTGCCGAAGGCGACACCGTTGCCGCAAGCGATGTGCTAGCCACGGTTGAATAGTAGCCCCTCAAAGCACATCTTCCGAGCTTTTAAGCCTTTATGGTAAGATAGTCGTATGGGACAGATCGTTATAAAGATTCCGAGCCGAAAAAACCGCAGCTATGTTTTTACCGACGCCGACCGTTCCGAAGAACTTATCAAAGCTCTGGACAACACAGCGATCCGTGTGAAAAAAAATCCTGCCCAATCCACCAAACAGCAGATCGAAGATCTTAAAGACCTTGAAGCCGCACGGCGTAGTTGGGAAAATTTTCAGCGTACAGGCATAAGCTACACGGTTGACGAACTTCGTGAAAAATACGGTTTATGAGTAAGTACCGTGTCGAGATCACGAAAGACGCCAACCGCCAGATCGCCAAATTGCAAAAGCGTGAAAAACGCGTAGTGTTGGACCTGATAGCTTCATTAAGCGAAAACCCGCGACCGCACGGCTACAAAAAACTCGCAGGAATGCCCACGAAAAATACTATCGGCTCCACGCCCGAAACTATCGAATAATTTATCGCATTCACGACGCTGAGGTAACGGTTTACGTTGTTCAGGTATTGAAACGCGACGAAAAAACTTACAAGTTCTAAAACCGTCAATATCGCGGCAATCGACCTCGGCATTTTCTTTGAACTCGGTTTATTTACTCTTCGGGAAACTCAGTATATTCGCGAACAGTCGGTAAGCACCCGGAACTCCGGCCGGAAGCTGTCGAAACATCGAGTAACTCAGATAGACGTACTTCCCTTTCCCGACATCAGCGATCACAAGCCCGCCTTTGTTCTCAGGCTCGCCGGGGTCGTGGGCTTCGAGCAAACCGGTGTATTGCGGATCCATCGTCGAGAAGTTGTAGAGGTTTCGCTCCTGCACCCAATCCGCGAAATCGGCATCGGATATCTTATTCGGAAAGTTGAATATCGGATGTTCCGGCTTCAAGATCGTTACCTTTGCAGTTTCGTCCGCAACACGCGGCCCCATTTGCATCGGATACGGCCCGAGATTCTGCTGTGCATACGCAGGCAATTGATACTGCACAACAAGCGTTCCGCCGTTGGAAGCATATTCGAGCAGCCGTTTGTTATTTGCGACCACATCGGGGCGAACCTGAAAGGCGCGAATGCCGACGACGATAGTGTCGTATTTGGACAAATTGCCATTCGCAAGCTCGCTCTCGGTGATCGTTTCGATATCAAAACCCATCTGCTTTATCGCTTCAGGCACGCGGTCGCCGCTGCCGAGGACATAGCCGATCTTTACGGGTGCGGTCTTTAGATCGAACAGCCTTACTTCCGTTGTCGCACGCCTGTAATAACGATGCGTTTGAATATGCGGATAAGCGATGGTACGCATCGTTGAGGTTGCAAGTGCTTCGCCGGTCATCGCCTGTGCATTGATCTGATAGTTTCCCGGTTTCGTTTTCGCAGGTATCACGACTTCAGAGGTGATCGAGGCCTTTTCACCAGTCCGCTTCATCT
>PNRO01001665.1_pt1 | contig 9920 bp, 15 predicted proteins | sample 7248581 | NCBI WGS metagenome assembly PNRO01 (sample SAMN08278401, study PRJNA427962) | Gut metagenome, whole genome shotgun sequencing project. | isolation source: gut content | host: Eisenia fetida | place: India:Sub Himalayan Terai region of Darjeeling | collected 2013-11-18 | reverse complement strand
TTAGAGCGCTTCCTTGCCAAGGAAGAGGCCACGGGTTAGAGTCCCGTCACCCGCACCAAAGTTTCGAAGTCAGAACCTCCGGCCTCTTGAAAGTACGAAGCACTCAAGAAACATTAATTTATATCCCCCTACCCTCGTATCAAGAATTTCTTTAAACGTTTCCGGCTTATCTTTGACCTCACCAGCCGCTGCTCGGGTATACATCATAAATGCCCAAGAGATATCGGCAATCTTTATATCTTTTTGTTTTATCGTAAGTGCTAAAATTATTAAGGATACAACTTTAAAAAGAGGAGTGGATGAAATGGCGAAATACGTTGATGGTTTTGTGCTGGTAATACCGAAAGGCAAAGAAGCAGAATATCAAAAGATGGCCGAAGAGGGGCGGGATTCATGGATGAAGCACGGTGCGCTCCAATACTTCGAGTGCAGAGGGGATGACCTCAAACAGCAGGAAATGGGCAACCAAAAATCACGCGCTTATAAAGAAATGGCTGGCGCGAGTGATGATGAGAACGTCTGGTTCTCTTTTATTGTTTTCAATTCAAAAGAACACCGTGATGAAGTAAACAAAAAAGTTATGGATGAAATGAGTGAAGCTTATAAAGATCAGACCGATTTTGAAATGCCGAACGATATGAAGAAAATGGCGTACGGTGGTTTTGAGGCTATTGTTGAGGCTCAAAAGTAAGTGTCTTCACCCTGCTTATGATTGCAAAGCCTTCGAAATAGCTATTAAATAGTTTAAGGAGGCACTATGTCCGAATTATCAGCTAAAAGCCTATCGTCCGAGTTCGACCTTAGCTTGTTATCCGAATCACAGGCGAAATTTTTTAACGAGACCCAGGAAAAATTTCCAGGTATTGTGCCTCGTGAAGTCGGAGGGGATGGGAGGGTTGTTTTTCATGGTCTAGGGCAAATTTGTTATATCGCTGAAAATGGTGACGTAGAGATCAGCAGCGATGAAGCCCCTAACTGCGAACAGTGCGCCGAAGAGATTATGGATAAGGTCGATGCTGGGGTATTAACTGCGCAGTGTCACTACTGTGGTTTTACCCTTTATGTAGAACCAAGCAACGATTAACATTATCGTGATTTTCGATACATACTGGCACTATATTTTCACCGATAATGCTGATAAGCATAAACAGGATGACGTTAATAAGAAGAAGCCATTTTTGCTTTAGGCGTATAATGGGACGGAGTAGTAAGTATTTGGCATGGAAGAGTTACTGCGCTTAGGTAAAATAGCCAAGTATAAGAAGGGCGAGATCCTTATCCGCCCTACAGATATTGGCGGTGAGCTATTTATTATCAACAAAGGCCTCGTACATGCCTACACGATCGAAGAATCAGGCGAAAAAAATATACACATCATTTATGGGCCAGGTGAAGCTTTTCCGCTCGCATGGCTTATAAGAAAAGAACCCTTGGCTGTCTATTATGAGTCTCTTAGTAGCTGTGAGGTAGTTAAGGTAGCCGCCCACCAAGCGGTAGAACTGTTAAAATCTGATGCCTCTGCCAGCTTTGAGATGCTATGCAAAGTTATTCAACAGTTTGTAGCTTACAAGGCGCGTGTAGATAATCTGGAGTATAAATTTGCACGAGAGCGTGTAGCGTACACACTTCTGCTATTAGCTCGACGTTTCGGCGATAAAAAGGACGGTACAATTACTCTGCCTAAGTTTAGTCATGAAGAAATTGGGCAGGCAATCAATGTAAGCCGCGAAAGCGTAGGCCGTGAATTAAAAAGATTTGAGAAGTATGGGTTTATCAGGTATTCACCGGGTAAACTAAAGATCATAGATGAAACAGGTCTTCATAAAGAAGTTGCACCCGCTAATACCCCACTCTTCATCGACGACATATAGAAAGATGTCAAATATCACAAAAATAATGTGAGAAATATCGAAGAATTGGACGCACCTAGGCTGCTATCTTGAAGCCAGAACCGAGGAGGTTATTATGCTGGAAGCAACAAAACAAGCCAGCCCAAGTTTAACGGCTCAGCAGCTAAGCCCCTATGAGAAAGCATACAAGCTTATTAGTACACATAAGGCAGGTGCGCTAGCAACAGCCGATAAAAACGGTAAGCCTCATGTAGCTATCGTGTACTGTATTGCCAAAGAAGACCTTGGGCTTTATTTCAGCACCCGGATAGAAAGCCGCAAGTTTAAGAATATTCAGGCAAACCAAATAGTGTCACTGGCATTTTTTGATGAATTAAATATGGAGACCGTACAAATCACTGGCCAAGTTGAACGAGTGGGTAGACTGTCAGTGGAGCAAGAAGTGCTACGCGAATTAATCCAGCTTCGATATGGTGAACCTAATTGGCCAGTTCCGCCGATAAAAATGTTTGAGAAAAAAATTACTAATGAGTTGGCGATTTTGAAAGTTATACCCACAGAGCTGACATATGGCAGCTTTGGTACTGCTAAGGATGGTAGGTACCAGCCATTCTTCGAGGAGGTAATATGACACAACAGCTAATGACCCTCTCATCATATGAGTATGTTCCGAGGCATCATGTGCTCCGAGTATATGAAGAGTTAAAAAATGCCGGTGCAGTGGCGTACAATATGTGGCTACCCGAGACCCATTATTTACCTCGAGTTGTCCGGGGCAATGAACATATACATGGAAGTGTGTATGGAAAGTACAACAAGACCCGTGGAGCGTTTGTGGCTACGGATCAGCGCGTCATTGTCCTTAATAAAAAACCGATGTTTGTGGGCCAGGGTGATATTTCTTATGAAGCTGTGGAAAGTATTTCACGTACGCAGGTGGGGCCAATCGGAACAGTCACTATCAATACAAGAGCTGAAGATTATATGATACGTACTTTTAATCAGAAGAACGCAAAAAATTTTGTCGAGTACGTTGCTGGGCAATATCTTCAAGGCGAAAAATCACACACCGCACATACGAAAGGAGGGTGTCCGTAGCTCTTGCTCTGCGAGTAACTACTGATAAAGACAGTAAGAAACACCATACGCAACAGTACTGTTTGACTTATATCACGAAGAGCCGTGATTGGCGTCATGTATCATTTACTAAACAACAGATAGGCTAGGATTGGATATGTCAGCAAAGCACAAGCAAACGAAAAGATCTGTCGATAAGACAGCTTTATCAGACAAGCAGCAGCGTATATTGGCCTTTTTGGAAGATATACCAGTGGGTGTATTATCTACGGTCGATCCAAATGGTGACCCGCATGGCGTTGTTATCTATTTTGTTGTTGACGGAGACTTTAACATCTACTTTTTAACTCGTGCAGAAACTCGTAAGTATGACAACCTCAAGCATCATAACCACACTATGCTGACGGTCTTTGACCCCCAAAACCAGACTACCGCTCAAGTTACCGGCAGGGCTGAAGAAGTTAAAGATAATTACCAAGTCAATCAGATAGCCAACAAGATGGTCGAAGCTAACTTTAAGGCCAGCGAATTAGATATACCACCCGTTGCAAAGTTAAATGCAGGCGAAGCTGTCGCCTTTAAGATTGTACCGGTACAAATCCGTATGGCTGTGTATGCCCGGCCAGAGTCAGGTGACTATACTGAACTCTTTGAATCTCTAGAGTCATTCAATCTACGTGACGCTTAGGCCAACAAGGCGCCGCCATCAACCACAATCTGCTCACCGGTTATATAACTAGACATGTCACTGGCCAAAAAGAGGGCAACCAAACCAATTTCATCCGGTTCGCCCATACGGTGCATTGGTATCTTAGCCATAAAGGCTTGGTTTTGGGCAGCCATTTGCTCGGCCGAAGCACTTTGGCTCATGGCCGCTACGCCTGGAGTAGCAATACCGCCCGGGGCAATGGCGTTAACCCATATCTTGTGCTCGGCCAGTTCCAGGGCAGAATTCTTGGTGAAGCCCCACATGCCATGTTTGGAGGCGTCATAGTGAGCCAGGCCAACCATTGAGGGATGCAAAGCGTCGATTGAGGTAATATTGATAATCTTGCCGCCAGCTTGCAGCTTCATAATTTCAGCAGCATATTTGGTGGTTAAGAATACGCTGCGCAAATTGACATGCATGACCTTTTCGAACTGCTCCTCTGTCATTTGGGCCACTGGAGCGGGTGGGTAGATACCAGCATTGTTAACTAGGATATCTACCGACCCGAACTTATCTTGACAGGCACTAACCGTGTTTTTAACGTCTCCCTCGCTGGAAACATCAACTTTCAGAACTTCAACTACCCAGCCCTTGCCATTGAATTCTTGGGCAGTCTTTTGGGCGGTAGATTCGTCCATATCGGCAATCAAAACCTTGGCTCCAGCCTCAGCTAAACGGTACGCAATACCGTAGCCAATCCCCTTGGCGCCACCAGTAACAATCGCTGCCTTGTTCTGTAAGTTAAGTAGTTGCTGTAACTGTTTCATAACTCCCCCTGGCTTCATAATAGCAAAAGGCATTAGCTGGGACTTTGATATTACGCACATTCAAACAGTCTAAATCATATTTAGCGAGCTCTACTGCCAGTTCAAACAAGTCTCCCAACCCCCTAGTTACGCAATATACCGCTACGCTTTCAGCGATGATGTTACATCAATATAGATGTTACGAAAGGGTCGAGACAGTTTCGTAGAAATGATCAAATGAGCTCGATTTATTTCGAGCTCTCTCCAGGTCTATATTATTTGCCATCCTAACGGTATCAGACGGAATATATTGCGCCCTCCCTCTGGACTCCTTAGTGATATATGACTTTAATTTTTCTTTTGGATCGCGGATTGTGTCGACGTTATTCTCCAAAATCTTTGATGAGTTTTGGGGTAAATCATATGTCTGGCGAATGCTATCTACATCCCCCAAAAACCATGCCTCTAACTCTTCAACCGCAATACATATTTTGTACCTCGAGCTAATAGGTGTCGTATCATAAGCTTCCTGCAGGGATCTGGTGATTGCCTGTACATTCCCTCCGTCGGAGTCTCTAACTATAAAGACAGCCTCGCAGCCAAAATTAAACACCTTGCTCACAAGTACCTTCTTTTGGTGTATAATCGCGTCCTTGCCAGACTTGCTTGCTGGGACTATCTCAATGTGGTTGCCAAGTATCTTTTTGATAATAACTCCCAAAGCGTCGCAGTCGTTCCTGTCTTCAGAGATAATCCCTATAACCATGACTAACCGCCTAATAAGAACTCTCCTAAAGTGCCTCCGTCCAACAGGTACTTCTTGAGTGATTCGAGATCATTGTTTCCAAACTTGTCACTCACACTATGCGCTTCGATGCCATCACGACCCCTGTTTACTATCGTTATGTCGTCGAGGTCTAACATGTTAACAATTTTTTCAGAATGGGTGCTAAGGATAACATGGCTATGCTTAGAGGCCTCTTTGACCAGTTCGATTACATCAGCCAAGAGGTTAACATGAATCGAGAGCTCAGGTTCCTCAATAATTAATAACTTAGAGTTACTGTTCATAATATAAAATATCAGAGCAAGAACCCTAAACGTTCCCTCTGAGAGTTGGTTGCTATAAAGTTTATTTTCTCCAATTGAAAAAATAGGGACTACTAAATCACGGCTCTCCTCCACGGTTGTGAGTTTGCCGTTTTTGTATGCTTTTACGCTGCTTTTGGGTACTGTAATGCTGTCGAACTTAATGTCATCAATCAGGCCAGACCCTGTTCTAGACACTACGCCTCTATATTTTTCAAAATCATTAGGCTTACTACTCCTAAGCTCATAGAGATCCAACAGGAACTTTCTATTTGCCCTCCTAGAGTTTCTGACGCCATAAGGGGCGGGCGAAACATCAAGTATGGTATCGTTCTCGTCACCGTGCAAAAAGTCAGTGGTTTGGACTGAGACTAAATCATTAAGGTATTCTTTAACCTGTACCATCTTCTTGAACACATCGCGCTCTTCCGGGGAGTTATCCGCTGTTTTTGCGTCCTCAATAAGCATACGATTTGAATAGAAATAATAATCAAAATCGTTATATGCAATTGGTTTGCTGCCATTCACCGACAAACTATAATCTATATACCTCGGGCTTGTGGGGATTGAGTTTTTGTCGAAGTAAACCTTCACATAAAGCGTGTGGACTTGTTTGCCGTCTTCAATTTCTGCGGTAACCGAAGAAGTATCATAATCCTTGGCGTTATAGCGCTTTGACCTTCCTGGGCTTATATCACTTTTGATGTTTAGAAATGATATGGCGCTCAATAACGTGGTCTTACCAGAGCCATTCTTGCCTAGCAGGACAGTCAACGCATCATTAATATGAATCTTGACATCCCTGCACAACTTGTAGTTTTCAACCCTGACGTTCTTTAGCCTCATTGCTGACTATATTAAAACAGTTAAACAATAGTGGCAATTATATATTAGAGCTAATGGCCTTGCGACTGGCTGTAATTGCTACCTCCGCATAGAGCATCATTTGCCTGGGTTTGTTACGATAGAAGTATGAGAAAAATAGTTGTCCTATCTTTCATTAGTCTTGACGGGGTCATGCAAGCGCCGGGTGGGCCAGGAGAAGATGACTCGGGTGGCTTTAAGTATGGTGGCTGGATCGTCCCGTATTCTGACGAAACTTCAGGCAAGCTGATGGGTGGGCAAATGAGCATGCCGTTTGATCTGCTACTGGGTCGAAAAACCTATGATATATTTGCCGGTTATTGGCCGAAGCAAGACGCGGAAACGCTGGCCAGGGTGCCATTCGATAAAGCAACAAAATATGTCGTGTCGGCTTCATCGCCAAAGTTGACTTGGGAAAAGTCCGTACTCATTGAGGGTGATGTCGCCGCTAAGCTCAAAGAGCTCAAGCAGCAAGACGGTCGAATGTTGCAAGTCCACGGTAGTAGTAAGCTCATACAGACATTGCTCAAAAATGATCTTGTTGACGAACTATGGCTCAAGATATTTCCCGTCACGCTTGGCAACGGCAAGCGGCTGTTTGGCGAGGGCGTTATGCCGGCGGGCTTTGAGCTGACGGAATCCAAGACCACGCCCAAGGGCGTTATTTTCGCCGACTACAAAAGGGCTGGCGACGTCAAGACCGGCTCATTCGCGTGATGTAGCTCAAGCCAGATCGGTGGCGAACCTGTTAAAGTATGGCTTATGGCTCAAAAGCAACAACCAAACGACACCAAAAAAATACTGGCAGTTGGCGCGTTGATCTTCAACCTCAGTATCGCTGGCTTAGGCAGCCTCATCGCCGGCCGATTCCAAGAGGGTTTGCTGCAACTACTGCTCGTCGGTGTTTCCGGTCTCTTCGTGCAGCTTGATTTTCCAGGGTTATTTGTCGGTGCCGCGGTCGTGTCGGCTTGGCTGTGGGCGCTACTCACAAGCATTGAGCTGCTGCAGGCTGCTTATAAGCGATAAGATAATTACTAACGGTTAACCGAGAGCTTTATGGATTCTTATGTGCTATGAAATATCTCATATAAAGACCTTACAGGCCTGCTATTATGGGGCTGTATCATTGCGGTTATAATGACACACTATGAAGACACAGCGTGATTCTCTCGCCATACCATCTAAGAACATCCTCCGCGTTGCGCTCATCACGATGTTCATCTTAATGATCCCTTTGGTAGCTATGCAATATAGTGAGGAATGGGATTGGCGGTTGCCGGACTTCATCATTATTGGTGCGTTACTGTTTGGCTCTGGCATGGTATATGAGCTGCTGGCTAACAAAGCACATAGCGCTAAGCACCGGATAATGATTGGCCTTGCTGTTTTGGCAGTGGTAATTATCATTTGGGCAGAACTCGCGGTCGGTATCTTTGACTAAGCAGTTGCTCTTGTATCCGGTGTCAGCAAAAGCTTTTGTTATAGTAGAGAGTATGAGAAAAGCCCAAGCCGCTGCTGAAAAGCTATGGGATATCAATGAAGAAAACCTCATAGCTACCTATCGGGGTGTTGAGGGTGAAGACAAAGCAGCTGCCGGTCGAGAAATAATGGGTCGGATATTAGTGAGGGTAGAACTATCAGACTTGTCTACGGAGCCCTTGCGACGGAGAGACGGCACTACTTTCACGAGTGCCAAAGGCCAGCCTTTGCGGGTTGTCGATTATCTTGAAGTAGCTGGCCAGCATGGCCCGGCTGAAGATATCTTGCTCAACTTTGTTGTTATGCCTGAGGCTGACGAAAAGTTTCAATCCAGCAAGGAGGCACTAGCCTCTATGATAAAGATGTACGCAATGCCCGCCCAAGAGAGCGGTGCTGCCACGTAGGGTAGGTTGGTATGCTGCAGGGTGGTGTCTCAAGCGATCATGAAATAATGCGCGTCGTTGACCAGGCGGTTGAAACCGACGGCGCCTATCATGAAGCATATGAAGAAGCAGGGTCAGCCTATGAGTACCGACGTGTTGATGGCACTGTCGAGCGGGCCGCAAGTGCTGCGGAGGCTATCGCCAAGTGCGACGTGCTGAGGCAGATGGCTGCCGAAAATCCTGACCATGCCAACGCTTTGCTTGAATTGGCGGTTGTTTCCGATAAGCCCTTGGCTGTTGACGAGAGACGACCTAAAGAAGATGCGAAGACGAGAGTCCCACTGAACCTAAGCCGTTCGCAAACAAGACCGAGCATATAGACCTGGTTGCTGCTGATGAATCCATGGGGCAAACGCTTCAAGTTCCCGCCATAATTCCTGTACACCCGAACCAGGCTGATAGTAATCACCTCCAACCAGAAATAGCACTCCTTCTTCATGAAGCGGAAGTACTGCGAGAGGTTCACATTGCCCAGGATAAAAGTGGGGTGGGTGCACTCAGCGAACCGACTTCGGCCCCAAGTGCCGAAACTAGTACTGACCAGCTCCAGCCAAGTACCATGGGTCATGTGATTGTCGAAAGCAAACCTTTCGAAGTGGCGCAACTGATTAGGTCGGTGGACGGTATTGTTAGCCAAACGACCCATGATACTCACATGGCTGAAAAGCCAGCCTCGCAACAATCGACACCTGTCATGCCAAAATCAGTAGAAGCTGACAGGTCGGTTCGGCGCCAAAAGTCCATCCAGGCTGAGATACCCCTTTTAACGCCTGTGCCAATACCAACTTCCAATGCATCTACTCTTGTGGAGGCTGCCGATATCGAATTGGATCCACCGATTCCTGCATCCACACTAGCTGAAGAAAAAAATCCGGAGCCTATTGCAGTTGAGATAAGCGATGAAGCCACAGCTACAATGCCTGAGGTGAGTACAGGGCCGTGGTATGTGCCGGCCCCGGCTGAATATGATGACGAACTAGCAGCCATGACCGCATGGCCAGCGCTTGCCGAATTGGCCAATCCTATGGAAGGGGCAAAAGATGACCTCGCTGCCTGGGCAAGGCAGGGCGAGAGAGTTATGTCGTCGGAAAATAACGTTGTCCTGCGGCAAGAAAATGACTTTATGTTTGGGGCTGATTTTGAAGCGGCCATCGAGATTCACCTGGAACATCTTGGGCCCACACAAGCCGAAACTGCCCGTGAGTTGGTCGGTGACCTGGCTTTGATGATCAAAGAGCGCCACCAGTTACCTGAAGTGGCAGTCGAAGAGCGAGAAGCGTTAGGGCAGGTTATAGCCCAGTTGGGCACACAGCTCTTAGCTTGTGTTGGCGAAGATCACGACGAAGAATCTGTAAAACAGTTCATGGCTGAAATTACGCAAATTACCCTTACAGATGACGTTGAAGCAAATGACCGACACTATGATGAGCGTTATCTCAACCGCATAGGTACCCATGAGTACCGAGCACTTGATCAGTCGTCTGTCTTAGGCAGTCTTGCTGGTTTCATCAAGCAAAAGCTACAACTCCATCTGGAATTGGCGCGGTACACCCTGCAGGCTTGCCTGGCTTGATAAAGTTAAACGACATAAGATCCAGGGGTAGGGCTCTTGACTTTCCCTGTAAAATTTACTATAATTGACATGAAAACTGCTTTAGTTTAT
>PNRO01003929.1_pt1 | contig 9973 bp, 8 predicted proteins | sample 7248581 | NCBI WGS metagenome assembly PNRO01 (sample SAMN08278401, study PRJNA427962) | Gut metagenome, whole genome shotgun sequencing project. | isolation source: gut content | host: Eisenia fetida | place: India:Sub Himalayan Terai region of Darjeeling | collected 2013-11-18 | reverse complement strand
CCCATTCCTCAACAGATGCTTGGCTCGGAGGGCTTGCTGCGAGATGGAAGGGAAAAAAAATTGTTAGAACGCGCCACCTTTCGACTCCGAATAAAGCAGGGCTCAATAGTGTCCTTCTCTACCGCCATCTAGCCGATTGTGTGGTGACGACCTCTTCTAGCATCATCCCTTCGATTTGTGTTCAGGCAGGTATCGATCCCCATTTTTGCCGTTGTATCGCTACTGGGATCGATTCAGTTGCCAGCTCGCTGCAGCCTGAAGAGCCTGAGATTTTTCGGTTGAGATTAGGGCTTTCTCCAGAGGATTTCTTGATTGGAACCGTTTGCTTTGTTCGCTCATGGAAGGGGATTACTGATCTTTTACGCGCTGCTTGCTATCTCAAATCCGATCCTTGCATTAAATGGGTGGTGGTCGGTGGTGGCTATGTAGAAGATTACCGCCCCTGTCTACGAGAGTTGGGATTGGAGGGGATCGTGACGTTTACAGGGCATCTAGAGAATCCTTTTCCCGCAATCGCTGCTATGGATCTATTCACGCTTTTGAGTACGGGCCACGAAGGGATTTCGCAGGCAAGCTTGCAAGCGGCTTATCTAAAAAAACCTTTACTCACGACGGTCATCGGTGGATTACCGGAAGTGTGTATCGATGGAGAAACAGGTATTTTGGTTCCCCCTTTCTCTCCTGATTTGGTTGCTAAAGCAGTGAAAAAGCTGAAAGTTGATCCTCATTTGCGCGAACAAATGGGAAAGAATGCTTACGAACTAGTGATGCAAAAATTCACGATGGAGATTATGCTCCGAAAAATGGAAGAGGTGTATACTCTTATTCTAGAGAGGGGTTAATTGTGAAAAAAAACGTAAAAAGACAATCTCGAAACGCAAAAGTAGTTGAAGTAGCTGATGTTCCATCGAGCTGGCTCGATCAACTCGCCAGCAAAAAACAAGTTTTCTTTTCGGTGGTTGCTTGTATCGCGCTGACCATGGTCGTTTCGCTCTTTTTTTTGAAGCGTTCTACATCTGCTACCAGAGGAGCAACAGCAGGAGACTATCTGTCAGCTGATGCAGTGTTTCAGGAGTGGCTTGCTTCCTCGGAAGAGGTGCAACTTGAAAGTCTTTCAGAGATGATTGGGAGGCATCCTGAATTGATGTTGAAATTCAACGGAGAGATTGCCCAAAAACTTTCTATGAATCCAAATGTCTCTGACCGAGGGAAGATTGTAGATGGACTCATCGATCGCGTAGAGAAGATCACCCCCTTCCATGCGAGGTTTGCTAAGACTTCACTTGCCATTGTCGATGGAAATCTCGAACAGGCCTTGACGGAGGCTTTGCAGCTTGAAGGTGATTTTCAAGTGATTCATAGAGAAGGAGATGCGTCCATTATACAAGGGGGAGAGATTTTACGAGCCTTCAATCTTTTACGAATTGCCCAATTACAGCAGGGGCTTGGGTCTGTGGAAGGGGAGCGACACGCTTGGCAACATCTGAAACAAATCGCTGGTTGGGAAAAAGATAACGGGGACGCTCTAATCTCTTCAGCTACCCAAGAGGCTTTTACCCTTCTGCAGCAGAATTTCCAGAAAAATGGAATTGGGTTGCGCGATTATATCGAGTATCGCGAAAAATCCCTCGATTAAATAAAGCTTTCATCTGCTCTTGTGTGGAGCCCCGAGCGTCCTAGCGGACGCTCNNGCACTCCATAAAAGAAAAGCGACGACTTATTGATACCTCCATACAGAAGTCATTGTTTACTTTTCGGTATGCACTTCTTGAGCATGGACGTGCATGCTTTTGCCAGCATGTAGGCCGAAAAGAAGGTAAACAAGAGGCGGTACAAAGATCGCGAGAATGAGAGCAATCGCAGCGATGATGATTTGCGTATTGCGATCTTGTCTGAAGACAAATCCGAGAAGCTTTCTTGAGATCTGCCCAATTTTTTGTGGGATTAAGCTTCCGATGATACCTCCAGCACCTACAAGAAGAACGCTCCAACCGGGATGCCATAAAATGCATCCAAAAATCCCCGCTAAGAGAAAGAATAGGCATAGAAATACCTCAAAGCGGTATTTTTTTGCGAAAATCTCTAGCTCTTTTACCGAAACACCATCTTTCTGTTGTTTGCTGTGTTTATCCATAATGCCTCTTTACTCCTGACGTCTTTGTCAAAACGCTTACTACTGTTAAATTAATCTCTTAAATTTGAATCTAAGAACTTAATTGATTTTTTTGCAACTAAGCTTTTGAGTTTTTTTTCCTAATCGTTTAAGATTCGCTATTTTCTAGCTGAAGCGGCTTGTGCTAAAATGCTCATCATTCGACCCCGGTTGCTTTTTTGGGATGAAATCGTAAGGGTTGCCTGTCTGCTCGTTTGGGCATTTACAATTCTTGCTTTTTTCGGAATCATCGTTCTTTTTGTCGGAAAAAACGGGGTACAGGCAACAAGCAAGGGAACTTCTGTGCATAGCTCTACTTCTTGGTCCCTTCCTGCAATAGCAAGAGGAATTTTGACGCTAGATCTCTCCTGTATGAAAGGCGCTGCAGAATTACAGAATATGCTGGTGTTGTGGGCTCGTAACACGAGGCCTGATGCCTCTCTTAAGGTGCCACAGGCTCTAATTGGTTTGAAAGATTCCTCTTTAATGCGGGCATTGGCAGGGGGTGAGCGACTCTACCTGCACTGGGAGCCCCAGTTTTATGCAAGTCGGCAGTCGAATGGTCCACCAGCACCTGTTGCATTTAGCGAGGGGCCCACCTGTTTGAGTATTGCGCCCGTTGTGGTTTCTGATCGAGATGGCTCTTTTGATCTCCTCTTTGACGCATCGCTTGGTGGTAGTGATGAGGATTCAAGGAGTGCAGGTTTTTTTCTTGAAGTTTCACAAATGCAAAATCCACTCTCCCGCGATTTTATACACGCTCCATGGATGAAGTCATTGAGAGAAGCGCGTTTCTGGACAGGAGATGCCTTTCTAACCTTATATGGGGGGAATGAGTATCGAGAGGACTCTAAAATGTGCAAAATTGAGATGGGTAGACAGGTTTTATCTGCACATATAGGGAATTTTTTGGTATACCAGGGAAGCGAATGGAAAAAAGGGTCTCTTACTGAAGCAAAAGGGATGCCTTTAGCTCGAGTGGGTGAGATCAAAGAGGGGCAGCTAGAGGTCGAGGTGTGGGACCCCTCTGGTTTTTATCGAGAGCAGATTCGGCTTCTTCCTTTAGGATCTCCTCCGCCTGTCTCAAAGATGGAGGCTGTGTTTCTCTCTCCGAGAATGAGGAGTAGTTCGCAAGTGAGCTGTGTTTTGGGTAAGAGGCGAGTTGTGCTTAAAGCAGGGGATTGGTGGTTCAAGGGGAGTGCAGGGTGGCGCAGCTTAAAAAAGCAGCAGGAGATCGAAGATTTTCTTTCCTACAGATTGCTGGGGGAGTTGTTTGTCGTCGATGGGCTCGATAAGGTACAAGGCAAAAGTGTGCTTAAGGGGCATCTGTTTAATCATACAAGAAAAGAGACGGTCGTCGTGAGTTTGCCTGTTGCAGAGGGACGAGTGAGCTCTCCCCTGCCTACTAACGCGAAGTTTTCACCTCCTCCTGTGCAAAATCGAGTGTCCTCCTCTGCTTCCGCTATGCCTGTGCGACAAAGGTCACCAGAGGGACTATGATCATGAAATTGAACAAAGCAGTTTCACTTCTCTTGTTTTCGATCTTCTCTCTGCAGCTCTTAGCTGTGCCAACAGTTGAAGAGAAAAAAAATCAGGCCATTAAGCCTGCACTGCCTCAACAGGGTGGAGATGAACTCCTTCTCAACATCAATCAGCAACTATTCGACAAAAGGGCTCGCCTCCAAGAACTGTATGGACAGGCAAGTGCTCTTGAAAAGCGGGATGCAAAAGAGGAGGAGTTCAAACAACTTCTTGAAGAGGTCAATGAGATTCGAGGGTCGATCATCGACATGGAGGTACATTGGCGAGATGCAGTTGTCGATGAAGCCAAGCGAGAGGAGGAGGGGTATGCTCTCTGGGATCAAGAAGAGACGACGCTGGCGCAGTTGATCATGGAGTATGGAGCGCTTGACTATCTCTACATTGTCCCTCCAGAAATGTCTGGACTCAAGCTAAATATGCATTCAGGAATTCCTATTCCGCGCGAGTCTTGGGCCGAGGTACTGGAGATCATCCTCAACCACAATGGGATTGGCATCAAAAGGCTGAACCCATATGCGCGACAGCTCTATGTCTTTAAGCAGGATTTATCTGTGCTTCAGGTGATCGCATCCTCTCCTGAGCAATTGCGGTTTGTCTCTGGGCAAACCCGTGTTTTTTATCTCTTTTCTCCACCTATCGAACAGGCCCGCAGTACCCTACAGTTTTTTGAGCGTTTTTCCGATTCGCGCCAGACGTTTGTGCAACAAGTGGGGTCAAAAATTGCGATCATCGCTCCCAAGGAGGATGTGCAGCGTCTTTTAGAACTCTATCAGACTGTTTGGCAAGATGCAAAAGGCAAAGTAGCCCGTATCGTGACTGTTGGAAAGATCAATGTCAAAGAGATGGAAAAAGTTCTACAAGGATTTTTTGGCGATGTCATCGATAATCGGGGAGGACGACCTCCATTTGCTAAGGGAGCTGAGCAAGAGGGATTGACTGTAATGTCTCTTGGACATGGAAATGCTCTTGTCCTCATTGGCTCACAAGAGGTTGTCGACCGAGCTGAGAAGATCGTCAAGACGACTGAAGATCAGCTTCTTGATCCATCTGAGATCACCGTCTATCTGTATAACTGTCGTCACAGCGATCCAAGCGATTTGGGCAAAGTACTGGAAAAGGTGTATAACTCTCTTCTCATTGCTTCTCCAGAGCCTTCTAAGGAATTAGAAATCAACTATCAGCTGAAGCCGATGGGCCCTAATGCGCCAGATGGGTATCAGCCGGCACCTCCATTGATGATTGGTCCTCGGCCGATCAATTCTGGAATCACTTCACAGGTTGAAGTAGAACAAGGTTCAGATCATTTTATCCCTGATCCCAAAACAGGGACCCTTTTGATGGTGGTGCGACGGGATGCTCTTGGCAAGATCAAAGATCTCTTGCGGCAACTTGATGTGCCGAAGAAAATGGTGCAAATTGAGGTGCTCCTTTTCGAGAAAAAGCTCAATACACAAAACAACTTTGGTTTGAATCTTTTGAAAATGGGAGATGATCGCAATGCCATCCAATACAGCGGACTGTTTGTGCCAAGTGGTAAAGGGGTTTTGCAGTTTCTTTTTGGCCGGAATCGACATCGGTATTTTCCCAAATTCGATTTGACCTATAGCTTTTTGATGACGCAAGAAGATATTCAACTCAATGCTGCTCCATCGGTCATCACGGTCAATCAAACGCCAGCGACGATCTCAATTCAAGAGGAGATTTCGATCAATAATGGTGCTGCTCCAATCGATACGAATAAGGGGATCGCTTTTGAAAAATCGTTTTCTCGTGCTCAGTACGGGATTACGATTATGCTCACTCCCATTATCCACGCTCCTGAATCGATTGAAGACAAGCCAGAAGGCCCTGGTTTCATCACGCTGCAAACGAATATCACGTTTGACACAACAAAACCACATGTCGATGATCGTCCCCTCGTCGAGAGGCGCCATATCGAAAACGAAGTGAGAGTTGTCGATGGGCAGACGATTATTTTGGGCGGGTTGAGAAGAAAAACCACAGAAAACGACCAGTCCCATGTTCCATTCTTTGGCGATTGGCCGATCATTGGTCGACTTTTTGGCTCGACAAAGCTCATCGATCACACGACAGAGATGTTCTTTTTTATTACCCCGCGCATTGTTCTCGATTCTCGAGCTGAGCTCGAGCAGCTCAAAATCGAGGATCTCAAAAAACGGCCTGGCGATATTCCGGAATTTCTTGAAAAAGTGGTCGAAGCAAGAGACAAAGAGAGCAAGTACTTTTTTGAAAAAAGTGTCAAAGTGTTCTTCACAGGTGATGCCAAATAACATGAGCCCCCTTTCGAAATTTGCTTTTGAGTCCAAATTCGATGATGGTTCCTTTGGAGAAGAGGATCGCAAAGATGATCTGCAGCAAGTAGCTGAGCGATATGGCATGAGATTAGCAGGCGATCTCAAACAGTACCCGTTTGTGCAAAAAGGGGTGAGTCATATTCCCTATGCACTTTCTCGCAAAAAGAAGATCCTTCCTCTCGACTTGACAGATGGGCAGTTGCTGGTGGCCATTGCCGATCCACTCGATCTCGAAGGACTTGAAGAGGTGCGATGTATTAGCGGGCTATCTGTCTGTGAGATGCTAGCCCATCTAAAGGATATTGAGGAAGCCATTGAGCTTTGCTATCACCAAAAAGAGGATGCAGCCTCCAATCTCATTGCGAACTTGGTCAAGTCTACTGCACAAGAGGAGATTCGAGAAGAGAGCGATGGTTATGATCTTTTAGCTCAAGAAGCTGATGCTGCTGTGATTCGTCTTTTGAATGCACTGCTTCTTGAAGCGATCCAGCAGGGCGCTTCCGATGTCCATTTTGAACCGATGGAAGAGGGAGTGAATATCCGTTATCGGATCGATGGGGTTTTACAGACGAGACATGCCCCCTCCAAGGAATACCAGAGCCAAATCATCACGAGAATTAAGGTGATGGCGCGTTTGGATATTGCAGAGCAGCGGTTACCCCAAGATGGGAGGATCAAACTCAAAATAGCGGGGCGACAAATCGATTTTCGCGTGAGTAGCATCCCCGTTGCACATGGAGAGAGAATCGTCCTGAGAATTCTCGATAAAAGTAATGTGCAAGTTGGGCTCTCAACCATTGGGATGCGTCAAGAGACGGTCGATCTTTTTCGCAAGATGATCCGTTACAGCGAAGGAATTGTGCTGGTGACTGGCCCGACTGGAAGTGGTAAGACAACCACCCTCTACAGCGCTCTCTCCGATATTCATTCGCAGGAAACGAACATCATGACGATTGAAGATCCTGTCGAGTACAAGCTGCAGGGAATGGCCCAAATTGGCGTCAATCCCAAAATCGGACTGCACTTTTCGACGGGGTTACGACACATTCTTCGACAGGATCCAGATGTGATCATGATTGGAGAAATTCGCGACAAGGAGACCGCAGAGATTGCCATTCAAGCTGCCCTTACAGGTCACCTCGTTTTGAGTACATTGCATACAAACGACGCACCGTCAGCGATGACTAGGCTAGTTGATATGGGGGTTGAACCCTACCTTTTATCCTCTTCGATCATCGCTGTTCTTGCTCAACGCCTGGTGCGCAAACTTTGTCCCCACTGCAAGGAGTCGTATGTTCCCTCAGAGGATGAACTGAAAGAGCTCTACCTCCAAGAAGATCAGGAGAGTGGATATTCCCTATTTCGTCCTCGTGGATGCCACCTCTGTTTTGGCACTGGGTACAAGGGGCGTCATGGTATTTATGAGTTGATGCCCGTTACGCATGCCATGAAAAGGCAGCTTCTGAAGAGTGCTGACAGCCTGGAGCTCGCAAGGGTAGCGATGCAGGAGGGGTTATCCTCTTTGCGTAGAGAAGGGGGATGGCTCGTTAAGAGTGGGATCACTTCAACGGCCGAAGTATTTCGTGTCAGTCGTAGTTGTGAAGGGGATTGACCATGCCCCTTTTTCAATACGAAGCGCTCAATGCAGAAGGGAGAAAACAAACCGGTGTTTTGGAAGCAGATTCGCTCCAAACAGCCAAGGAGCGTCTCCGTTCTAGCGATACTCTTGTAACGAAGATTGCCCTTGCGCAGCAAAAGAAGCAACAAATTGTACTAGGTCGCGTATTCAGGCTCAGTTTCACAAGAGAACTTGCACAGCTACTCAAAGCGGGATTGCCGCTTTACGAGAGCCTCAAGACAATTGAAGAGAAGTACCGAAAGGACAAGGCCCATCCTGTTTTGCTCGATCTCATCGATCGACTCAAGCAGGGGCAGGCCTTTTCTTCTGTGCTCAAAGCCTATTCAGAGAGTTTTGATGAGATCTATCAGGCCATGGTACAGGCAGCAGAGCAAACAGGCAGCTTGCCAGAAGTGTTTTCACAACTTACCTATCTCCTTGAAAGAAAAGATCGACTGAGAAAACAGATCCTTTCTGCTACGACATATCCTGCTTTTTTAGGGGTCTTTTCTCTGCTTGTATTTGTGGGTCTTTTGTTTTGGGTTGTTCCCTCGATGGAGGATCTTTTTGACGGAAAGCAGGTCCATCCTCTCACACAACTCGTTTTACAGCTCAGTTCTTTTGCAAGACACAATGTCTCTTTCATTGTAGCTGGTCTGGGAAGCGTTGGTGTTTTGCTTTGGGGTTTGCTGCGTAAGAAAGTCTGTCGTGTGCGCATTCATTCCGCCTTACTGCGGGCACCTCTACTGAAGACGATCTTTTTGCAGTCTGCTTTAGCTCGCTTTGCTAGGGCTGGATCTTTACTTCTTGTCAGTGGGATTCCTCTGATCGAAACGCTTCGACTCACTCGAGCGGCGTTGCATCACCCGATTCTCGAGGCAGCTTCTCTAACTGTAGAGGAAAAGGTCCTTGAGGGAGGGTCTCTGTATCGAGAGATGCACCTGACAGGGGTCTTTCCATTGCTCGTCATCCGCTTGCTTTCGATTGCCGAAGAGACAGGCAAGATGGACAAGGCTTTTGAACATCTTGCCGATATTTACGAAGAGGAGTTAGAAAAGAGCCTTTCCCAGCTGACAACTATACTACAACCTGCCTTATTGCTTTTCTTGGGAGTTGTGGTTGGGATTGTCGTTCTTTCGATCCTCCTTCCGCTCACAGATGTGGGCTCATTTATCAATTAGAGGGTGTTTTACAATAAACTTTTGCTCGATTTTTGTGTGCTTTTGAGCCGATTTTGGTCCAAAAATCTAGGGGTAATATCAACTGCGTATATTACCCCTAGATTTTTGGACCAAAATCGGCCAAAATCATCCCAAAAAGCGAGGGAAAGTTTATCGTAAAACACCCTCTTAGGAGAAAAAAATGAAAAGAAAACGTTGTTTTACTCTGCTCGAGATCATGATTGTCATTTTTCTCATCGGCCTCATCGGAGGTGTGATTGGGATCAATATGAAAAAGAGTTTAGAAGAGGGCAAGGCATTCAAGACAAAGCAGGCGATCCAGCAGATCGAAGATATTTTGAACCTCAAACTTGCTGAGGGCGCTATTACTAAGAAGCAGGTCGAAGAGAATTATGCTCGTTGTATGCGCAAGTGGGGATATGCAAAAGATCTGAATGCAGTGACCAAAGATGGATGGGGAGGCCCATTTATCGTAACCGTTGATGTTGCGAAAAATGAAGTTCAAGTTGTTTCCCAAGCATATAATGACTACCTGGTCAAGAAAGGGCAGAAGAGATCATCTGCATCAGGAGGATCTTCTTCTGGGGATGAAGTAGACTCTGATGACAATGAGCAAGATTAAAAAACAGAGATTTACTCTTCTCGAGATCCTGGTGGTTCTTGTCATCATTGGGTTGGCGAGTAGCGTCCTCTTGTGGAAGGCTGGGGCGTTGATGCAGCACCATCGATTTTCTGCTAGTACAGCCCTATTGAAAAGGCAACTTGAGCATGCTGCTTGCCTCTCACTGACCTATCAGACCGATCTTACACTCTCGCTTCGATGTAAAGCAGGGAATTGGCAGCTCGATCTGTGCAGCGATGAACCACGTCTGCAAAATATGCGAGGAGAATCTCTAAAAGGGATCCAAAAGATTCGCTGGAAGGGAAAGAAGAGAACAGGTGTTCTTTCAGTGAAATTTTCTTCAGGTATTTGCCAAAATCCAGGCGTCTTTCTGTTGGAGAGCGATCAAGGGGAGCAATTTCTCCTCAACTTTACTCAGCCTTCCCATGTTCGCCTCTCCATCGTAGAAACCGATTAAGCTTTCATCGACTCTTGTATGGAGTGCGTGTGAGTTAGGCGCTGCTCCCTTTCTAAAGTGTAGCCTCTCTTGTATGGAGTGCGTGT
>PNRO01003970.1_pt1 | contig 10076 bp, 10 predicted proteins | sample 7248581 | NCBI WGS metagenome assembly PNRO01 (sample SAMN08278401, study PRJNA427962) | Gut metagenome, whole genome shotgun sequencing project. | isolation source: gut content | host: Eisenia fetida | place: India:Sub Himalayan Terai region of Darjeeling | collected 2013-11-18 | reverse complement strand
CATCAGTTATCTTGCCATCTTGAAGCGGCACATTATAATCGGCGCGCAGTAGCACCGTCTTACCCTTGAGGTCAATATCGCGAACCGTTTGCTTGGTAAACATCCCACCCCTGTCGAATCATCTGTTGTTTGCTTACGCTTATTCTAGCACGCGCACCTTGATAGTGTCAGTGGTGCCAACGACGCCGGAATAGCGCCCCGAGGCAGTCACCACCACGTCGCCCTTGCCTAAGACTTTGTTTTGCCGCAGCCAGTTGGTCAGCTTGGTGGCGGCTAGCCGGTCAACTGGACGGATGTAACTTTTGACACCATAGATAACGGCCAGCTGCTGGGCTACCCGCGCATCGCTCGTCACGGCAATCACCGGAATGGCTGAACGCAAGGCCGCGACCTGCCGGGCAGTCGCGCCAGATTTCGTCTCGGCGACAATTGCCTTGGCACCGATACTCTCGGCCAGGCTGAGGATCGCCGTGCTGACCGCGACCTGGCGGCTGTGCTGTTCATTGCCAGGAAAACTGACTTTCAGCGGCGTGTGGCTCTCGGTATAACGGATCACCCGCTTCATAGTCTCAACGGCTTCAAGCGGATAATTACCGCTAGCGGTCTCATCGCTGAGCATAACGCAGTCAGCACCAACGACCACGGCCGTGGCGATATCAGATACTTCAGCCCGCGTCGGTTCGGGGTCTTCGGTCATACTGGCTAGCATATGTGTTGCCACGATCGTCGGTGTGGCATGGCGCAGGCCGAGCCCGATAATCTGGCGCTGTACCATCGGCACGCTTTCAGCGGGCGTCTCGACAGCCAGGTCACCCCGGGCAATCATCACCATATCGCTGGCCTGGACAATTTTCTCGACATCATCAACCGCTGCTTTAGTTTCAATTTTAGCGATGATTTTAGCGCCGCTGTTCATGCCCCGCAACAAGTTGCGTAACTTCTCAATGTCAGCGCTGCTCTGTACGAAACTGAGGGCTACGTAATCAATATCTTGCGCCGAACCATAGACTAGGTCAGCTTTGTCTTTGGCGGTAATGATATCGCCGCCGAAGTTAGTATCCGGCAAGTTCATGCCTTTGCGCCGGATTAGTATGCCGTCATTTTCCGCTTCGGTATACACGACACCGCCCCGGACACTCGTGACGGTAGCGCAGACTTTGCCGTCATATAGATAAATGCGTTCGCCGCGCTTAACCTTTTTACTCAGGTCATATTGCGTTGGGATATGCTGGCTGGCCGCAAAATCAGCCTTATAGGCAAAGCGTAAGCTGGCGCCCTTACGCACATTGACCACGCCATCAAAATCACCAAGCCGCACTTTTGGCCCCTGCAGATCCTGGATAATAGCTACTGGCTTGCCGTACTCTTTGCTGGCTTCGCGGATCCATTTGATCTGGCGGGTGCGTTCCTCGTGTGTGCCATGGCTGAAGTTGAGCCGCACGCCATTAACGCCAGCCTTCAATAGCCCAAGGATCGCCTCGTAACTATCAGTTGCTGGCCCAACCGTAGCAATAATTTTTGTCCGTTTGAAATGTTTGAGCGGCACTTTTGGCACCGCGTCAGTTGGCGTCATGTTTGTTTACCCACCTCAGGAAGATGTTAATGCTTACACTTTAGTATATAACTCTGTCGACCGAATGTAAAAATACTCATTATATCCGGCAGGTTATTGGACAGCGTATACTACGCCTAATGAAACATATTATTCGAGTATCGTACCTTTACGCGGCGGCTTCGCTCGTTATTGGGCCAGCAATTCTAGTGGCAGGCAGCACACTTTTCCCGACAGAGGTAGCCTGCGGCGACGAAGGCATGTTGTATACGATGACCCTGGGGGAGCATGTGCACCGCTTACAGCAAGCACAAATCCTGGAAACAGTTTGTGCCCTTTTCATGATTACCGTCGGCCTGAAGCTATTAATCACCCTGAGGCATGCCGCCCGGCAGCATCCTGATAAAAATTACGCGCCGGCCGCGGTTCTCATAAGTATTGCGTTGCTTGGCTATATGCTGATCATTCTACTGGCAGCGCTCATGGTGTGGTGCGCCAAAGGATAATAGTTGGATAGTCACTGATCTTTAATGAATGGGAATGACAACTGCTCTCGGGGTAAATATTTATATGAAAAATATTTAATCTCTATATGAGAGATGAGAGCAGTTGTCGGTGTTGTGCGTAAGCAGCAAGGATAGAGTTGTTCACTCAAACTTACCTTGTGCTTACGCACACCAACCGACTATCCAGAGCTAGCCTTTCGGGCCAGGCACTTCTTCCCTATCGGGACAATCTTCTTCCGGCGGCGGAACACACGTCGCGCTTTTATGAGTTATGGCGAAGTTTCCTTCTGGACACTCCGAGGGGACGCAGATCTTTTCCATACAGATCGGATCTTCTTCTGACTGGCAAACATGCCCCTCGACACCACACGGCGGTGTTGGCACCCAAACCACATCTTCCCCTGATGGGATAAAGCACCCGGGGTATTCCGGGAGGCACACGTCATTGATGACCTGCTGCTTCGGGACAGTAACAAAAACACACGTGCCTCCGGCATGCTGGGCTTCCGGGCAGCTCACCGAGGAGCAAGACCCTTCGACGACGCCGGTATCGAGATTGACTCTGCACTGCGTGACTAAGTGACCTTTTTTGCCGCCCCGCTTGGTTTTCTTGTGCTTGTGGCACCGGCTGTGTTTGCAACCGTGGTATTTTTTGGCGTGCGGCTTGGCCGAGGCGGACATGGTCATGCCCGTACCTGCCAAAGCGAATGCGAACATTGATGCCGCTGCCAAGATGGCCAACGCCAACTTGGACGGCCTGCGAAATGCTACCACATGAATCACCCTTTCAAGGTGCTAGAGATTTTCGGGATCCTACAATCTATCCTTTCGGACAGGTCAATACACTCGCGCGCGGCGCAGTACAGCGCATTGACCCGCCCAAAAAATCTAGATTCAGTAATCAAGAAAATGGAATAGTCGGTTGACTGGGTTTAATTCCGAGAGCGTTTAACAGCGCTCAACCGGGCTTAAAGACCCATGACTATCGGCTAACCCATAGATTAGCCTCAACTTACTTGTAAAATTACCTCCCTGCTCCCGGTAAAAAGCGTCGCTTGACCTGACGGGACAGGAATACTTACATATTATCATAAATTATACTTTTTGTCAATCAGATTTTAAAAAATAACTGAGGTGGAGAAGCTAGTGACCTCACGGACATAAGGTGCCGGTGGCACCTTATGTTGGGGATAGCGCAGCGTCGTTAGTGAAACTATTTAAAAATGGTGAACTATGTGAAATCGAAATTGAACGCAATCTGTACTGAATTACTTGAGGTATACAGCTACATGAGGGCTATAACAGCGACAGAGTACATTCTTGCTTAGAGTAGAACTACTGTATCTATTCTAGCTAGTCGAGTTATCGTGCTATATTTATTATCTAAAGCGAGCCAGCGAGTGGGCACAACTGTCCAGTCCCTATATCTATATTATACAATATCTGCTCAATGAATGTTTTCGGCGTACCCAACTCTTGCAACATTAAGACTTAGCTCTGAGAACGAGCAATCTCAACAACTTGGTCAACAACTAGTTCGATTGGTTGATCGGCATTAACAATATGACTCGCTGTTTCTTCGTACCACGCCATGCGGTCTTCGTATAGAGTACGAGCTTTGTCGACATCACTAAATAGCGGTCTTTCACGTCCATTGTCTTGTATGACACGCTCCGCAGCCACCTCGAAAGGTGCTCGTAACCAGAGGACTGGGACATTGCTCGTCAGGAGTGCTTTTCTTCCAATCTCAGTACTAACTATGCCACCACCTGTTGAGATAACACCTGGATTATCACTCAATATAGTCCTGAGCGTACCAGCTTCAAGCTCACGAAACTTAGCCATGTCCGTCCGTACTAACTCTGGTACATCAACTCCAGCATTGACCTCCATCCAGTCGTCAGTGTCGCTATACGGAACACCAAGAATCTCAGCAGACTTTCGACCAACGGTTGACTTGCCCATTCCCATGAACCCAGTCAGTACTAATCTTTCGCCAGCCATGTTGCTTAATACCCCATCTGCTTGAGCTGGTCTGGGCTCATGCCATTTGACATGAAGTGAACATAGCTAAACTGATTGACTAATTCCATACTTGAGTCATCTTTAAGTGCATCTCCAGCAGTTCTACAAAAGGCAGTAGCCATTGCTGTACGTTCATCGTCATTAGCAGCCCATTCTGCTATATTCCACCCGCCCCGACGCATAAATGCACCTTGACTAGCTTCAGTGCGTCTAGCACCAAATCTGTCAGTCTCACGTCGCTTTAAGTATGGGTCGACATCAACGAGAACAGCTCTTGATGATGCTGGATCAATAGCAAATGCGTCTGGGAGAAATCCTTGAGAGTCAGGCATAAAGTCTGGGTGAGATGTTAGCAATCTACCAATGTTACCTGCAAGCTGAACCTTTGCATCGGAGGGCAATGCTTTAGGACCTGCTTCTCGACCTAAATCACCTAGAAATTTAGCTACAATAATTGGATCATCGTCCAATGTATCCTCAATCAATGCACAGTCAACAATCTCTAGCCCTGCACCCTCAAACATCTGACCAAACGCACTCCACGCATCGCCAAACGGAACACCTACTTGCTCAACCTCTCTTACAGCCTCAGGTAGGTATTTTCGGCGGACAAACTCGCCATGTTCATCTCTGACTAGCTCTACTAACTTACCGTTTCTAGTACTGAAAGTATCGACTACCTCAGCGTCCATTGCACGGTCAAGGGTAAAGTCTGCAAATTCTCCAGAATTAACTGTCATAACTACCTCTGATTAAATTACTCGCATTATCCCTGTTATAACCAATTTTTGCAAGCATAAGGAGAATATGTCAACTACGACATAAAAACACCTCTCACGAGCTCTGGAGAGCCCACAGAGGGTAATAAATGCTGTTCACTCTTTACTCAACAGGGATACTAAGCTAGTGGTCACATAATTTTCAGCCAGATTTTGCACCCACTAACGCCGTTTTCTATTAGCCGTTACCCAACGTGTTTTATCACTAGTTCGTCATATTGGTCTTTGTCGAACTTAACCTCAGGATCGGTATCTTCTGGCTCAACGATATTATCCTTGTTAAATCTTGGCAGATTGATAACGAGCATGACTAAATCATTCTTAGGAATCGTGAAGTGTGTAGTGTTTGGAGGTGTAACTACTACTGAACCCTTTTTTAGTTCTATTTCTTCGCCGCCAACAACTGTTAGTCCAGTACCTTGGATAACGAAGTAGATTTCGGTTTCACGACCCTTGTGGTAGTGGGGGTATGCAACAGCAACATCTCGCATGTCGCTAATTGCAAATGTCCCGAACTGCTTAGGTAAGGGTGATTCGGGTTCATAAACGGGTCCGCATTGCGTCTTCTTCGGCCTTTTACCCTCTACGACTACACGCCAGTCTTTTAATGTGGCTAGATACTTCTTCCACATATCAATCTCATGATCCCAGTTCACTTGTTCCCATTTTTTCATAAGACTATTATGACACAACAACTTACGAATAACTAAGCAACTTACTGCGTCTTTTGTGACACTGAATCTCTTGAAAACACAGCGAAATCAACTGAGTTTTTAGAAATATGTACTGAAACTAAAAATCACTTTGTTCTGGTTCTCCTTAGCTTCTGCTATCTTCTCGGCGAATACCTCATTATTCAAATAAGAGTAGTATGTATTGCGACTAATACCCGCCCAACGACAGGCTTCATCAATCGTGCTGTTATGCTGCAAGGCATCTATAAGCCTCAGCATCGTTTTATACGTGACCTTAGGTGGTCTACCAGTCGCCTTTTTGATTTCCATATCAACTCCTTTGTTTTCGGCGTTACCTCTCTTATTTATTATGACAGATGGGCTATTTAGCCAACTCACAAAACAAGTGTGAATCAAATATGGTATAATATAAATATAACAACGTGGTCCAAAAACGTTGCCTGTACATTACCCGATAGTGTGCAGCCAAGGGTTAAGTCCTGACAAACCTCCTTTTTGCTAAGAGGGTGTTTGCCACTGGGATTTAACCCTTTTTGGATTCTCAGGCAAACAAAAACTAATAAAAACTACCTCTTTCGCACGAGTGTCTTGTTACTGAAGGCTCTAACAATCTTCAGTCGGTCAGACGGGACATACAGTGGAACAACAAAACGAACCACTCAACATTAGTGACCAACAGGTCATAACAGCCAAAGAAGCTCGAGAGCTCTTAGGTCAAATATCAAAAACCTTAACCAACGAAGAACTAGAAGCGTTGATACGAGCTACTGAAACAGTAGTAAGAGTTTCAATTCGCACGTATATTAGTTCGAAAAACGTAAAAAATAATGATACTATTAAAGAGGTAACATCACTATGAAAAAAGCAGTCATATATCTCCGAGTATCTACCACGCAACAAGTAGAGGGGGCAAGCCTCGATACACAACAAAAGTTATGTCAGGACTGGGCATCACGTAATGATGTGCTGGTCAAAGAAATCTACCACGATGACGGTGTATCAGCCAAAACCCTAGACCGTCCTGCCATGAAAGAAATGCTTACGTACCTTGAGGCAAACAAAGGTAACATTCATTATCTCATTACGTACCAGACGGATCGTCTCACTCGCAACGCAACAGATTTCTTCGCACTACGCACCTTGTTGTCTAAATTAGGAGTGCAATACAAAAACATTAACTCAGGTGTTGAGGATAGTGTTAATGAAGAACTAATCCAGAACCTAGAAGCTGTCCTTGCTCAACATGACAATAAGGTTAAATCTGTTCGTGTAAAAGACAATATGAAAGCCCACGCTAAAGAGGGCTGGCGTATGAGCAAGGCACCTCATGGACTAAAAAACGTGAGAGATGTGCTAGAGAAGTCTACACTTGCACCAATAGAGGGGGTCGCCGATAAGGTGGCCTCCGTACTTGAAGCGTATTCAACAGGCACTCACACAATCGCTGGCTTAATTAAGATGTGCGAAAGCATAGGTCTGAAATCTGCCAAAGGTAAACCCATCCAAATACAGGCTATTAGTAAGATGTTGCGTAACCCTATTTATGCAGGGCTTGAACAGAGTAGCCATACAGAGGGTCAGCTTATACCCTCAAAATTTAAGGGTATAATCACCCCAGCTACCTTTCATCGTAACCAAGAACTATTGAGAAGCAACAAGAACACCGCCGCTACATACAAAAAAAACAACCCCGAATTTCCTCTGAGACGCTTTATCTTGTGTGCGAACTGTAATAAACCCCTGACGGGCAGTAGCCCAGTTGGTGGCTCAGGTAAGCGTTCGCCACGCTACCACTGTGCAAGATGTCATGTACCCTCTGTGCAATCAGGCGAGCTTCACGAGCAGTTCCTGCATCTGCTTGCTTCGTTAACACCTGACCCAGAAATGGAGAAGTTCCTAAAAGAGATAATTGTGCGTGTCTGGCGTGACGAAACACAAACCCTAGGTAATAAGCAGAAGAAGCTCCACAAGGTCTTAGAACAGCTTACAGAGCGAAGAAATAAGGTAGTAGAAATGCTTGTTGCTGGCGAGATAACAGTAGACGAGAAGAAAGACCTCGTTGCAAAGATAAAAAGTGAGTCTGACGCTGTGAAGGAAGACCTTGCGGCTATTGGATCGTTATCAGAACTCAAAACAGATGCAATCGACTACGCTATGCGTTTCATGTCGAACGCACCAAGAATTTGGAGCAACGCATCCATTGAGCATCAAATCATCTACCAACGTCTAGTGTTTCCAGAAGGACTAGAATACGACCTCACGACCAATATATTTCGAACGCCTAAATTAAGTGCACTTTACACCTTAGCAAGCATGAAAAAAGACCCATCCATGACGAATGAGTCTCTTTTGGTGACCTCACGGGGAATCGAACCCCGATTGCCAGGATGAAAACCTGGTGTCCTAGCCGTTAGACGATGAGGCCTCATCTGTGCTGGAAACACATGTTGAAACAACTGTGAAATCTTATCATAACAGGGGCGCTATCACAACTTCCGCGAAAATTTGAGACATAAAAATCCCCTCCACTTTGCAATGAAGGGGATTTCCGAAGAGGTCTGTGAGGTGTTTGTTTGTAGAGCGGTCAGTCAGTGCTCAGAAACTATCCAAGATAGTAGCACAAAAACTGATTTCGCGCTAGTGCTTATCCACAAGGGACAAGGGCACTCTTACTGACGGCTCAGGCGGCGACCCAGGACAACACGGTAAGCAGCTACACCAGCGGCCATAGCGGCAGCAAAGATAGCAGCAATGCTACCAGCACCAGTGTTCACCAACGTAGTTGGCTGACCTGGAGCGGCAGGCGTTGCAGGGGTAGTTGGAGGAGTTACTGGAGGCGTCGGACAGTTAACCTTGGCCTTAAACTGAACGAATTCAGAAGTAGAACCCTTCAGGTCACCAACATTAACACCGCCAGCGGTTACGCCATCAGGCAGAGCCTTAACGACATTGCTTTGGCTATCCAGGAGCTGGGTAGAACCGCTGACATAGGTAATGCCCTGAGCAGAGCTCAAGGTAACCGTAGCGGTGTCAGACACGCTCTGGGCGCCGTCGCCCTGATAGTTAACAGTCATCTTAGACACATTTGACAGAGTAGCGTTAGCGACAATGTCTTTAGCGGCAGCAAAGCCGGAATTGTGTAAGAGGACTTTGTATTGTAGTTCGTCACACTTATCCGCAGTGGTTGAGTCTGCGAAAGCAGTGTTTTTGGTTACGTTCTTAACACGGTAGATATCACCACCGTCGATCACACCTGGGCTGTCAGCAGCGACAGGAGCGGTAGTAGCTGCTAGGGGCACGATTACGGCCGCAGCAGCACTAAGGGCTAAAGTTTTTACCTTCATAGTATTCTCCTTTACGAAAATGTTATTACGTTACTAATACATTGGTTGGATATTGCAAACTAGATAGTCATTGGGCTTCAAATGAATGGGAATGACAACTGCTCTAGGAGTAAATATTTTATCTCTACTGAGAGCAGTTGTCGGATTGGTGCGTAAGCACGAAAGGTGAGCTATTCGCTCGATTCCTTTGTGCCTACGCACCGCAACCGACTATATTCGGGAGTGTGTTCTAGCGTATACGCTAGTAGATTTCTTCTATAGTTCCTTTCTGTCTGTTACCAGACGACTGCTTTTTCTTCTTCCAGGATGGGGATTTCCATCTTACCGGTGACCGTTTTGGCACCGTTACTGCTGGTTACCACCACGTTCGCGGTATCGCACTTCGTCCCCGGGGGGAGTTTGATTGAAATCGCTTCCTGGCAGGTATCCGGCGGTTCCTCGGAAGGAGCCGTGTATTGCACGCAGTACTTGTTGGTACTGGCGTTATAAACACCTTTACCACCATTGCTGCGGGCGCCCCATTTTACTGCGAACTGGACTTCAACACCGGTAGCGGGAGTCACGGTCACGCAGAGTTTGCGTTCATGATCCGTGAACATCTCTTGGATGCGTTCCCACTCCACTTTGGGCGGTTCCGGCGTTTTCGGTTCTTCGGGTTTGCAGGGACAGGTGGGCGGCGGAATTTCCGTGTTACAGTTATTCTGCCCCACGCATTTCTGCTCACCTCCTGTAGTACAATTGTTGCCTTGGTTCACCTCTCCGCTGCCCGTGTTAACGTTGCCACAGATGTTGTTGATCTGCGTCTGGTTAACGACACACTGGGTGCCATTGACCGTTCCCTTACAGTCCTGGTCAGCGGTTTGCGGGGCATTGGTCTGTGGACTGCAGTTGCCATTGGCGTGACCGCTCGTGACAGTGCAGGGTTTCGGCTTCGGCTTGGGCTTGGGCTTCTTCTTGCACTTGCACTTTGGCTTATGCGGCTTCTTCGGCGGCGATTTCATCACCGGGGGTCCGAAAACCGCGTTACGGCAGTAACCCTTTAGGATCGGATAACACTTACCTGCCTTGTTGCAGAACCAGAGCATCGGTTTACCGCTCATATTTTCGAGCAGTCCGTCGTATTTCTTGTACTTACCAGGACCGCCGGGACAAGAAGTGTTCTTCTTGAGCTTGTA
>PNRO01003926.1_pt1 | contig 10082 bp, 10 predicted proteins | sample 7248581 | NCBI WGS metagenome assembly PNRO01 (sample SAMN08278401, study PRJNA427962) | Gut metagenome, whole genome shotgun sequencing project. | isolation source: gut content | host: Eisenia fetida | place: India:Sub Himalayan Terai region of Darjeeling | collected 2013-11-18 | reverse complement strand
CGTATTCTACTTTTTCTCCGTCAATAAAAACCTATACAATAAATTCGCTAGTAACGATTTGATTCAAGACTATGAAAATTTGAGATCTTCTACCGACGGAGAAAAAGTAGAATACGGAAGCGATGCTAGCGATCTGGGTCAGTTTGGTTCCTCGAAACCCGTTCTGCCTTGACGGCCCAAGCCTCGATATACGTTCCCATGTCGAACCAGTCGCTTAAGTAAGTTACAACTTTCGCACCGGCTTTCTCGAATTGGCCAATCACGCCGCCCCGGTTTGAAACCATACTCGACCCACCGTAAACATTCCAGTGCGATACCGTAAAGCCGTGTTGCCCCAGCAGCTTCTTGAGTGACTTGGCATTAAAACCGAATATATGAAACGGTGAGAATGTCGGTGCCAGATTCACACACCAGTCGCGTCCGCGGCATTTCTGGTAAAAATTCCCAACCTTGAAATACAGCCCGCTCTCATTCGGCACGTCAACAAAGAGCAATCCGCCCGGTTTAAGTATGATCGAGATCTTGCGTATGATCTCATTCGGATTGTAAAGATGTTCGAGTACCGCTCCAAGTATGGCCACATCGAACGAATTAGCAGGGATATCTGTTTGTTCGACCGGCTGACGCCATATCTTTGCACCCGTAGCTTTTTCTGCATGATCGGCGAACGTCACCGAAGGTTCGACGCCTTCAGATTCCCAGCCTCGTTCAATCGAAGCGGCAAGGATCTCACCCCTACCGATACCAACGTCCAATAATCTTCCTTTTCGGCCTAGAATCGATTCTGCCTTTTCCACCACAGCATTCGCAGCAGCAAGCTTTCGACCCTTTTCGTGCTTTGAAAAATAATCGTCAGCAGCAACGTCATAATGTTGCCCGAGGCCATTTTCAGGAAACGGCATTGGATTGGGAAACAACAGTCCGCAACTCCCACATTTCCAGATCTCGGTTTCGATACCGAGCCCCTCTCTATGCGATGCACCGCCTCGCTTGCCTACAAATTTCGAAGGCTTAACGCAGCAGATCGGGCAATTCTGTTTCGTCCAAATATAACCGTCTCGAATCTCTGCCTTATTTTCCATCCAACAACCTTTTGTAGATTCGACGGTAACGCACGCCGCCTACAGTTTCAAGGTCGAACTCGCGCCTTGCAACATCCCGACACTTATCTGAAACATCGCCAAGCTCCTCTATATCGTGCAGAGCCTTCACATATGCCTCAGCCGTGAATTCCCGGACCAATACGCCCACACCGTTGCTCTCGATCAACTCATCCACATCGCCAACGCCACTATTCGCAATTATCGGCAAGCCGCATGCAAGATACTCGGCATTTTTTGTCGGCGAAGATGCCTGTTTCGAATAGCAGGCTTTAATGAACGAAACTGCAACATCGGCTGCACTTAGATATTTAGGGAGGTCTTTAGAATCTACCTTTGTGATAAGCAGGTCATTCTTTCCATATCCGCCTTTCAACAAAAACGGTTCTATAATTTCCGGTTTGCTCTGCGTCAGGATCATTGCAAACCCATTGGGCTCGGTTGTCTTGAAGGCAGCAAACAGGTCCGCCATTTCTTCAGTCAGATACCAGCCGCCAAATGCTCCTATATACACGAGTACCTTTCGGTCGGAGATGCCAAGTTCCTGCCGGACGTAATTACGCGCATCTGCATTTGCACTTGCAAATCTTTCAAGATCGACACAACACGGGATAACCTCAACGGGCCGAGACGATTGCGAAGTGCGGATTGCAGATTGCGGAGTTAGTTTCTCTTTTTTTCCTCCACTCCTTTTCTCCTCCACTCCGAACAATATCGTTCGTGCCTTCTCCGTAAGCACCACAAAACCGTCTGCTTCTTTCATCAGCCAGCGTTCAATGCGTTTTGCTGTCCGATACAACCACCCTCCTTCTGGCCAAATTCCCGCATCTATGTATTCCTCCGGAAAAAAGCCGCGAATATCGAAAAGAAGTTTCGGTTTCCGTTGCGAATACCTGCGCGCCAGGGCAGCCATTAACATCGGTACGTGCGAACGAGCATGAAGCAGTTCGATCGTGTCGCTGCGTATCATTTTCCTGATCAGTCTCGCGCCGTTAAGAATATCGAACGCCGTCGCCGGAACAGAAGGCCGTTTGTGATACCGCAGCCAATGCCACTCGATCCCCTGTTCGCTAAGTTCCCGTTTTATTTCCCGTTCTCCTCTTCTCCTCTTTTCCTCTACTCCTTCTCTCCCCTTCTCCCCTTCTTCACCGCTTGGCTCGAACGTCAAAAGCGTAATTTCATGGCCATCCTTCACAAGCTCACGCAAATAAGGCAGCACCTGCGTCTGCACCAGCGGCTCGCTGACTCCGAAATAGCAAATGTAAAAACCCCCTGCTATCTTACCCTCCTTAAGGGATAGCTAAGAAAATAACCAAGATTGGCGGGACGCTTTAAGACACTTTTGAACGAGTGAGACAAAAACTTTCCGTATCTTGCTGAATGAAAAAACGACCCGGCCAAGACCTTATGATAATTACCGAGTGCGCGACGCTTTAGCCGTAGTACGTCCGCATCATCCGTATCGAATGCCTTTTTATAGAACAGCTCCATCCCACGCTCCATTTCATCAACATTTCGATGTGCAGCTGCTGCATGGCAGCGGTAGTTTACAAGCGGCTCCGGCACAAAACCAACCTTGAATTGACGTGCGACGCGGTAGCAAAAATCCCAGTCCTCGCCGCATTTCATACGTGTATCGAACCCACCAACCGCATCAAATGCCTTTCGGCTGACCATAATAGTCCCGCCCGGCCCAATGATCGAGGGTTCCAGCCAAAGAAGCAAATTCTCAGCAGCGTCATCCTCTGCTCCTTCAATGACGACAGAAACAATATCGCTTGTCGAATCGTCAAATTCACGCACGCCGCAATGCACAAGCCCGATCTGCAGGTCTTCGGAAAACCTGGCAAGCTGTTTCTCAAGTTTTGTCGGCTCCCAAATATCGTCCGCATCCAGAAACGCTATCAGCTCGCCAGACGACTCCGCAACCCCGTAATTCCGCGCCGCGCAAACACCGGCATTCTCCTGCCGGATATATTTTACACGCTCTCCAAATGAGCGAACCACCGCCTCGGTATCGTCAGTCGAGCCGTCATCGACGACTATCACCTCCGGCGGGGGATAGGTCTGTCCGAGTGCGCTTTCGATCGCCTCATTGATAAAGCGCCCGTAGTTGTATGTCGGAATAATTACAGAAACGCTTTTCATACCTGCCGTGATTTGGGAATGGCGAGAACATTCATATAGTCGATGTCCCAATTCAGCATCGGCTCGATCTTGTCACGAAATACTTCGAAGAAAGAATAATCGGGAGTATCCAACGATTTAAAGAATTGGAAATAATCTTCCGTGGAATGTCCAAAAGATTCTGCCGCTTTTTTATTGAGTTCGAAAAGAACTATTGGTGCATCCGCTTTATTAAAGATTTGGCGTGCTCCCGAAAAAACCGAGAGTTCGGCCCCCTCAACATCGCATTTTATAAAGTCGGGCGAAGCAATGCGGTTTGACCGCAAAAGATCATCCAACACTTCAATCCTACAGCTAACTTTGTTTACCTCTCCGGCTGTTCCAGCAGTCCAGTCCGACAGGCTTGCCATTGAAACATCGCCAGGAACAAAAAGATCCATAGTTCCTTTCTCATCCGCCAAACTGCACTCAAAGAGTAAAACGTTGGATTTCGGAGCAAGTGTCTTTCTCAAACCTCCAAGCAAATTTGTATTCGGCTCAAATGCAAAGACCTTTCCGTTGTCGCCGACTATATTCGATAAAAGCAAGGTATAAAAGCCAAGGTGGGCACCGATATCATATACAATGTCTCCTGCTTTAACAAAACGACGCATTACATGATCTTCGCCGGATTTGCTTTTTGGATTCGCCAATATTCCGCGCGCTGTGCCGATACGCAAATCCGCATGAAGAATACCGCCTTCTACCTCAACCTCGACGTCTTGTAAAGACGTGATCCGCGATGCAAGAAAATCTGAAAAAAACCAACTGCCCCGCAAACCACTTCGATAGTAAGCAGCTAGTAACTTTGTTAGGAACAATATAGGCAAACTAATCTTTCTTGCTCGATTCATCTGTTCTCATGCGGATTAGCTTTGCAGGATTTCCAGCCACAATAGCGAATGGCGGAACAGGTTTAGTTACGACCGATCCAGCTCCAACTATTGCATCATGGCCAATGTCGGCCATCACCGTAGCATTTGCCCCGATCCAGGCCCCTTGACCGATCGTGATAGGTGATTTCTCTGGGTTCCCTTGCTGCTTTATAGGAATATCTAGGCGGTGAGTGTTGTGATGTCCTTTCCCTGCTAACAGCACAACATACTGCCCGATCAATACATGATCTTCGATATGTGCATAATCGATATATGTACCGATGCTTACCCAAATATCATTTCCAAAGGTAGTTCGTTCATCCTCGACCGTAACCCCGTAGTGGAGCACCACGTCCTCTCCCACCTTAAGCAGAATGCGGCTGTAAATTGCCCGTCTTAATTTCCATCCGAAAGCGAAAGGAATACGGGATAGCATTTCCGAAAGGTATGGAAAATAAAGACGCCTTTTTGCTAACCGTCGGCTAGCGACTGAGCCTATGCCACTACCAATACGTTCGATGGTTGAATTATAAGTGCGAACAACGAGATTACTCATTGCCTGATCGAAGTAAGTTGTAATATAGAGATTCGTGCTCTTTGCCAACTCTCCTTGCATCCATGTAATCAAGAAGAAACTTTCTTCCTTCTGATGCGGTTCTTCGGGCTGAATTAAGACTGTTAATTACTTCCAACACAGCCAACCGCAGCGCATCAGGGTCAGACGGCGGCACGATCTTTCCGTATTTACCGTCATCCAGACTATCACGAACGCCGCTGATATCGGTGGCGACTATCGGTTTTTCCAGCATCAGTGCTTCGATTACCGCCGAAGAGAGTGCATCTTCCAGCGAAGGGTGCACAACAATGTCCGCAGCCGCCACGACCGCCAATGCATCGTCACGCCATAGCAGAAATTTAACACTATCGGCAATGCCCAGGCTTTTCGCCAATTCACGCACTTCGGTTTCGAATGGGACGTCACCATCGCCGACCAAATAGAGCGTCGCATCAATGCCGTCTTCGTATCGCAGCTTTGCGAATGCGGCAAGAAGGTCTTTGTGTCCTTTCCGATGATACAGCCTCGAAACGTTCACAAGATTAAGCCCTTCACCCATTCCAAGTTCCTTGCGCACGGATTCGATCTTTTCAGGCGTTACCGCATCAAACCGCTCCGTCGTCTGGCCATATGGGATGATGCTGACTTTCTCTGGCGGAACACCTTCGTGCTCGACCAGGTACTCGCGAACCGTTCTTGACGGAGCGATTATGTGGTCTGAATTACGACTGATATAGTTCTCTAACGAAAGGTAAAACTTCCGTTTCAACGAAAACGGAAGTTTATGCAGTGCATCCGAGTGATGCCGCGTCAGAACGGTCTTAATGCCTAACTTCTTCGCAGCCCTCAAGCCTATAAGTGATGGTTCAAACAAATGGACATGAACAATATCCGGCTTTCGCTCAACAAATATCTTCTTAATCTCGCGATAAGCCTTCGGAAGATTCTTCCTACCTATCAGACTCAATCCCCACGCTTCCCAACCGTTAGCGCGAAGATCAGCCACAAAATCACACCCGTCATCCGCCAGCGTCACAAATGAATACTCCACTTTCTCTGGATCGCTATATTCAGCCAGATTCCGAAGGTAATAGTTCTCTTTATCAACGTTAACAACGTGTAAAATGTGCATCGCGGCGTGATTATCCTATGCGTTTCTCCTTATGTGCGATCGTCAAATGATTGAATGACATGTGTGCAGAGGGTATAAGTTTCTCGAAAACGCCGCCGGTGATATTTACGATCAAGCATAACAGCCAAAGCAGAGGACGCAACACAAGTCCTATTGGATACAGCCACTTTGTCCACATAAAACCGATATCGAACCAATACGCATTAAACATTGCGGCAAGCGTAACCGCAGTCCCCGAGAGCGGCTTCACCGTATCCACTCTTAAACCCGCACGTTCCATCATCACCTTCAGGCCATCCGGACTGTAACGAAAAAAGTCGTATGCGTCATGAATTGGGTAAAAGAACGGTGCCGTTGTTATTACTGTTCCGCCAGGACGAAGCACTCGTTCAAATTCCTTAATGGCCCGCTCGGGATCAGGCAGATGTTCCATCACCTCAGTACACAAGATCGTGTCGACACTTTTGTCCGGCAACGGCAAATAACCCGCATCTCCACAAAAATCCGCCTTATTTCCCCGATAACCGCTCTCCGGGCTGTACTCTAATCCCAAATACTTTTCTACATGCGACTCAAACAACTTCTCGAATGGTTTCACACCGCAGCCCACGTCCAACAACACCCCATGAGCCAACGCGGCACTCTCCTCCACCGCCTTATCGATCCGCACCCGAGTCCAATACCCCGACCCGATCGGCCAATGCGAAAGTCTGTCAGCAAATTCAATATCTCTTGAATGAAAATCTTTGATTTTCGAAAGAGCAGTACTCATTTATCTTTGGAGAATACGGGAAATCAACAAAATAGTCATATGGGGCCGAATCGTCGTTCGCCTTCTTGTATACCCGCCGTAAAATGTGCGCCTATCACAAGGCGAAAAAGACGAAAAAGAATGACTCGTGGAACTGAGACTTTTTCAGCGAACAGTGAAAGTCTCAGCAAAGTTAAGCGCAATGGCTTAGTGGCTAGTGTGGCCCTTAAGCTCTTTTTGAGTTTTAAACCTAATCGTTCCTCTTTTTGTATTTTCCGATTATATGTGTAGAGATTTTTAACATTTCCAAGTTCCAAAACCTCTGGAATTTTACCTATGACTTCGGCTATTCCTAGCCCATATTTATGGTTCTGTTTGCAACTATCTTCGATCGTTGCGGGCTGCAAGTGCCATCCGAAAATGTCCTTTGCAAAAAAAACCTGCACATTCTTTTTTAAAAGAGACAAAGCCAGAGCAAATTCTTCGGAAGCAGGTATGGTTAAACCGGAACTATATACCTTTCCTTCGGGAAACAGTCTTTTTTCCATTGATATGTTTCCGCTGGCAACTACGTCAACCTTTTCGTATTTGCTCCCTTCCTCTAGATTCATTTTATATTCATCCGCTAATGCACGAAGGTATTGATACTGCGCAGATTCCTTATCAGGAATTAAATATGGAGATCGTCCATAAATCACGCTACTGGGCTTATCAATGTGAGCTTGGTAGTGTTGTCTGATCAATTCCGGCGTCACAAGAATGTCGTCGTCGATGAACAAAACTATCTCATGCGAAGCACGAGCAAACCCATTATTCCTCGCCGCCGCCGGTCCTAAATTCTCCTGTCTTACATAATTTAAAATAAAAGGAGCATCAACAGCTATGGTTTCGATCAAAGATCTAGGAGAATCCGTCGAGCCGTCGTCGACAACAAAGATCTCAATCTGATCAAATTCCGTAGCGTCACTATTCAGGATATGATCGAGAACACTGGAAAGTTGGTTTCTACGGTTATAAGTTGGTATTACTATACTAATTCCTTTCATTCACAAAAAAGACTGTATTTACATTGGGCATTGTGAGGTTAACTCGGGCAAAAACAGTATAATCATATCCTTGGAGTAGTTTTGTTACTGGGTCTTTCATTAATTCGTTGAGCGAGTTTCCATAGAGCTCGCACGCAATTAGGTGTGGCCGAAAAAGCTCCCAGTTATTCGAAGTAAGAACCTTTTCTTCTACTCCTTCAACATCTATGCTCATGAAATCTAGTGACCTATTAATTGGCAGATGACTAGAAAGAATATGTTCTAGTGTGGCTGTTTTAACCTCATACTGCCTTTTAATCGCATCAGTTGTTCCCAATTTTTCAATGTAGTCAGTTGATATTGTATTTAACCCGGCGTGCTCTCCAAAATCATAGTACATAGTGATTCCATTGTTATCGCTTACGGCAACCTCGAGATTAATATCCCGAGGCCTAAGTTTGTCGAAAAGTTTCATGCTTCCGGGACGAGCGTCAATATTGATTCCGGACCATCCGCCTCGGTAAAGATAATATGTATTGGAGTGCCTATAAGGGTGATATGCTCCGATGTCCACATAAAATCCATTTTTGCCATTGCTGAGGCGCTCGTAAAAAAAATTTCGAACAATAAGATCCTCTCCTGCCTGTGAAAAAGTTAGAACATCCGTCTCGTATCCGAGCACGACTCGTTGGAAAGCATTAAAAATCTTTTTTAACATGGAAATTGTCCGATGAAGTTATCTATAAAGTTTATTGTAAATAATCGAAATGATTACATGTCAGCTATAAATATTTTTTATTGATTCGTTGTAGCAACCATGTAATCTCTTCTTTTTCAAGCATAGTTTTTGAAATAACAATAACGTAAACCCCGAAGCAAAACATTGCACCAACAAGGAGCGGCAAACTCAACTCATCGAGGTAGAAATATGTCGCAAGAGGCAGCAATACAATGATCGCGGCCGGGGCAAACCAAAATAAACCTTTGCCGGAAAACCTGACGCCGGCAACTCTTTTTGCAAGCGCAAATTGAATAATGGCATCGACTACCACCCGTATGCTCCATGCCAGGGCGGCGCCCGCAGCACCATAACGTGATGCAAGAAACCATACCAAAACGACGTAAAAAACGAGTTCGATCCAATAAAGTTTAGCAAAAATGTCTGTACGTCCCGATGCCATTATAGCGACATAAGGAAGATACGCGACAATGTTAAACGCAAGCCCAACTGCGAGAAGATAAAATGGAAGCGTACTCTCGCGACCGAACTCTTCACCGGCCCACCTTGAAAAGAACGGCTTTGCAAATAGCGAAATAAAAACCAGTGCCGGAACGGCCAAGATCAGGCTTATCCTGATCCCGAACGAGTACAGCGAATTCAGATGTTGCCGCTTAGTATCGCCTTGGAGTTGAGAAAATGCCGGCAATAGGGATTGGATCATCGCTCCGGAAAACAGGGTCATCATAGAAGCCAAGGTGAAAGCCACAGAATAATGCGCCAATGCGGTGACCGAAACGGCTGCCGCCAGGACCCCTTTTTCTGCATTGACAAGCAGTATGGCTGCAAACGCTGCAATAACAAGGCCTGTGCCAAATTTTAGCATTGGGCGAATCGCTCTGTGCTCAACCGAAACACCGATCAATTCCGGCAGCAATCTGCCTGAAACCAGCAAATGTCCGGCAAGCGTCATGAGGCTCACTATCATAAGCGCAAATACAGCAACAGCAATTCCGCCGACAAAATAGAGAAGTATAGGGATTGCGACGATCCCGAGTATACGAAATCCGGCATTCACAAACGTGTTCAGATCCATTCGCAAGCGTGTTAGCTGCGGTGTATTAAATATATTGTTCAGAAAAGCTACCACAAACGTGACAGAGGCGAATCGAAGCGCAAGGCTTGCTTCGGAATGAAGGTACTCGGGCACGTTGAAAAGGCCAATAATGTTTTCCGAAAAAATGAACATCACTGTCGCGATCGGTAGGGAGACACAAAGTGCGATACACGCTGCTGTCCGAACGATGCGAGCTTCAGTGCCGTTGTCACCTTGGGCGTACGATTCGCTCGCGAACTTCGTCGAGGCCAGACCCATACCAAAATCGGCAAATCCAAGATAAACCGGTATTAGCCCGATAAGGATAAATACACCGTAACTTTCGCTGCCGAGCAAACGAATTACGAAGGGCGTGGCAACAAGCGAGACGGCGAGTGGGGCCACCTGGCCGGCGAGGGTCCAGACCGATCCTTTGACCACTTTGGTTGTCATTCCGGCGGTCGAACGTGTTTGATTTTCGGGCAGCGGGAGCGCTTCGGCTGCGGCGTCAGGTGTCACGCGAGAAGTTTATTAGTTTGTATGGAAAGGGTCAATTGGATGTGAGATGTTGGATCATGTAATGCATCGTACGAATATGACGGAGCATACGAATTGGAGAGCAGGGCTCGCACCAGAGATTGGTAGATCGTTGACGACGCTGTT
>PNRO01002981.1_pt1 | contig 10140 bp, 11 predicted proteins | sample 7248581 | NCBI WGS metagenome assembly PNRO01 (sample SAMN08278401, study PRJNA427962) | Gut metagenome, whole genome shotgun sequencing project. | isolation source: gut content | host: Eisenia fetida | place: India:Sub Himalayan Terai region of Darjeeling | collected 2013-11-18 | reverse complement strand
AATGATCTGTCCGCTGCCTGATAGCCTGGTCGCATCCGGTACAACGAACAAAACGGTTTGCCCAGGTTCAACGAGATGTTCGAGCGGTGCGGAATCTATCGGTGAATCAAGTGCCGCTCCTATCTCAGCGTCCGACATTGGAACGTATTCCTCTGGAGTTCCAAGCACGTCGAACTCACTTTCGCTGTATTCGAATGGTATCGATGAGCTTCCGTAGCGAAGGTCGATGATCGGCATAAATTGATCTCTATCGGGTATTGCCGATGGCCTTTTCGTTCCCGGCTTTCTTTGCCGGTTCGAAACAGTTTGTTCCGGTACCGCAAATGTAAACCGCCTCGGCTTCGCGGTCGAGCGTTTCCATCTGTATCGTCAAATGGTCGATGCCGAATTCAGAATGCAGGCGGTCGCGTATTGAGACGAGCAGGTCCGAATGTGCGGTCACGTCATTGTGGGTGATATGCACGGAAAGAGCTTCCATCCCCGATGAGATCGTCCATACGTGAAGATCATGCACGCCGCTCACGCCTTCGGTGTTCATGATCGCAGCTTCCACGGCGGCCAAACTGATGTGCGACGGTGTTCCTTCGAGCAGCACGTTGACCGAATCGGAGATAAGCCTCCATGATCCGAATATGATGATAAAGCTGATCAAAATACTGCAAAGAGCGTCCGCCCAGACCCAGCCGAAGGCAACGATCAATAAGCCCGCAATTATCGCCGCGACGGAGCCGAGCATATCGCCCATCACGTGCAGCCATGCACCGCGTATGTTCAGATCGTGCTTCTGGTCGGAATGAAGCAGAAAAGCGGCAATGATATTCACGATCAGGCCGCCTATGGCAATGACAGTAAGAGCAAATCCGCGAACTTCGGGAGGCGATTGCCAGCGGTTCACAGCCTCCCAAATGATCCAGATCGAAAGCAGCACGAGCACAATGCCGTTAACAAACGCTGCAAGTATTTCGAGCCGGTAATATCCGAAGGTCTTTTTGGACGTTGCCGGACGGGCTGCAAACCATATAGCCGTCAGCGTCAGCGCCATTGCCGCAACATCCGTCAGCATATGGCCGGCGTCGGCGATCAGGGCAAGCGAATTTACCCACCAGCCGCCAACCGCTTCGGCTATCATGAAAACGAAGGTCAGCCCCAAAGCGATCTTTAGATTTCGAACACTGTTTGCTGACCGACGCCCGTGCGAATGTGAATGTCCCGAACCCGTAGTTCCTCCTGTAGGTCAAAAACGGCGCACGACCTTGCCGCTTCGAAGCGACAGAACAAACCCGTTCCGATTTCCCTGATCGTCCGCCATCTCTATCGCGACCTCGGAAACCGGTGTCGAAACCTGGATTCGAAATGCCCCGTCGCCTGCGGTAAAGGTTTCACGTTCAAGCACCCTTACTGCCGCACCGGGTTGTGTTCGCCCGGAAATTATGAAAACGTTGCCGCCAACCCGTTCGACATTCCATTCGCTTGCATCAATTTTTCGCGTCACATCGCGGCGGTTCACGTTGAATTTCCATGGCTCGGCCCAATCGCTTGTCTGCCCCGTTCGTGTCGTCGCACGGACGCGCCAATAATAAGTGCCGGGCTGCAGGCCATTTACGCGAAACTCGCGCGACGTCAACGATCCGCGATCGACGAGCATTGAATCCGAAGCGAATGATCGCGCGAGTTGAAAATGATAACTAGCTATCGGCGACTGCGCGTCCGGCTGCCAGGTGAACGTTACGCCCGCACCATTGCCCGTAACGTCAACCACCTGCGCTGAGTTCTCGGGGGCGACCAATTTCGGAGCGGGTAAAAGCTGTTCCTTATTAGTGATCTTACCTGACGAGACCGAGGCGAATTCATTCTCAGAGATCGTCTGTTTTACACCGCCGACCGTAGTTTCAACGCTTCCACGGCTGATGCGTATCTCACCATTGTTGTTTTCCGCATCGGCATTAAAACTCGCATCCGTCTGCGATCTCAAACGAGTTTCCGTTTCAGACATTTCGACGATATTCTCAGTATCGCCGGCCAGATCCTGTGTGCGTACATTGAGTTGGCCGTCATCCAGCGACACACGAACATTGTTGCCGCCGAAGATCGACGAATTATCGCGAATAACAACCGTGCTGTTTGGACGCACAGTGATCACGGATCCGTCGATCATCTGGACAATAGCTTTGCCGTTTCCCTGAGTTTGAACCGTGTCGCCGGCGGCTACATATGTTTCCTTGGTAACCACTATGGTTTCGCGGGTTGCCGAACGCACTATCCTGACGTCGCCTTCGAATGAAATTATTCTCGCGGCATCTTTCGGCGCATTGGTATTTTCGTCCGGAAGGAACCAATTGTTCTTTGAGGCGTACCAAACGCCGCCGGCGGCGACCCCGGCAAGTATCAGTATGGCGATCAAACCATATATCGTACTTTTTCGGATCCGCCACCAATCGACGTAGAATTTGCGGTACTTCTGCTCCATTGCGGTTCAGGAATGCGAACCTTTTTCTCCGGCTTCAGTTTCCTCGCTTATTTGGGGAGATCGCGGAGGAATAAGAATTGAGAGGATTATCGAAACTGCCAAAGCGATCACCACCACGCTAAGTGAAATATTAATGATCAGCTGTTCGAACTCATGGCTCTGATATCGGGCCAGCAAAACGGCAAAACTGGAAGTGCCGCCCTCACCTATTAATATTAGCAAACCTGACACAATTAATGGCAACAGCATTTTCACGCCTATGAATGTAAGGATGAAAGCAAGGCCGTATTTCAAATAGTGAAATCGGTCTGCAAGGTCGGCAAGCAGGAAAAAGAACGTTCGAAGGCCGAGGATCGCAAAGATGTTCGAAGTGTAGACAATAAACTTGTCGGTCGTGATCCCAAAGATGGCGGGTATCGAATCAACAGCAAAAACGAGGTCAGTGAATTCGACTACGATCAACACAAGAAGCAGCAGCGTACCGGTTCTCACGCCGTCTTTGACAATAAAAAATTTATCGCCGTCAAAATGCTTTGAGATACGGACGTACTTCATTACGAACCGGACAAACGCGCTTTCGTGCGGTTCAAAATTGTCCTCCGTATTCTGGAACATCTTGAGGCCGGTGTAGATCAGAAATACGCCAAAGAAATAAATGATCCAGTGAAAACGGTCAACCAATTCGGCACCCGCGAAGATCATTATCATTCGCAGAACAAGCGCACCCATTATTCCCCAAAACAACACTCGGTGCTGAAATTGTTTCGGAACCTTGAAGTAAGTGAAGATCAGGAGAAAAACGAAAAGATTATCGATCGAAAGCGAAAGCTCGATCAAATAGCCTGTTAGAAATTCCTTTGCCTTATGGACGGCTGCGTCATGCCCATAAACGCTGTTAACAAACCAATAAACAAAAACGTTGAACGAGAGGGCGAGCGAAACCCAGACAATGCTCCAGCTGATCGTTTCCTTGCGTGACGGCGCGTGCGACTTGCGGTTAACAATGCCGATGTCAACAAAAAGAGCTATCAGGACGACGGCAAAAAAGGTCGCCCAAAGCCAAACGGGATATTCAATAGGTGTCATTCGATTCTTTCAGAGTTCGTGTGGCTCCGAATGAATCTCTCAACAACCCGGCCGATCGCTTCAAGTCCCATGCGATCCGGCTCACCAAAATCATCCAACTTGTCGCTGTCAACATCTAGAACGCCAAATACTTCGTGATCGACATTGAAGATCGGCACTACGACCTCCGACTTCGAGGCAGAACTGCACGCAATATGGCCCGGAAATTCGTCAACGTCAGGCACTATCACAGTTTCGCGCGTTGAATACGCAAGTCCGCAAACGCCCTTGTCAAAGTCGATTCGCGTACACGCGAGCGGCCCTTGAAAGGGGCCGAGAACAAGTTGCTCTCCTTTTACGAGATAAAAGCCGACCCAAAAGAAACCGAAGGCTTCTTTCAAAACGGCGGCAACATTGGCTAAATTCGCGACCAGATCGGTTTCACTCGCGATCGATGCCTCGATCTGCGGTGTGATCTCCGCGTAAACCTGTTCCCGTCCTGCCGATCTTGAGAATGCGATGCTCTCCGCCATTACTTAGATTCTATCGTTCAGAAAAAAACGCGGCAACTGAATCAATATGTAAAAACAAGATATAATCGCAGGGTCTGCCTGTGGAAATGGAAACGGTTTTAAAAATTGGGGTTGTCGCGGTCGGTGGAGCCTTAGGCGCCGTTGCCCGCTATCTGATAAATATCTCGCCGCTTGCAAATCTCTTCGAACGCTTTCCGTTTCCGACATTCTTTATTAACATTACCGGCTCATTCCTGATCGGATTTCTCTTGATCTTGTTCACGGAGAAAGTAGAGGTTAGCGAAACGGTTCGAATTGCTGTCATAGTTGGCTTTCTGGGCGCCTTTACGACATTCTCGACGTTTGAGATGGAAATCTACTCGCTGATGAAGGAACGTTATTTTGTCAGCGCACTCCTCTATCTTTTTCTGAGTGTCGCAGTTGGGTTTATCGGTGTTGTGGCAGGTGTCCAACTCGCGAAACGGATATCCTGACCAAGGCTCATTGAGGCTCAGCTTCGTCCGACTCTTCATCGTCGGCATGTTCTGGTTGTTTGAAAAGAAATTCCAACTTGCCGGCTTCCTGCGGTGTAATATTGACGCCAAACAAACTGGCGGCATGGGCAAGAACAGGATCAGTGCGCATGGCAAGTGCCTCGCTTGTCGGGCCAATAGCAAGGTCGGGACTCACACCTGTTTTTTCCAAACGGCCTCCATCACTCATTATGAGATCAGCGACCGTCACATTCAGGCCATATGGAGTAAATGTCTGAAATCCCGCTGCACCCCGAGAAAGTGCAAGGCTCATACTGTAACTTGTCATCACGGCTCCCGCTGTTACATCACCGATTATCTGCCCGCGCTTCTCGATCTGGATCAATCGCGCAAAAACCTCAGATGCCGACGCAGAGTTACTGTCGACCAAAACGGAAAGTTTGCCTCTGAATGCACGTTCCTTCTGTGGCTTAGCTGTGGAAGTTCTTTTTTTATTTCTATATACAAGATCTCCGATCTTTACCTCATTCTCGAAGAAGTGTCCTGTCAGGTATTCATTCATCTTGACGAAACCGCCGCGATTACCTCGCAGATCCAGGATCATGGACGAACTACCCACGGCCTCCTTCATCATTTTGTCGATGAATTTCTTATCGACCGAAAAGGTCTTAAGCCGACAGGCGATCAGATCGTTGGATAATTTCGCGCATTTATATGGGTCTTCTTGTTTTTCTTTCCTGCGAGCAGCATCTTCCTTCATTCGTTCAGCGAATGGCTTGAATGTTGCCTCGATGCCGATCTCGCGGCCGCCGCTACTGTTAGTAATAGTTAGGGGCAACAGCGGCAAAGGCTCCAGCTGATAGATGAAATAATTCAGAGCCCACAAATTGCTGCGGTTCACATCGTATTGCCCGATCTTCTGTATTACGTCTCCGACCTTGAGTCCCTGTTTTTCGGCGTTGCTGCCTTTCTTAACATCGACAACAAAACAATTGTTGCCGATCACTTGCATTGCGAAACCATATTCGACCCGGTTTGACCTTCCCGGAGGAAAAAAGCGCGTGTGAGAATCGTCGAATTCCATCAGAACCGAAGCGATCTGCCTGAATATCTGCGCATTCGTGTCTAGAGTTTTGAGCTTCTCCTCAGTTTCCTTGAACCGTTTATCCAAGTCGATGCCCTTGAAACTCTTATCATAATAATGCTGCTCAAGGATCTCTTTGATCTCCTTAAGCATGGTTTTTCCGCGTTCCCGATTAAGCCGCGGATCGGATCGGCCTTCGATCTCATCCACCCTTACTATCTGGGAGAACGAGATAGCTGCGAAAATTAATGTCAAAGCACCCAGTCTGAAGACCTGTTTCATATTTTCCTCTACGTTCCAATCGCAAAATTTATCGAGCCGAACTAAAGACCAACTCGAAACACAAGGCGAAACTTTCTTATTACTCACCGAATAAGGGCCGTTCTTGCATCACCGACCCGCCGGACGGCAATCTCCGCGGATAAAGCAATACCTGTAAGATGTCCCATTTTACGGCCGGGTTTTGCTTCGGCTTTGCCGTACAAGTGAAGTTTCACGTTTGGATCGGCGAGAGCAGCAGCCCAGTTCGGTTCGCCGTGTTGCCAAAGGTCGCCTAACAGATTTGCCATTGCGGCGAGTTTATAAAATTCGGTCGAGCCGAGCGGCAGGCCGCAAACGGCACGAACCTGCTGTTCGAATTGCGACGTAACGCACGCGTCGAATGTCAGATGCCCCGAATTATGCGGACGCGGCGCAAGTTCGTTCACCAGCAATTTCCCATCGGTCATAACAAAATATTCCACGCATAATGTTCCGACGTAACCCATTGTGTCAGCTATGTTTCGGGCGATCTCAACCGCTTCGGTAAAGGTCCGTTCTGAAACAAAAGCAGGAGCAAACGACACATCAAGAATATGATTTGAATGTTCGTTCTCGATCACGCCGTAATGGGCAAAATTGCCATTCTGATCACGGGCACAAACTACGGAAACTTCCTTTTCAAATTCGACGAACGTTTCCAGGATCGCCTCGGCCCCGTCCATTGCCGCAAAAGCGGGTTCGATGTCGCGCGACTCCTTTAGCGTTGCTTGTCCTTTTCCGTCATAACCAAAACCTGCGGTTTTTAGGACGCATGGAAAGCCGAGTACTTCCGTCGCCCGATATAGATCGTCGATCAGTTTGATATGGCGAAATGGCGTAACCGGGAAGCCGTGTTCAGCCAGAAAGCTCTTCTCACGCAAGCGATTCTGAGTGACATGCAGTATCTCGCCTTTCGGGTGAACGTCAACAAATTCCGATGCTGCGTCAACCGTCGCTGAGGGAACATTCTCAAACTCGAAAGTTACCACATCGACACTTTGTGCAAACGCGCGAACAGCATCAAGATCGTCATACTGCGCGCAGGTTTCGATATCGGCGACCTGCCCGGTCGGCGTGTCGGTCAGCGGCGAAAAGGTATGCACGCGATATCCGAGCTTTCGCGCCTCGATAGCGAACATCCGCCCAAGCTGCCCACTGCCGAAAACACCGATCGTCGAATTTGGAAGTATCTGTTTCAAGTTGATTTATTCAACGTTCAAAGTTACGACAGGAGAATCCGAGGGGTCGTTTTGTAAACCATTACTTTTTCCGCCTAAATGTTGACTTTAGCACTTCTTTCGTCTGTCTCGAACGAAAAGTGTGAAGCTTTCTGCGAAGCTCGGGCCGTGAATTGGCGAGTATTGAAATGGCGAGCAGGGCGGCATTTTTTGCACCGGCTTCGCCGATAGCAAGCGTACCGACCGGAATGCCGGCGGGCATTTGTGCGATGGAAAGAAGCGAATCCAATCCTTTCAAGGCTTTGCTTTCGATTGGAACTCCAAGCACCGGCAAAACGGTTTGCGAAGCGCACATTCCCGGAAGATGCGCCGCACCGCCCGCTCCGGCGATTATCACCTCGATGCCGCGTTCTTCGGCTCCCTTGGCAAACTCAAAAAGCAGATCGGGCGTTCGATGCGCCGAAACTACCTTCGTTTCGTGCGGCACGCCGAATTCATTCAGCAAAAGCGCGGCATGCTCCATGGTCGGCCAATCGCTCTTGCTGCCCATAATGATCGATACGATAGGTTTTTTTGTCAGTTTTGCAACCATTATCTGAAAAAGCGTTTGTCAAACAGAAATTTTTCTACCTGAACGACCTTTATTCGTTTAAAGTCAGGATGTCTTGGATTTATCAGAATATTGCGGTCGCCCTGTGTAACTGCTGATGGAACTTCGAGCAGGCAAAATCGGTTTTCGGCAATAAAATTATCGCCGATCTTCCTCGTTGAGACCGGAGGCGGAACGGTATTCCATACTGTAGAAAGTTCTCTCGGCGCGATTTTCGTGATCGGCACATCGTCCGGAATACAGATCGTGCTCATAACATAATCCGAAGGTACGGTTGCAAGCGTAAAATGGACAAGCACTTCGGCCATTGCGAGCGAACGATTAGCAGCCGTGTAAACGACTTCGATGCCGGGCGAATTCCATCTGCCGCCTTTTGTGGCCGCTCCCTTGCCCGATAGCGGCTCGGCAAACTTTTTTAGTGAAAGTCGATAAACTTCCATCAGGCAAGTATTCCGTGCTCGATCCTGACGAGTTCGGTGAGCACCAACTCCTTGCCGTAAGAATCCTGCAACAGATCGATAGGCTTCATGCTTCCGAGAGCGAAACTTGGTGTATTGAGCCACAACCGGAATTTTTCAGGATCGCCAAACACCTCTGTCCCGACCTTTGCGACCTCAGCCATTTCGATTATCTTTTCTGACTGAAGCGGTTTGAAATGCTTTGAGCCGGCCTTGTAGCGATGCAGCGATTTGGCCGAAAGATTCAGCAGAGTTGCCCAGTCGTCTTCAGTAAAAGGCGTAACTTCCTTTATCAATGCAAACAGCGAATATGGTATGCCGTCTCGTATGGTAGAAATGATCAGCATCTTGTCTGAAAGGAATTCATGGTAGGAGACTTTCCTTTTCTTTGAACGCAAGGAATTGGAACGCACGCTGGAACGAATGACCGCCGCTATCTCTTTATCTAATTTCTGCTCAATATTCATGCAGGACACCTGTCCAATATTATAGGACAAATGTCTATATTCCCAAAATCCGAATCGTTCGTGTCTTTATACCAGGCTGCGAAACCGCCTGAGAATGATTCGTTGCCAAAGCTGAGCGGTCGGCCGGTTTTGTCGAAGGCTTTTGCACAGCAATCGAAGCAAACATAATTCAGATAACGCGGCGAAGGCTCGACCGTCGCCCCGCAAAATAGGACACCTTTGTTCGCTCAACACTATTTTGCCAATTCGCCGCGAACGACCGATTCGAATTTGTCCCAGGCGTTAACGGTGCTTCGCCAATAAACGATCTTGCCGTCTTTATCGATCACGATGTTTTTCGGATAAACACCGAAGACGAAAGATTCCATCACGTCTTTTGCATCGGCCGCTTGCGTATAATCGAATCGCTCCTTTGTAAGATACTTTCTGACGTCTGCGGCCGGATCGGGCGTCATCGCAATAAAAACAACATTGTCATTCCCTGCAAATTTTGCCTTGAAATTATTGAGCTTCGGCTCCATGTTCAGACACGCGGGACAGCCGATGAACCAAAACGTGAGAACAACGACCTTTCCCTTCAGTTCGGCGAGCGAAAGGGTCTTCCCGTCAAGCGTTTTAACAGAAAAATGCGGTGCAGCCATTCCTTCCTGAGGAATTTTCTGCAGCCGAAATTCGACGGTCCCATCCGCGAGCGTTTTCATCAGTGTTTTGTCGGGATATTGGTAATTTGCCATCCGTATATCGACAAATTCATCTTTTGTGATCCGATTTCCATCCGAATCAAAAAAGATCGTTTTTGGCGATGATAACTGAGCCTGCACAATCAACTGAGCACAAAGCAGGATAAGGGGTAAAAGCACTGTTATCGAAACTATCTTTCTAAAACCAACCATCTGATTAGAAATTAAGAAACCTGGCAACGGAACGCAACTGCGACGCTTCACTCCGCAGCAGCATTGGGCTGGGAAAAAAGGCTTTCAAATTCGGGATCGCCGTGAAGTAGGGCGAGATCGGGATCCTGTCGGGCCCATGCGGTCGCATGGTAGCCGGCATTGCGAGCCTTTTTGAGGGCAATTATCGCTTCCTCGCCATTATTCATAAGACAGAATACGCAAGCAAGATTGTACAGGATCATCGTGTCATCGGGCCGGAGAGCCATTGCCATATCCGCCTCACGCGTGGCCTCCTCATAACGTCCATTCTGAGCGTAACTGTTTGCCAGCAACACTCGGACCCTTGCATCCTCCGGCATTTTTTTCAAATGCTTTTCGAAGATATCGATCATACGATAATTGAAATTATTCAGCGCATCGGTCTTACCCAACGCCCCGAGCGAATTTGCGATGGGAATGGTCGTATTATAATTCTCGCCCGCGTGGGAAAGCGCCGTTTCCATGATATCGACAAGTTGCTGATATTGTCCCGACTCGAAAAGAGCGCTTCCCAATAGATAATACCCGCCGTCAAGATCGGGGTGTTTCGCGAGTACGGCTTGCATCAATTGC
>PNRO01000806.1_pt1 | contig 10164 bp, 7 predicted proteins | sample 7248581 | NCBI WGS metagenome assembly PNRO01 (sample SAMN08278401, study PRJNA427962) | Gut metagenome, whole genome shotgun sequencing project. | isolation source: gut content | host: Eisenia fetida | place: India:Sub Himalayan Terai region of Darjeeling | collected 2013-11-18 | reverse complement strand
CGCACTCCATAAAAGAGTTGATGAAAGCTTCATTTACCACCCAAAGATATTAGTTGAATACGGATCTGATTGCGTGAACAAAAGCCGCTCTTCTAGCGGAATCATCACACGAATAGAGGTAACCTACAAAAAGAATATCAAACGCTTGAACGACGACTGAAGGGAGCTGAAATGAGGGTATATGGAGCCTCTCCACTGCTTCAAAAAGTTTGCCTTTAAGCTGATGATCACCTAATCCAATCATAACCAATTGATATCGATCATCCTCCTGCTCTTTCACAACCAAGCGCTGTTTAAGAGAGACCCCTTCCTCTAAAAGCCCCAGTAGCATAAGAAAGAGATTCTTAATAGGAGAAGGTGCTAAAATACTACGCATTTCGACTGGCAAAATAGAGTGAAAGAAGTTTTCCAACAATAGCTCATGCTTTTGAGCTAGTTTTCCAAGTCCACTTTGCACAGCCTGAAAGACCTCGATCTGCTTGGCAATCATTCCCCCGTTGTAGTCTCTAACTTCCCCAAAAAGGCGCTGCACCTCTGCTAGGACAGCTTGCCGAGCCTTAAAAAGATCTAGTGACTGATCTCTACGAACAAATGGGCTTACTGATAATTTGACCCTAAAAACTCCAGCCTCTTTGGGATATTTTTTCCAAACGGTCCCCATCTTCTTGATTCGATCGATCAACAGCTTATAAGACATCCCCGCCCTACTGCAGATCTCCTGCAAAGGAGATGAATGAGGCAGCAAAACGCGCACTAGAATGACCGTAAATGAAAGCTCAGCCTCTGTATGCTCGTCAAAAGAGATGATCACCTGAGGAATGTCGCGAAGATACCTTAGCTCCTGACTGAGAGTGACAATATTGCGCATCACCTCTTCTTCATTGCGCGGCATGAACACAGGACGAGTCAACTGTTGGACCCTTTTTTTTAAGTCCTCTGGTAGCTCTCGACGCAAACGCCTGATCTCATCAGGGGTAAAATCACTTCCATCGTATTTCACAATTTCTAAATAGAGCGTATGAATTCGATCATCCCGCTTAGGTTCGACAAAAAAGGAATCTTCTACTGGCACTACAGCGGGCAAGCAATGCTGCAGTGCCCGTACCAGGTGGTTTTCATCGAACACCTCATTTTCGTTAAGAAAATTGAGACCGACAAAAATGCCCAGAACACGCCGAGTCCCCAAAGGAAGATGGAGTCTCGTAAAGCCCGCTTTCAGGCGCAAATGTCGCTTCTCTGGCAGAATCTCTACTCGTTGACGAAGATCTCGGCGCATCAAGTAAAAATAACAGATCAACCGACTCATCTGGCGCACTTCGCGCACTGCTTTAAATTCATTACGGCCAGTGACCAAAAAATGCTGCATCTCACTAAAAATATCGGAGTCAAACTCCTTAGGACGTTCATGCAAGAGAGAAACGATCCTTTCTTGAATCATGCAAGTCTTTTCATCAACCGCTAATCCTTTGATCTCTAGAATCCTAGAAGCATGATAGACAGAGCTCACTCCAAGACGTATCTCTATTTCCAAAATCGGCAAATTACGCAATGCTTGTTCGTAGTCCGCTAATTCATCGAAATGCACGACAATTTCACCTAGAGAATAAATCTGGTCATCTAGCTGTGGCAATCTAAAATCAGCTCCAAAAAAAAGGCTGATATTTGCTTTTCTACCAGGTAAAAGCCACCGGCTAATCATGTCGTAAAAAAACTTACCCGCGTTCAACCGAAAACGACAGAGAAGATAAATTGAAAGGTTGAGCGTTGATGGATCCCAAACAACCCAGCGAAGCTGCGGCATAGATACTTGTAAAGCACGCAATGCTTCTCTTTGCTCCCCTGGACTATTATCTACCAACGAGAGCTCATGAGGCATCAACTTGCGAAGAATATTACAAACTGCATGGTTGTATAAAATACTATTTGGGTGATCTTTGGAGTAGTCGAACACGGTTTCGATCTGGGGAAACGCTGGCATCGTCCTATCTGTACGGGCAAACTTTGAAATATCTTCTTCTGGTTCCTCAGCCAACATGGGCGTTCTGGAAACATAAAATCCCGTCTTCCTAAACATGCGAACTTACTCCTAACCTCTCTTCCCATTCATGCTCTTCGTATAGGCAGCTTTCGAGATAAACTCTCGAGCAAGGTCCAATCCACGTCCCTGTCCCTTCCCTTTCTAGAAACGACATGACCTGCAAAGGAACTCCGTTTTTTTCTGCTAAGGCAATGCAGCGAGGATGCAAAATTTTGGCTCCATCCTGGGCAATTTTCAAGGCGCTTGTATAATCAAGAAAAGGGATCACTTTCGCGCCTACACTCTGCTTTGGATCCTCTGTGCATATACCAGGAACGTCTTTGTAAAACTCCACTTTCTCGGCGCGCAAAGCAACTGCTAGCGCAACAGCCGTCGTATCAGACCCACCCCTTCCAAGAGTCGTGATCTCACCCTTGCGACTCACCCCCTGAAAACCTGCTACAATTACAACTTTTCCCGCTTCTAAATGAGGCAGCAATCTCCAGGGACGTACATCGACAATGCTCGCTTCTGCATGCCTCTCATTTGTGATAATGCCTGACTGACTTCCTGTAAAACTAATCGCTTCTTTAGCTCGAAGATCCAGCGCCATAGCAAGAAGGGCGATACTAACGCGCTCTCCAACCGATATCAGCATATCTAGCTCCCTTCGAGGAGGCAAAGGATGTACTTCATTTGCGAGCTCAATGAGCTGGTTTGTCGTATTTCCCATAGCACTTACAACAACTACAATCTGCGAGTAAGTTTCTGAGCGCTGTTGGATAATTTCAGCGATTTTCGCAAAATGTCCAGGAGAAGCCACCGCTGCTCCACCAAACTTCAAAATGAGAGTCGTCATAAATGTTGTAGAGACCTTTAAAGAAAGAGGGGTTATCATATTAAAATTTTGGTTAACATGCAATCAAGAAATTCCCACTATTCATCCAAGAAGAATCCAACAAAATACCGCCTAATTCCAGCTTTTTGCAACGGACAAATTTTTTAAGATCTCCTCATTTGCGCCACCGCAGACATTTGCGATTGATTTATTACTAAACTTTTGTTACGTTCTTCGCATTATATATAAACAGGAGCAACCCTTGAACATGTCTAAAACCCTTAAACAAAGCTGGAGCGACAGCAAAATCATCGATGATGTCGACTTCCAGGAAGAAGATGCCAAACAATTCAGAAACCTTCTTGACCACCGCGAACAAACCGAGAGCACTGGTTCAGTTTCTTCGATGATTAGCGGTCAAATTCTGCATGGTCGAGTTGTCGAGCTCACAAAAGATTTCGTCGTGGTTGACGTCGGATTAAAATCAGAAGGACTGGTTCCCATTGAAGAATTTACCGATCTTGAAGAACTCATTTTGGGCAATAATGTAGAGGTCTTTTTAGATCAAACAGAGGGTGAAGATGGCCAAATCGTACTCTCTCGAGACAAGGCTCGCCGTCTACGCCAGTGGGAATACATTTGCAATCATTGCAAAGAGGGCTCAATCGTCAAAGGACAAGTTATCCGAAAAGTCAAGGGCGGCTTGATGGTCGATATTGGCATGGAAGCATTCCTTCCAGGGTCGCAGATCGACAATAAGCGAATCAAAAATCTGGATGAATATCTCGACCAAACATTTGATTTCAAAATTCTCAAGATCAACATGGAGCGCAAAAATATCGTCGTTTCTAGACGCGAGCTCCTAGAAGAAGAGAGAATTTCCCGCAAAGCAGAACTACTCGAGAGCATACACGAGCACGAAATTCGCAAAGGGATTGTGAAAAACATCACGGATTTCGGGGTATTCCTCGATATGGACGGGGTCGATGGTCTCTTGCATATCACCGACATGACATGGAAAAGGATCAAACACCCTTCTGAAATGGTCCATCTTGGTCAAGAACTCGAAGTCATGATCCTTCATGTTGACAAAGACAAAGGGCGTGTAGCTCTTGGCATGAAACAAAAGGAATCTAATCCTTGGGAAGAGATCGAGAAACGTTACCCGCAGGGAACCCGCGTACGAGGAAAGATCGTCAACCTCGTCCCTTATGGAGCATTCATCGAAATTGAGCCTGGAATCGAAGGACTGATTCACGTTTCAGAGATGTCCTGGACAAGAAATGTCACAGATCCAAGCGAAGTCGTCAATAAAGGTGATGAACTAGAAGCGATCGTTCTATCCGTCCAAAAAGAAGAGGGTAAGATCTCCTTAGGCATTAAGCAAACAGAGAAAAATCCCTGGGAAGACGTCGAAAGAAAATATCCCGTAGGTTCAGGAGTTACAGCTGAGATCCGCAACCTCACGAACTACGGAGCGTTTGTAGAACTCGAGCCAGGAATCGATGGTCTGATCCATATTTCCGATCTTAGCTGGATCAAGAAAGTTTCCCATCCTTCTGAGGTACTCAAGAAGGGTGATAGGGTAGAAGCTGTCATTTTGTCCGTTGATAAAGAGAGCAAGAAAATCACGCTTGGTGTGAAACAACTCACTCTGAATCCCTGGGAAACCATCGAAAAGACGATGCCTGTGGGAACCCTCGTAAAAGGAGTTGTAACGAAAACTACAGCTTTTGGCGCCTTCATTGAGCTCGATAATGGAATTGAAGCTCTTGTCCATGTAACTGAGCTTTCCGATCAACCCTTTGGCAAAGTAGAAGACGTTATTAATCGAGGCGATCAGATCTCTGCCAAGGTCATCAAACTTGATCCTGAGCACAAAAAAATCGCCCTTTCCATCAAAGATCATCTCATTGAGGAGAACAAGTACAATCGCGATGATATCGTTGTTGGAACAAAGGGACGCGGCCAAGGAAAAAAAGGCAAGCAACGTCCTAAGGATGAAGAAAGCGGAGAAGAGGAAAGCAACGAGGATAAATAAGAGAAGCAGCGAGGATAAGGTTTGGAGAGCCGGTTGCAAAATCGCGGGCTTTAGTCCGTTTGGAGTGCGGTGACTTAGAGGCTGTTGTCGAATTAAGCTTTCGTCGATTTTTGGGATTATTTTGGCCGACGTTCGATCCAAATTCGGGGGATAATATACGAAGTTGATATTACCCCCCGAATTTGGATCGAACGTCGGCCAAAAGAACCCGAAAATCGACAGAAACTTAATTCGACAACAGCCTCTCACACCGCACTCCAAAAAAAGAGGTCTTCTGCTCTCCAAATTTAAGTTTTGTATCATCAGTGAGTGATTTGAGTGATTGTAGTCAATCTTAAGGGCCCATAAACATATGAATAAAGATCTGGTCGCTATTTTTGAGTATTTAGAGCGTGAAAAAGGGATCAAGCGCGACATCATCATCAGTGCCGTTGAAGACTCTCTGAGAGCTGCTGCCCGGAAGAGCATCAAGGGTCTAATCAATGTCAGCGTGCATATCAATCCCAAGACCGGCCATATCGATGTCATTGCCCAGAAAGAGGTTGTTGATAAAGTGACGATCCCCGAGGAGGAGATCTCTCTTGAAGACGCGCGAAAAATCAATCCCTATGCAGAGATCAGCCAGTGGGTCGATATCACCGTCACACCTGAAGATTTTGGTCGTATCGCAGCTCAAGCAGCGAGGCAGGTGATCGCCCAAAAACTCCGCTCAGCAGAACGAGATGTGATCTATGAGGAATATCGCCATAGACTCCATGAAATTATTTCAGGAACAGTCAAACGAACTGTCCGAGGATCTACCCTAATCGTTGATCTGGGCAAGGTGGAAGCCCTAATGCCAGAGAGATTTTATCCAAAAACGGAAAAATACAATCCTGGCGACCGTGTGCAGGCTCTTTTGCTCGAAGTACGAGATACAGAGAGCGGAGGGGCAGAGGTCATCCTTTCTCGAAGCCATCCAGAGTTTGTTGCTCAATTATTTGCACAAGAAGTTCCGGAACTCGCTGACGAGACAATTGTCATTGAGAAAATCGTGCGAGATGCTGGCTATCGAACAAAGCTTGCAGTCCGCTCTTCCGATAGCAAAGTGGATCCTGTTGGCGCATGTGTCGGCATCCGAGGTACTCGCGTAAAAAACATCATCCGCGAACTCAATAACGAAAAGATTGATATTTTTCCCTACAGCGAAAATCAGGTGCAGCTTCTACAAAATGCCCTATCTCCTATTCAAATCAAAAAAATCAATGTTTCCGATGATGGAAAAACGATTTCGATTGTTATCGCTGATGAAGATTATCCCACTGTTCTCGGTAAGCGGGGTATGAATGCGCGGCTCAATGGCCAGCTGATCGACGCAGATCTCGTCGTCCAGAAAATGTCTGGCTATCAAGAAGCTTTATCCGCTGAACGAGCTCAGATGGCTGCTGGTGATGATCCAACGCTTGATGAGCGTCTCCACATCGAGGGGATGAGTTCCATGATCCTCGAAAGTTTGATCAGTGCGGGTTATGACACTCCCAGAAAACTGCTGAATTCCAGCCCGCAGCAGCTGGCCACTATTCCTGAAATCAGTTCTGAAATGGCGGACAAAATTCTGGAACAAATTCGCAAAAAAAGGACGTAACCGTTGGCCAAGAATCTTAAACTCAATATCAAAAATACCCAGCTTGCTGAAGCATTGAAGCTAAATCAAGTGAAGAAAACGCCAGCAGCCAAGTCCAAAAAGCCTCCTATGGAGGAACTCAAGGGAGAAGAGCCACTAGCTACTGCTACACAGACTGCCGTAGAATCGTCTACACCTGCCGTACAGCCAGCTCCTCCTCAACTGACTCCTCCTCCTATAAAAGAAGAGATCGTAGTCAAGCAACCTGCTGTTCCTGCAACGGAATCTTCCGCTAAACCAGCCGTGCACCCTCCTGAATCGTTGGGTAATCCAAAAAGAACAGAACCTTTTGTCTCTCCAGCTAGAATGGCGGGAAACATGAATGTTGCGCGCCATTCTTCAACCCCATCCTCAGGACGCCCTCCTTCCCAGGAACAGGCTCCCTTTCAATATGGCAGACGTCCTCCTATCCGTCCTCCCCACCACCCCCTGTCCCCACGACCAGGAGCGCCTTCCCGTGAAGCAAGTAAAGAGCCTCCTCGTACGTCCGAAGTAAAGTCGGCAACAACCCTGCCTGATAAACCTGTAGAAGTTCGTAAGCCGGCTTTTAAAGACTTTCGCGAATTGAAGCCCGCAAAAAAATTTCCTGGACAGGCGACGCGACAATTCGATTCACGCGATCGTCAAGGATTGCGCGATGGAGATGGAGAAGGGTGGCGCAAAAGGCGTTTGCATAAAGCAAAGGTGACTATCCAAGAAGAGGTGATTCGTCCTAGACATCTAAGCATCCGACTGCCCATTACCATTAAGGACCTTGCTGTAGAGATGAAGCTCAAGGCATCGCAGCTTGTTTCTAAGCTGTTCTTAAAGGGAGTGATTTTGACACTCAATGACTACCTAGATGATGAAACGACGATTCAATTGTTGGGACATGATTTCGACTGTGAAATCAAAATCGATACTTCTGAAGAACAGCGCTTGAAAATCACAGACCAGACCATCAAGGAGGAAATTGCAAATACTCCTGCTACGAACCTTAAGACTCGTCCGCCTGTCGTAGCATTTATGGGTCACGTCGATCATGGCAAAACAAGTCTCATTGATGCAATTCGTAAGTCTAATCGAGTGGCTTCAGAAGCCGGTGCTATTACGCAACACATTGGAGCTTTCCGATGTCATACGGCTGTTGGAGATATTACCGTTCTCGATACACCAGGTCACGAAGCGTTTTCTTCTATGCGAGAGCGAGGAGCTGATGTCACAGATATCATCGTCATCGTCATTGCAGGTGACGAAGGGATCCGCGCGCAAACAATCGAAGCAATCGATCAAGCCAAGGCAGCTGGAGCCCCAATTGTAGTCGCTCTGAACAAATCAGACAAACCTGGCTTTAATCCTGAAAACGTATATCGCCAACTAGCTGATCAGGAATTACTTCCTGAAACCTGGGGCGGTTCTACGATCGTGGTGAATTGTTCTGCTACTACAGGAACTGGTATCAAAGATTTGCTAGAAATGCTGGCGCTTCAAGCAGAAGTGCTCGAGCTAAAAGCCGATCCTAATACCCGTGCGCGTGGCTCGGTGATCGAATCGGAAATGCACAAAGGGTTAGGAGCGCAGACGACTGTCCTCGTGCAGAATGGCACCCTTCATATTGGCGATGCCGTCGTCTTTGACCAACATTGGGGACGCGTCAAAACAATGCACAACGAATACGGCCTTGAGCTCAAAGAGGCATCTCCAGGAACTCCAGTGAAAATCACGGGGCTTTCTGGGCTTCCAGAAGCTGGTAGTGAGTTCATCATCGTAAAAAATGAAAAAGAGGCTCGAGAACTCGGCGAAGCCCGTACACTTGGAAAACGCAACCTGCTTCTCCAACAAACGAAAAAAGCTGGTTTAGAGAACTTACTTCAACAGAAAGCAGAAGCTGGCGAGAAAAAAACTCTCACTTTGATTCTTCGTGCTGACGTGCAGGGGTCGTTAGAGGCACTCAAAAACTCTCTACTGAAAATTCATTCGAAAAAGATCGATCTCAATATTGTTTCTTCTATGGTGGGTGAAGTTTCAGAGTCTGATATCCAACTAGCCGCCGCTTCTAAAGCAACGATTGTTGGGTTTCATACACAAATTGAGAGTCATGCAGAAAGCCTGATTAAAGAGCTCAAGGTCAATGTACGCCTCCATGATATCATCTACCACGCCGTTGACGACATACGTGCGGTGATGATTAGTTTGCTCGATAAGATTGCTCAGGAAAACGATACTGGCGCCGCCCTGGTCAAGGCCATTTTCAAGGCCTCTCAGCTCGGCATTATTGCTGGATGCCAGGTAACAACAGGCTCGATCCGACGCAATCAACATGTCCGTCTTATCCGCAATGATCAGTTGATCTGGAAAGGGCCTATCTCTTCGCTGAAAAGAGTCAAAGAGGATGTGCGCGAAGTAAGCAAAGGGCTCGAGTGTGGAATCGTTCTGCAAAACTTCCAAGACATTAAAGAGGGTGATATTATTCAAGCTTTCGACATCACTTATCTCGAACAAGAATTATAAAATATGGCAAAAAAACGAGTTGAAAGGCTGAACTCCCTTCTTAAAGAGGTGATCTCTGAGGTGATTGTAAAAGAGGTGCGCGATCCACGAGTGGCTCCCCTCATCACGATTACGAATGTAGATATCTCAAATGATCTTCAGCATGCGAAAGTCTATGTTAGCGTCATTGGTTCGGATCAGCAGAAAGCCGATACGATCGAGGCCCTACAATCTGGCGCTGGCTTCATCGCTATTTTTGCTTCCAAAAAAGTTGTCATGCGCTATTTCCCAGCGTTGACCTTTAAACTGGATGTGACAGTGGATCAGCATCTGAAAATCGATGCCGTCTTGAAAGAGATCCACGAAGAACAGAAAGCGCGTAAGGTGATCGATAGCGATGCCTAATTGTTCGCCAGCCTGTACTCGACCTCTTTCAAAAAATGGTATCTTGATCATCGACAAAGCCGTTGGTAAGACATCTTTTAGCCTGGTTAGCCTGCTAAGAAGGCTCACAGGTATTCAAAAAATCGGCCATGCGGGAACGCTCGATCCGTTTGCCACAGGTGTTATGGTCATGCTCATAGGCCCAACCTACACAAAGATGGCTGATCAGTTTCTTCAACACGATAAAAAGTATGAAGCTACTATACACCTAGGGGTTTCGACGGATAGTTATGATTGTGAGGGAGGAGTTACAGCGAGTTGCGATCGCATTCCTCTTCACCAAGAAATCGAGACTGCTCTAGAGAAGTTCCAAGGAGAAGTTCTCCAAATACCCCCTATGTTCTCTGCTAAAAAGGTGGGAGGGCAAAGGCTCTATCACCTCGCCCGTAAAGGGATGACGGTTGAGCGTCAACCGGTTCCTGTTCGACTTCATACACAATTGCTCGCGTATGAATATCCCTATCTCAGAATTTCTATCGCTTGTAGTAAGGGGACCTATATTCGCAGCATAGCTCATGATCTTGGGCAACTACTTGGTGTAGGAGCTCATTTATCCGCCTTAAGACGAACTTGCAGTGGCCCCTTTACTATGGAAGATGCTGTCCATCAGGACCTTCTACTCGAAAACACCTATCCCTGGCAGGAACGTTTAATAGAACACTAAAATCGACTAATACCATTGATCAAAAATA
>PNRO01008089.1_pt1 | contig 10240 bp, 7 predicted proteins | sample 7248581 | NCBI WGS metagenome assembly PNRO01 (sample SAMN08278401, study PRJNA427962) | Gut metagenome, whole genome shotgun sequencing project. | isolation source: gut content | host: Eisenia fetida | place: India:Sub Himalayan Terai region of Darjeeling | collected 2013-11-18 | reverse complement strand
GGGAACGGAAACGGGTCGAGTAGCACAATTCGACCCGAATGATGTTCTGTACCAGAAAATACAGACAATCAGAGATCCTGATCAAATTCGGGGCATTATTCAGAACTATCGCAAGATTCTAATCGAGGGTGAACAGATTCATAGTGAACAGGCAGTAGAAGATGCCCGTCTCATCTTGGATAGAGCACAAGCTCAACTAGATACACTGAATAGTCCAACTGGTATTCCTGTACGTACTCCGGGTGGATTGAGGGATGAAATTCCACCCGAACTACTACCAGATCCCGACGCAGTTCCCAATCCAGAAGGACGGGGTAACTTCGGTCATGAAGCGTGGGAAGAAACACCTGATGATGCACCTCGAAATGGTCCAATCGGTATCGTCCGTCGATTGATTGACGATGATTCCGGTACTATGGACTGGGGTGCAATGAAGGAGAATTTGCGTAAACTCTTCAAGCGTGAACCAACTGATGAAGAGATTAGAAGTGCGTTGGAGAAGGAGAAATTCGAGGAGGATGCAGGTATTAGTCAGTCGGCTCCTGATAATCCTCTTGACTTGCATATTAATAGAATCCTTCAGGCATATGCAGGTAATCCCGATCTGACATTGATTCAGATGAGGGATATGATTCGACATCTTCCACCTGACCAGCAGCAAGCTATCATGCAGCAGGTGGTGAGAATTACTACTAATCAGCAGACTAATCTTCGCAGAGAAGTGGATACTCCTCCTGCAGAACCTATTATTGAAGCTGGAACTCCATTCCCTAATGAAGTTAAAAGTGCGCAGGTACCTCGTGGAAGACCGTGGGAGGAGAATCCAGATGAACTAATTCCATTCCAACTACCTGATGGAAAGATTATCAAGGTCCGATCTGAAACTGCTCGTGACCACATGACCATTGATTTCACCCAAGTTGGTGGTGAAATTGTTGAAGCACGTCGAATTGTTCCAGGTCAAGAGTTACCTCCACCCGAACCATCAGTACCAATGATAGGTCCGCGTGAGATGACTCCGCAGGAACGACTGATTGAGAATAAGAGGAATGAACTCCGGATGTATGGAGTGAATCCTGATGGAATGACTCATTGGGAGCTGGATATGGAACTCCAGCGACTTGAATCGGATAGACATGAACTCGCTATGGTGAATGAGTTCAAAGATCCTGGTCAGCAACAGGAACTATTCACTAGAGGAAAGGACGTACAACAAGTTCCAGAATCTGACATGATACGTCAGAGAGATGTGCTTGATGTGGCTCGTCTGCACGAAGCTGGAATGTACGATAAGGCGAATGAAATTCGTCAACTACATGAAATGTATGGTAATCCCATACGTACTAGTGAAGAATTGGCTGCACTCGCAGATCACTATGCTAAAGTAGGAGACATAGAGAAGGCTGAAAAATACGCCGCTGAAGCTGATCACTGGAGTGCGAAAGAACAGGGTCAGAGAGAACTGTTCAAGCCGAATGAAATTCAGGGTGGTAGTGATGACCGAATGAGTGACGAGTGGTTGGACATCCTCAATGGAAAGCGTCCACCTGTTGGTCCTCTAGGTGTGCCTCCATCCGGTGGATTGCGTGTACCACCAATCGATGAACCTGCCATGACTCCTACGCAGAAGCGTAATATGGTCAGACAGGCGAATGTAGAGGAAGTAATCAAACTAGAGGAACGCGCGCGTCAACTAGAGAAACAGGCTGAAGCAGCACGAGATCTAGGTGATGCTGCTAACTCTGAAAAATACACTGAAATGTCACGAGAGACACGTGCTCGTGCAAGAACTGCTAATCAGCAATTCGCCAAAACGTGGAGAGGGCGAATGACTGAAATTGAACGATTTGAAGCTATGGTTCGTAGAGCCGAGGCTGCTGGTGATACTGAAGCAGCGGCTCGATTGAAGGCACTAGTAGATCGTGAATACCTGAATGAGGCAGGTCAACTAGAACTGCGCTTCCGTAAGAACTATTTGGCACAGAAGATGCAGGAACTCGGGTTTGAACTTTCCGAAAAGACTCTAGAAGACATTGATTCAATGGATCCATCTAAGCTCAGTCATGCACTTCAGAAGGACTTTGCAGATCTTCTGTTTGACATGCTTGATGATGGACCTCCGGGGATGAGTATCGTAGATGCTACTCCAGAGGGTTCGTTCCGTAAGACTACGCATATCACTATTCGTAATGAGGAAGGTAGACCTGTTGCACATGCCGAAATGAGTCACAATCCAATCACTGGAGAGGGTGATTTGGAGAACTGGGCAGTGCGTAATGATTCAGGTATGGCACAACAGCTAGTTCTACCTCTCGCTATGGAACTAGAGAAGCGTGGTGGATTGGTGCCAAAGGGTATCTATAGTCAGGATACTCTGAACTTCCTACAGCGACTAAAGAAAGCAATGGAATACATCAAGGGTAGTCGCTTGATGACTGAAGAGAAGGGTGCTGTTCAGGTTCCTGCTGGTGGTAAGATGTGGGAACGAATGAAGGACCGTGCTGGATGGGGTCAAGGCTATAAGACTACTAAGCGTCAGCGAATGTATGCCAAGCAGCAAGTCCAGATGATTGACGAGATGCTTGCAATGTCAGCTAATATGACTACTACTGGTGACTTGTCTGCTCCTGGTAGACAGGGACTAATGCTGTTCCATACACCTCAATTCTGGCGTGCAATGGGTGCAATGTTCCGTGGTATTGGACCAGATGGATTCGCACGTATTGATGCTGAATTAAGATCACTACCCATCTTCCAGTCGGGAGGTATTGATCCGAAGACTGGTAAGCAGATTCCATCACTTGCCCAACAATGGGGAATGAAGCTATTTGAACCAGCTAGTACACCCGGTCCACATGCGAAAGCAGCCGCTAGTAACTGGTTGGAAACTGGTCAATTCTTCAATAAAGATTGGGGGATTGCAACTAGAGCATGGAAGGGTTCACCATTCGCCATGTATATTCGCGGAAGCAATCGCGCATATATTACTTTCTTGAATCACTTGAATGCGAATAGACTTCAGTACCTCGCTGATAGGGCACATAAGAATGCGCTTGAAGGACAGCGTACTGGTCGTATGCGTAAGCCGGGTATTCTTGGCAGTCTCGGCATGACTGAAGGAATTGACTATAATACAGCTACTAAACGCCAGATACGCGATTGGCAGAACTATGCTGGTAGTACTGATCCATATCAGAATAAAGCACTTGGTATGGAACTAGCTGATGCAGTCAATACACTGACTGGACACGCACCTCTCCGATTCCAAGCACTACCCTTCAGAGGTGGTGAAGTGAATCTGGAGAAGCACGCACGTCTATTCGGTCGATTGTTCTTCGCACCCGGACTGATGATGAGTAAGCTTCGAGTATTCAATCCATTCACCTACGTAATGGCTTCGCCTCAAGTGCGTAAGCAGTATCTAGGTGGATTGTTTGGACTCGCAGCTGGATACACGGCTGGTGCTGCTGCATTGAAGGCAGGTACAGCAGCATTGGGATATGACTCAGAAATTGATCTAGACTCGAATAGTGCAGACTTCGGTAAGATTCGTGTAGGTAACTACCGAATGGACCCGAGTGGTGGTGCTCTGCCCTATCTAGTGCTGTACTCTAGATTGATTTCTGGTTACTACACATCATCAGCTACGAAAAAGACTACTGAACTCGGTCAGGGATTCCAAGCTACGACGGCAGATACCCTGTTTGACCGATTCTTGTCGAACAAGCAAGAACCAGTTGCCAAGTTCGTAACTGACATGCTGAGTGCATCGGAACATCAGCCAGTGTATATGAAGGATCGTATACTCCAGATGATGATTCCGCTGATTGCTCAGGATATCTGGGAACTGTCACAGGAAGATCCAGGTCTGATTCCACTCAGCGTAGGTAGTGCCTTCGGTATGGGTAGTCAGGTGTACAAGCAGGGTGTTGCTGGTACGAAGTTCACTGACCCGAAGAATGAGAGTGTATACGCTGGTGGTGGCGCACGTGGATTCTTCTTCGGAACTGATTTCCAGAATCAACAGAAGCAGGGTCCACAAGGAACCCCGCGTCAGTTGAAACCACGTCAGCAGGGACCACGCCAGTTCAAGCCCCGTCAACTCGCTCCACGACAGTTCTAGACTTGAGCCAACAGTATACACACCGTGTGCATGTTCCGAACATTCTAGTTCCACACTTCGGACATGTCCACGGTGGTATACTGAACAAGTAGTCGATGTATTCCCTCGTGACTCTAGGTTTTTCTTCCGAGGTCACGAAGGATTCATCGTCTCTATGTACCGGGCGAGGGATTAACACCAGTTCCTCTGCACTTCTCACATCTAAGTGCGTGTCCGTGATGGGGATCTTCCACTATTCCCTGTCCACCACATGAAGGACATGGGAGAGTAATTTCCCCTGGTCTACCTAATGCACGAGTTGGTACTTCGGGAGGTAGTTCACGGAATAGTACCCTCTCTGCACTAAGACACTCAGGACATACGAGGAATGCGCGTATGATCGAGTCATTAGGCAGTTCAGAGGACACGGACTTGCCGCAACATCCACAGTGATATCTCATCCTGTACACTCCCTTGGATCACCTAGTGGAGCATTACATTTAGCACAAAAGGTGCCATTCATGTAGAAGCACCAGTCATGCTTTTTCTTCTCAGGAGGATCAGAGATCATGCATTCGATCAGCTTCTTGTGAATCACGTCCATATGGTCTTTACCAAAGTCCGTGTATCCTTCGAGCCAATCGATGAACTCCTGTATTCTGTCTGACAGGAGTCTCACTCGACTACCTCCACCTGCTCCTTCAGTAGTTTGGCAGTATTCCAGAAAGCGCGCATCAGAACTTCTGGTGCAATAGTCAATGGTCTAACCTGACCTGAACGCGCCATTCCTGCCATCGTGCAATCAGCGATGTAATCCAGCACATCGATGAGATTCACATCATCTGGTACTCGTCCATCCTTTGGATCGAGATGATGTCTATTCAGTTCCTTGTGTCTATCCCACCATTCATGCTGCTCGAATTTCGTCTGGAAGTCCGCGTAGAATGAGTCGATGTCAGTGATCTTGTCCATGTCATGGGTATGAGCAGCTACATCCAACATACCCTGAAACATTCCCAATGCAGCAGATACATCCAAGATATGGATGTAGGAAGATCCAAGTAATTGTTCCTTCGACACCTTCGTGACATCGCAGGTACGAGAGTCGGCAGTAGGTGACTTCCTGATTTGAATCATCACTTTCCCTTTCCTGAGAAATACTTCTTGTACTCCTTGTAGACAGCATCGGGCATAGTGTAGACTATCTGATTCCCGATACTCTCCGTTTTAATTAGCCCTGCCTGATCGAAAGACAACATGATCTCATCGAGTTCATGTGCCTCCTTGTAGTGGAAGGTCATTCGTTTCAGCAGCATAGTGCGACTTATCTGATGTGAGTCGCGCTGATACAGTTCCTGAATGACCATCGTCTTGAGACTCTTGGCTTCTGATAGACCCTTCTTACCGTGGGTCATCTCACGCACATTACCTACTAAACGTTCACAGTAGTCGATTGCTAGTTGCATTGATACCTCGTCAATGTATAGCTCCGGTGAACGAGCAAGCGACAGTAACATCGCCACCTTCAATACTGAATCCCCGAATCTATTGAGTGTACCTGTATCATCCCTTAGCTCCTGCGTCAGGATGGTTTCAGTAAACTCTTCGTACCACTTCTGATACACCAATCCCGCTGGAGAGAAATAGTTCGTCTCTCCTGTTACATGTTCAATGTAGGGAATGGAACAAGTATCAGTTATTTCCGACGTAGCCAGTGGCTGGAACGCCCCAGCCAACTTAGCTACTTCCTTCAGGTATTCCACGAGCATTGGATAGTTGGGAGGATTGCGTAGAGGGACAAGTAGACTGTTGGCTCGGTTTCGTTTGTTTTCTGAGATGATGAATGTACGTGCAAAGTAACCTCCGTGGATATCTTTCTTCCCAAAGAAGTCACTTGAGTGCGCTTCATTAGTTGCGGTCAACATGGTGATAGTTGGATCCTTCAAGTTGAACTGCTCCATTTTCAATAGTGATCTCCACTCACCGATGTTGTACTGTCGATCATAGAGATCTGTCAGAATGTCTGTCGCTACCTTATCTTCAACGATACTACTGGTTAACTCACTACTGCAAATGAATGCAGTAGACTTACTCATCACTTTACCGCCGGGTTGAGTCTGGGCTGTCCCTAATTCTTTAAGGATGCCCTGAATACTCGACCGACCAGAAATGATTCGAGTTCCTCCCACTCCCTTGACGAGTTGTTTCGCCATCGAGATGGGCGGACCTTTCTTCAATCCTGATTCCGCGTGGAACATCACGTAGATGTTCGGGTAAAGATTGTATATCTGTCGATTTAACCACACATTGTCCTTTACTACAGCCGATAGTGCAGCCAAACCTCCCCACAGCCAAAAATTCGTGGGTGATTCCAGTTCGCCGTGCTGACTCAGTAGTGTTTCCAGCCATGTCACATCATTCCTCTAAAAGGGGATATCGTCTTTCGACAGTTGACGGAACATTTCTTCTTCCCGCTCTTGCAGCTTGATTATCCTTTCCTCTTCATCAGTCACCATGAATTGCTCCGTGATACTTAGAGGACGGGTAATGATTGGTTGAGCTGGTACTACTATAACTGGCTCATCCTTACCCTTAAATTTCCTCAAGTCCCTGTAGTTTTCTCCTATTTCCACGTCACACGGAATACGTAGCATAGTCCGCTTGAGGGAGCAACAGGAGAAATTAATAGGACGCTCCATCTCTTTTTTTGCTAAGGGGATGAAGTCGTCGAGATATTCGATACGCACTGCGAAAAGGAGCGCATCATGCGCCTCAAGTATAACTCGGCAAGATGGGAATCCCCGCTTAATTCTAATACCTGCTGCCTTGGTATTATCAGTGACAGCTCGCTGTGGGAGATATGCGAGGGCCTCTCGAAACAGGTCATCTCCCCATCTCTCATAGAAAATACGTACACCACCTCGTTCTGCATCGATCCCCCAAGGTAAGGGCGCGATTAGCTGTCTGGAAGCCTTCAATGCCTCAATTACTTCGGCATGAAACACGCGCTGAATCTTCGGTTGCTTGGCGTGGAAAATCTTCAATGCTCTTTCTGCTTGTCCCTCGTCGATCGTAATCGGGATCTTATACTTTCGTGCTTGAGTGTTGAGTTCAGTACTCGCGCGTCGCTTTCCGGCTCCGAGATGTCCTGCATGGCGTAGAGTCTTCCCAGCAAATCTAATTGGGCTTTCGTATCCGAGTACTTTTTTAGAGTAATCAGATTCAGTACCACCGAAAAACCAAGAAGCAGTAAGAGCATGATAGTCATGTTCGTCAATGTCCTTTAGTGCTTGGTCATCGTTGGCCAGCTTGAAGACTACTCTAGCTTCTGCCTGAGAAGAATCTAACTGAACGAATACTTCTCCTTCTTCAGGCTCGTACATACCTCTGACATCTGCTCCAATATCACCATGCTTGGTGAACACTTGGAACGCCGTGCCGAGAGGCTTCATATCTGCCTTACGACCCTTACCTACTGTATCAACTAGGGGTCGATGTGGGGGATCTTGTTGGCCTGTTGATGTACGACCCGTCTCCAAACACATGAAACAGGTAGTCCGCATCTTCCCATCGAAATCGGGAATGGCCATGAGGTAGGTTGATATAGTCTTACGAACCCGCCGCCGTTCCAGACACTTCTCAATCCAACTACGCATTCCTGGATCTCTAACCCCATTCTTGAGGTTGAGAAGTGAGGTAAGTTCTTCTTCACCTGTTCCATTTCGTCGAGGCAGTTTCCATACGTCGAATAGGAGTGAATAGACTTGTGCAGGTGAGCTGGGATTAATGTCAATGCCTGCCAACTGATACATCTCAAAACCAAGTCGTTCATCCCATTGTACGTACTTTGTAATGAGTTCAGTTCGGCGTTCTTCATTGACTCTGAATCCATTATTCTCAATCTCTGCGTAGAAGTCAGGCAGTGTAAGGAGGAAATTCTCGTAGAATTTACGGACACCCAATTCATCGATGTCCGCATCCATCGCCTCGTCTATCTCGTATGTAACACAAGCATCTCGTCCGCATCCGAGTAGGAGATCCCTAAACGACCCTTCGTACATACCTTCATCTTTGTAGAAGGGTTCACGTGTATAGATACTTGTGTAAAATGCGAGGTTTTTTGGCAGTTCAGGATTAATGGCAAATCCCTTGAGTAGTGTATCGCTATGGATCCCCCTGATGGCAAAACCAAGTCTACGTAGTTTGTCTCGATCATAGTTGAAGTTTTGTCCAATGATGTCTTTCTCCCAGAGCGCATCAGCGATGAGGAGCCAGATAGTAGCCAAGTCAGAGGTTGGAATGTCACTAATCTCTCCTCTATTCCAGAGAGGAATAGCCATTGAGTGAGATTTATTGAAGGCAAATGCGATACATACAGGGATGCAATGACCCCCTGCTTCAATATCGACTGCCATCTTTTTACAGTGCTTGTACTTCTGAAGGAACTCGTATAGATCGCCTGAGTTACGGCAGATCTGAATGGTTCTGTTTGGAAGGTCTAGTAGTGGAGATTTGGATTCATCATATGATCTCTTTGCATCAAAGATCATTATCTGACGATTCCAATAGCCCTTGATTTCGCCACCACTAGCACTATGTAGCAGATGCGCGGGATGATAGGTAGAGACAAATTTGTGGCCCATCCCCCGCATGATAGAGCCACGGTACTTAGAGATTTTATCTCGCCCACTGAGCGCCCATAGTGCAGTCCCACCGAGAGCAAGAATACAGTTTGGCCTGACATCATTAATCTCCGTCTGTAGTTCGACTAGTTGTTGATCTATATCAATGCCATGATTCTTGGCTCTGACATGAAATGGAATCTTCTTCTTTTCAGTGTGCGCGGGTACTTCGTATTTGCATACGTTAGTTAGCCATGCCTCACTTCTATTTAGACCAGCATCTTTCAGTATTCTATCTAACTCCCTCCCTGATGGACCTACAAAAGGACGTTTTGATGCAGTCTCCTCATATGAAGGAGCTTCACCTAATATCATCCATTTCGCACCAACAGGCCCACAACCTGGTACATAGACTTTTTCACTCATTTCCAGTACCCCATTCTATTTCGATTACATGTCTTACAAACTTGAGCACCTTTCTTATCGATACGTGTATTTTCAGGAGTATACTCATGTCCCTTAGGACAATGAGTTTTATATCTACCTCTTTTTGCACGTCCTAAACTATCCATATCTCTTGTATTTTCTTGATGAGTTCCTACATACAAGTGATCTGGATTCCAACAATTCTTATTTGGACATTCTGTCTTGTGTAATGCAAGTTCCTCCTTGATAATTAGTGTTAGACCATGATGAATATAAGCAGATAGCCTATGAACAGCAAATTGAATATAGTCAATTTGGACGTACCCATATCCTTGGCTATTTTTACCACCCTGCCATAGCCAACAACCATTGGGTTCTTTGACTGTATTCATCTCCAGAATCTGGAGCAATTCTTCGTTGGATCTCATTGATGTCGGTTCCCAGTGTCGTGTACTGGCCGCTTTAATGCACGTTTACGAAGTGCGCGCAGCTTACGCAATTCAATCAACCAACTGTGGAGTTCTTTCTCACGTTCTTCTAATTTAGTGATGTATGCTTCCAGCTGACTATCTGTCCAGCTGCTGATCATTTCCTCCAGCTGATCCTTGTGGAAGGACATTATTCACCTCTTTCAGTTCGAATATTTTGGAACAGACCCAGCAGAACCAGTGATCAATTGTTACTCGTTCCATCATTGTGTTATCCGAGTTCTGACAGTTCGGGCACTTCGTCCCCTTCGGTGGTTTCTGTACCATCTGACACTTCCACTTCTTGCTGCTCCTTCGGTTTGTCAATAACGCGCACATGCACGGCGCGATAACCCTTACCGGGAATTTGTAGCGGAGTGAACTCTACGTACATACCAGTGTGGAGATCAGTGAATGGAAGAGTATCCTGCCGGAGTGCGGTCCAGTGAAAGAAGATCCTAGTGAACTGGATTTCCTTTGAGGAAATGAATCCCCATCCAGCCTTACTTACTCGTATGATTCGACCCACCACCTTCTTTTCTTCAATCTTCTCAGTCATTTCAGCACATCCTGTCGGGGGATTAGTTCGGGGACTCACCCGATCTCGCTTCCTTTGATAGAAG
>PNRO01005635.1_pt1 | contig 10330 bp, 8 predicted proteins | sample 7248581 | NCBI WGS metagenome assembly PNRO01 (sample SAMN08278401, study PRJNA427962) | Gut metagenome, whole genome shotgun sequencing project. | isolation source: gut content | host: Eisenia fetida | place: India:Sub Himalayan Terai region of Darjeeling | collected 2013-11-18 | reverse complement strand
GCCGAGCTCGACGTTGCCGACGATGTGATCGACAAGCATGATGCCCGTCGATTCGCCTTCTACTTTTTGTTCGACAAAGCCGGGCAGGAAGACGCCGGCATATTCATAGCTCCCCTCCTTACGAAGGAGGGGTGGCGGCGCTTCGCCGACGGGGTGGTTCTCTCTTGTTCCGTTCCCGTTTTCGCCCTTACTTCGTGCGGGCTTCTGCAGCGAGTCGTACGAAATGAACGAATGGATCGTATCGCCGTATGTCTTGATAGCGGCGTGGCGAACGGTTCCGTGTTCGTCAGTCATGTCGCGCGGTTCGATCACTGCCGTCGCTCCGCGTTTTACGGCTTCTTCGAACGCGTAGTCGCAGTCCTCGACCTGAAATGCGATATCGCGAACGCCGTCGCCGTGCTGCTTTATATGCTCGGCAGCCGGATGCTCAGGCGAGAGCGGCGTCGTCAGCACAAAATTCACATTGTTCTGCTTTATCAAATAGCTCGTCGTCTCTCGGTTGCCGGTTTCCAACCCGGAATAGGCCGCGCGCGAAAACCCGAACGCCTTGCGGTAATAAAACTCCGCCTGCTTTGCATTGCCGACGTAAAACTCAACGTGGTGAATCTTCTTCAACCCAAGCGGATTCTTAACCGCCGTTTCCGTATTTATTGCTGTATTTGTTTCTGTGGTCATAATAATGAGTTTAACGCTCCAAGAACCCGATCGCTATCGCTCCCGGTTCTGACTAAAAGCTCTCGATGTACTTCCTCGTCACCTCTTTTAACTCCGCATACGACGGAATGACGTATAGCACCGGCTGCATGTCGCTGTAGGTGTATTCGTGATTGATGACCTGTTCGAGGTTGAACGGGCGGCGTTCGACGCTGTCGGAGAAAGCGTGTTCGAGTTCGCCAAACGACGATAGCAGCCCGGCGCCGTATGCCTTGATGTCGCCTTCGTGCTCGACCATGCCGAATTCGACGGTGAACCAATACAGCCTGCCAAGTTCCTCAAGCTGCTTGTCATTCGCGATACGCGCGCCATGGCCGACGAACTGAGAAAAATCGGCAAATGCCGGATTAGTGAACATCGGAATGTGCCCGATGGCTTCGTGGACGATGTCCGGTTCGGGCGTGTACGCCGGCTGCGAGTGGTGACGAATGTACTGCGTGCAAAGCATCACGCGATACGACAGCCACGAAAGAAAACCGCGTGTTTCGACCAGGCCTTCGATCGGCGCTAGCCGAAAGCCCGTCAGTTCCTTCAAACGGCGATTCATTTCCGAAAGCTGCGGAATGCGCATCGTCGTAATGCCCAGATCTTTCTTTGCACGCAGGTAAAACGGCGAAGCGTATTTCTGCTGCAGTTCCTCAAGTTCCTCGGCCACGTAACGCCACACGCGCTGTTCGCGCGGGCTGTATTCGACATCCCTGATCTCGCCGGTCATGCGAAAGCTGCGAGCATAGCCTGCTATCTCGTCACGCCTGGCACGATACTCTGCATCGTTCGCTCCTGGATGGTCAAGATGAAGCTCGTTTATATTTTCGAACTTCATATCCTTGAACTCGGGCAGGTCTTCGTCAGAGACGCGGAAATTCTCAATGGCAAAATCGGCTTCGGCAGTGGTCGTTGCGGTTTCGGTAAGCATTGCGGCAGTTGCTCCTTCCATAAATTCGATGCTGGCCTGATGGCGTGAGTTATTTGCGAATCTTTTATTCTAATGCAAATCGGCGGTCGGCTGAATAACGAACGTGAGTAAATATGGTAGTATGACCTTAGATAATTAGTTATTTATACATCTTCACCTAATTATCTTATTTTGAATTTCGAATCGGCGCGCCACAGGTGCGCCGGCGCGGGTGGAGCACCTGGCGCGCTTAAAAATGCTTATGCCGGATGATATTGACCGTAAAATACTGAAGGAATTGCAGTTAGACGCACGGACGAGTTATGCGGAGCTTGGGCGGCGCGTTGGGCTTACGACGCCAGCCGTTATCGAACGCGTCCGCAAACTGGAAGACGCGCACATTATCACAGGCTACCGAGCCGAGATCGACACGGCAAAGGTCGGGCTGCCGATAACGGCGTTCGTACGAATGAGCATAACCGGTGTCGATTACAGCCACATCATCGAGGTCGCGCAAGGCTCGAACGAAGTGCTCGAATGCCATCGCGGCACGGGCGGTGATTCGTTCATCATGAAGATCGCCGTTGCATCGGTCGAACACCTTCAGGAGATGATCGACCGGCTTACGCCTTACGGCATCACGACGACGACGATAGTACTTTCATCGCCGGTAAAACGGCGGATAATTGAGGTCTAGCAGCTAAGGGATCATTACGGCCTTCAGGACGAAGGCTATTTCAGCCTCTTCAAAACGCCCTTTCGTTTTACAACATTCTTATAGTCCCACCGGATCTCGCGGGCCAGCTTGAGCCAGCGTTTCAGGTCTTTTGCTTTGATCTGATCGAACGAAGTGTAACGGATCGAAGCGTCTTTGAATTTGCCCGTGCACGGTTCCAGCGATGCCTCGGCTTATCTCGCCCGCAAGCACCTCGCAGATCTCCCGATCGGCGTCAGCCTGGAGTTCATTGTATGCGTAAATTTTCGGAGCTGGTCACTCATTGTCTTTTCCAGGCACAATTATCGTCTTGTTCAAAGTAAATCCTTCGGCAACGCTGCCGGTAACACTGTCAGCCATGTTGCCGGCGAGGCTGTCGGCAAAGATATCATCTTTTTCGTTGGACATTTCGGCCGGGCCCTTATAACCTTCGGTCGCATATACAAGGTTGCTGATTTCCATCGGAAAAGCGATCTGCGATATCAGCAGCGACTTGGCGTCAGCATCGCGGATCTCGATATGAATATGCGTTGCACGGTTCATATACCAACCGGGATAGATGCTCGTGAACGCGGCCTGTCCGTTGGCGTTTGTCGTCTGACGTCCGCGGAGGAAATGCTCGCCGGTGTAATCGTTCTGCTGCATTCCGCCGCCGCCGTATTCCGAATAATCGCCCTTAGCATCGCAATGCCAAATATCGACCAACGCTCCCGGATAGGCATCGCAATCATCGCTATGTTTTTTGACGGTGATAATAATGGCAAGTGGTACGCCTGAGCGGTCCATCACTATGTCGTTCCTTACAAGGTCTTGCGGCGAATGGCTTGGGAACGGCCCTTCAGTTTCCTCGGGCGAGATCGGGCACGGGCCGCTGCCGTCCCAGGGTTTTGAAGGCGGGCGGCAGGCGGTCAATATCACCGGCGTTAATACCAGGCCGCCGACGCCGACGATGGTTTTTTTCAGAAATTCTTTGCGATCCATTTTTTGGACGAGCCTCCTTCTCTGATAATAGCACCTGCCAAAAGCAAGCGGCCCGCCAGATACGTTGGGCCGCTGCACAAAATTTTTTACCAAGGCTAGATCTTTCCGATCTGCTTACGAGAACGCTTTTCGGTCATTGTGCCGTCAAATTCCTCGTCGTTGGCCTCGGCCTCTTCTTTGGTCTTGCGAACGATCTGGTCCTTGTGGTGCGGCGGCGAATAGATCGTATAGATCTTGAGGTCCTCGCTCGACGAGGTGTTGATGACGTTGTGCTTTGCACCGGCAGGCACGATCACGGCGTCGCCGTCCTTCACCGTGTATTTGTTGCCGTCGATCATCACACGGCCCGTGCCGCCCTCAAACCGCAAGAACTGATCGTTCTCGGCGTGTACCTCAGCACCGATCTCTTCCTTCGGCTTGAGGCTCATCAGCACGAGCTGGCAGTATGCGGATGTATATAATACCTTGCGAAAATTCTTGTTCTTATGGTGTCTTTTTCGATGTTTGATTTATAGCCTTTCATAATGTTTCGATGAGATGATCACGGTTGAGGCTACCAGCCTCCGGTTTCGCCGACGTAATCATCAGGCGGGACAAAATCTACAAAAGCGTCCGGAGTTCCTGCGGCATCGAATGCTTCAGCGTAGCTGCGGCCGCTGGCCAGAAGTTTGTCGCCATCCAATGCGACGTAAAGTCCGCCATATCGCGAACGGTTCGCTCTGATCCAAGCCTGACGTTTTTGTCGAACGGCATTATCGGTCAGCGAGGTTTTTCCGTTCTGCTCCGGCCCGGCTCTATCGAGCAAGTATGCGGCCAAAGCCTTTTTTTCTGTCGGCGAAAGGGCTTCGGCACGAGTTTTTATGGAATTGAGCGTTTCTGTTGACATCGTTCTGGTATATTACTGCATTTTCCATACATGCGGATACAAAATTAAGGCCTGCTGATATATCATTCGCTCCATGCGACTTGGCTGCGGAGACGCATCAGAGTTCGTTCGAGGCCGATGATCTCGAAAACTGACAGCATCGAGGGGCCCACGGCGACACAAACTGTCCGGTCAAACGTACTTGAACTTTGAATACTTGTACTTTTGTTTGCCATATTCGGCCGAAAATTGATCAAATAACTCATTCGTCTTGTCATTGCCAAAACCGCAAAGGACGCTTCTTACGTTTTTGTTACGCAGAACGGGTAGTAAATCCTCCGGTTTCTGACTACCCGCGAGAACGTAGCAGAACTCCGTCAAACTTGGCGCAAACTCCAGTGAGGTCAAATCCTTCAGACCCTTCAAGTTCTCCAAATACACGCGGCGAAGCTGATGCGAGTTCTCAAAGCTAGGAAGTCTAGTCACTTGTTTAAGAGACTGAATGAACAAGTTTTGCAAAGGGACAATCTCGCTAATAAAGGAAAGATCGCCTAACCCTCTGATCTGCCAAAGCTCAAGATATTTCAGTTTCGGCAAAGTTACCAACGAGTCAAAGTTCTTTATTCCACCCAGTTTTATGTCAACCGACCAAAGCTTTTCAAGTCCTTCCAGATAACTTAAATCCTTGGTGGAAATTGAACGAAGAACAATTGTTTCAAGGTTCGAGAGTTCCTTAATCGCCTCAATTCCTTTTTGCTGTCCTTCCAAATAGAGATGCTCCAAGTCGCTAAGTCGCGCTAATGCAGAAATCGACGGTTTTTTTGAAAAGGTGAGATAGAGTCCGAGCTTCGTGATTGTCGAAGGGATACGATGTAGGAAATCAAACGATTCCAAATTGAAAATTCCGATCGAAAGCTCTTTCAGGTTGGACAGATTTGCAATAGCATCAACGCCGACCGCATTGAATAGACAATCGGCAGAAACTTTTTCGACCGAGGGTATTGTCGCCAAGAAGGATAAGTCGCATGGGGAGTCATAATGTCCGTAAACACGAAGGGTAATGTCGGGCCGTTTAGAAAATAGTATTGTCTCCAGATTTTCGATTTCTGATCGTGCAAGGGGTTCGACAAATTGAACGGTCTTTATTCTTTCATTATTAACGATTGAACGTAGATCGCGACTTGAAACGCCTTTGAATATCTGGCATCGGGTTGGATCGAGCGAGTCGATCTTTGCAGTTGATCGGCCGAAGAGAGACATATCAGAGATTCCAAGCCACTTGGCTTCGCAAGCGTATTAGTGTCCTTTCAAGCCCGATGACTTCAAAAACCGACAGCATCGACGGGCCGACGGCGACGCCGGTGAGCAATGTGCGTGCACCGTTCATTATTACGCCGAGCTTTGTGCCTTTTTCTTCGGTGAAGGCTTTGACGACGCTTTCGATGTTCGGCTCGGTAAAGACGAGCTTTCCACCGGCGGTGCGGATCTCGTTGGCGTCGTTCTTTCCCGGGTCAAGATCGGAAAGCGCCGCAGGAGCATCTTCGAACTCGGCCTCGAAGCGGTCGGCGAGTTCGGGTATCCACTGCCGCAGGTCGGGATATTTGGTCAGATTTTTTGCCACGGCCGCAGGATCGAAATCAAAATCCTCGCTGCAGTAGGCCCGGCCCGGCGACGAAACATCTTTCAGCGTAAAGAAACGAGCGCGTATGAGATCGACGGTGCGGACATACCAGTCATAGCCGCCGGTCTGTGGAAGCTCAAAGGCTCTCGACGAAGGACGCTCTTCGCTGCCGCTGAAAAACAGGCCCGTCTCGGTCGAATCCATAACCGAGCTTAACGCCCGGCCTTCCGGCTCATACTCTTCGCGCCAGAGTTTTGCCGATTTGAGCTCGGCCTTGACGTGAGGCAGCAGTTCGTTGAGCGGCATTGTGCGAATGTATTCGGCGTTCATCCAGATGGCCTTGTCGTCGGTCCATTTTCGCGGATCATCCGGGTGAAAATTGAAAATGGCGTTCGAGCGGTGAATTCCGTCGGGCGAGAATTTCTCGATCAGCTCGTCCATCGAATAGATCTCTTTCTCTTCGCCGGCGGACCATCCTAAGAGGGCAAGAAAGTTGCGGAACGCGGCTGCAAGAAAACCTGCATCTCGATACGTTGTCATCGAAACGACCTCGCCGTGTTTGCGTTTTGAGAGCTTGCCCTTGTTCGGCGCCATTATCAGGGGCAGGTGAGCAAACGTCGGCGGCGTAACGCCCAAAGCTTCATAGATCAGAATTTGCTTGTGCGTGTTTGTCAGGTGATCCTGGCCGCGTATGACGTGTGTGATCTGCATCTCGATGTCATCGCAAACGACGGCGAGATTGTAAAGCGGATGGCCGTCCGATCGCAGCAGGACAAGATCTTCGGTTTCGGCGTAGTCGCGTTCCTGAATGCCGTAAACGCCGTCTTCAAAAACGGTCGTGCCGGTTTCAGGCACCTTTAGACGAATGGCAAAAGGCTCGCCCGCGGCGGCACGAGAATCACTTTCTTCTCGTGAAAGATCGCGATACGGATTATCGCGCATGTTCTTTTCGGCACCCTGCGCGCGAGCACGCTCCTTTATAGCATCCTTCACATTTGCATCCGTCGGAGTTTCCTTCGGAGTGAAATCGCGATACGCCTTGCCTTCTTCGAGCAGCTTCAGAACGGCGGCGCGATGCTTGTCGGCATTGTTTGACTGAAAAACAGTTTCTTCGTCCGGCTTGAATCCGAGCCACGCAAGGCCCTCGAGGATCGATCGCGTCGATTCCTCGGTCGAACGCGCGAGGTCTGTATCTTCAATTCTTAAAAGAAACTTCCCGCAGGTGTGACGTGCGTACAGGTAATTGAAAAGCGCTGTCCGTGCGGAACCGATATGTAGATAACCTGTGGGCGACGGTGCAAATCTTACTCTTACAGACATAGCTGAATTCTATTGCCGAATTAGAAAAATAGCTAACGGCTGTCAACTAACAGCTATTAGCTATTTTTTTCTAAATCGAAATGGCGGAGACGACAGGATTCGAACCTGTGGTACCCTTTTGGAGTACAACGATTTAGCAAACCGCCGCTTTCAGCCGCTCAGCCACGTCTCCGCACATACATGCCCGAACCTGTAACGCCTTCGGGCAAGAATCAATTCTAACCGCAGGGCAAACTTTGTCAAGCCATTTGCATCACACAAGCTAACCAGACGTGTCCAAAATCGCTTGACACGATTGATTTTTGCTAAGAGAATAGTTTAGTTGCTGGGGACAGCTCCCCTAGTTGCTGAGTTCCCAAACTATGAAAGTCCACACAGGATTTTGAACGATTCGAAATCCATATGTGGAATTGTTTGCTAAATGGGGTTTATTCACCGACAAAACAATGGCATAACGGCGATGTTCGTGATCGCTGCCTTTATTGTTTTTCCCGCACTTCAAATTTCAGCTGCACCGAATGTGCCTAAAGCCGAAGCGTTGAGCGGGCTTGGCATTATTCGCGGTTTTGTACGCGACAACGGTGGAAACCCTATCGCCGATGCAACCATCGCTATTTTCCGTGTCGGAACTTCAAAATTACTGAAACAAGTATCATCGGCTGCGGATGGCAGATTTGTGGCAAAGATCATACCCGGACGATATTCAGTTCTGGCGGTCGCTCAAGGCTTCAATCCCGTTACATTATCCGATGTTGAAATCGGAAGGGCGGCACAGCTTGAATACGGCTTCAAACTTGAAAAGGCAGGAAGCGGAAACACGCTGCCGGAAAAGCGCCTTGACCGCAACAACCCTAAGTGGAACGTTCGCTCGTCAGCGATCACCCGTTCGATCTACCAAAATAACGGGAACGGCGAGGCGGTTGTTGAAGAAACAGCCGTTGAACCCGAACGATCAGACCAGAATGACAGCCGCAAGCTGCAGACAGTTGCCGCAACCTATTTTTCCTCGTCCGAACGGGGAAATTTCACCGGTTTTAATGTCGCGACACAGATCCCTTTGATGGATAATGCCGATCTTGTGATCGCCGCTCAAACCGGAACCGGAAGTGCCGCCCCGCAGCGCATCGATACCGAATTAAAATTCAAACCGGTTGAGGATCATTCGATTCGCGTCAGGTCGTCGTTTGGTAAAGTGGGTTCCGTTGTTCAGGGGGATACCACGAAACAGCTCAGCCAATTGTCAGTTCAGGCAACTGATGAATGGCAGATAGGCGACCGAATGATCGTAGTTTACGGTTTCGACTTTTCCCGCTTCACTGGTGCGGGCAACGACCATTCGCTCAGCCCGCGGCTTGGTTTTCAGTTCGATCTGGATGCCAAGACAAGATTCCGTGCCGCGTACACTTCGCAAAACGAAGTGCGTTCATGGTCTCGAGCAATAGAGTTGGAAAATGTTCAGATCGCATTTCGTGAGCCTGTATCGATCGATGATGTTGCGTTCGAGAATGGAAAGCCGCTGATGAATCGCAGCAGCCGTATGGAATTCGGGATCGAGCGCGTGTTGGATAATAATTCAACCATCGAAGCCGTTGCTTTTTCCGATACCGTATTCGGCCGCGGAGTAAGTTTTGCGATCACACCTTTCGATTCGAACGACGGTTCATTTACAAAATTGTCCGGTAATCAACAGGGTTCGGCAAGAGGGGTTAGACTGGTATATTCGCGTCGGATCGGATCAATGTTCAGCGCGTCTGCGGGATACAGTTTTGGCCAGGGCCAAAAGATATCGTCAGAGGCATTGTCCGAACCAGACGAACTTTTCGTTAACTCTTTTTTCCAGTCGCTATTCGGCCAGTTAGAAGCAGATCTGAAGACCGGAACGAACGTCAAGACCATATTCAGGCTGTCGCCGGAAGCAACTGTTTTTGCTATCGATCCCTTTCAGGGACGGTTAACCATTTACGATCCGGGCCTGAGCATTCTGATCACACAGAAAATTCCAACGCTTGGTTTGCCATTTCAGGCGCAAGCCATAGTCGATGCCCGTAATGTGCTGGATTTCCGTAACGGCGTGTTTGGAGAGGAAGGATCCCTCCAATTGCATGGCGGCGGTAAGGCGATTCGCGGCGGGATTCTCGTTCGGTTTTAGCAATGAAGGAATAATAAGTAAAGTACCGGGTTCGCGCCCGGTTTTTTTGTTTGATGGCGTATTTTAACTGATTTCCAAATTCTCGGATTTGCGTTCGAAAACCTGAAGAATGCTTATTTTAATACCAATGTTTCGAATCGAAAAAAATAAAAGATCGCAAAAAACTGCCTGATTTTACGGGATTTTCAATCTTTATATTAATGCTGAAGATGGAACAATTATTGCGTTGAAAAACTATGGCGATGTGTGTCTAGTTGAATGAAAGGGAAGGTCTTTACAAGTTGGAGCCTTATCTGGCTGGTCGTAACCGCTCTTTTAGTCGCGGGCGGCGCGCTTAACCTTGCCCAGCGATCGGTTCAACAGCTTCCGCCGACCGATGGTGTTCTGTGGGTTCAGAAGGCCGATGGGATCTATGCCGACAGGGTATTGCCTGAATTGGCCGCTTCAAGGGCGGGCATTTCAAAGGGCGACAAGCTCATTTCCATAAGCCTTGACGGCGAAACGTACGACGAGGTAGTTTCACCCGCAGATGTCCCAATGTATCTTGAGACCGCAGGTGTCGGCGGTTCGCTAAGCTACTATTACCAAAGGCCTTCGTATTCATTTACAAACAATTTTTACTACGCCGACCTGAAGAGCATCGACACTTTGCCGCGCTGGACGCCATCCATCGTTTTCCTTACATTTGTAGGGTTTATTTGGCTCGGGGTTGGCCTTTTCGTGCTATTCAAGCAAGGCAGCCGTTCGCCCTTCGTGCTGCATTTTGCGACCGTGTGTCTCACGGCGTTCGTGTTCCATGTATATCGTCCGCTTGGGCTTGGTCAGGACCTGGACCTTGCCATCCAGCTGATGGATGACGCAGCTTTTGCTTTCTTCGTGCCGCTATTTGTTCATTTCTGTATTCGGTATCCGGTTCAGACCGGGGTGTTTGGCTCACATCGCTGGAAAACGATTGTCCTGTATCTGCCGGCCACACTTCTTACGCTGGCGATATTCATCCTCACGCTCGGCCAGTTGCTCCCTGTAGAGGGGATTTCCGGTGCGGTCAGAACATCCGCCGCGGCCTACGG
>PNRO01008411.1_pt1 | contig 10345 bp, 12 predicted proteins | sample 7248581 | NCBI WGS metagenome assembly PNRO01 (sample SAMN08278401, study PRJNA427962) | Gut metagenome, whole genome shotgun sequencing project. | isolation source: gut content | host: Eisenia fetida | place: India:Sub Himalayan Terai region of Darjeeling | collected 2013-11-18 | reverse complement strand
TCCAAAAAGGGACGCTACCTCTACCTTGTGTTGTTTTTCCAAAAAATTGACAGACAACCAATAGAGAACGCTTCCTCTTTTTAGAAAGGGGGGTATTCCACTTCCCCCCTCTATTGAGCTGACGACTCCATCCACGACATAGCTGTGGGACACAGACACGTTTCCACAGCCTGCCATGCCGTTGTAAAATCTGCCGAAATGCTTTAGACGAACCCATAAGCATGGTTTTTGTCATCCTCTTTACCGATCCATTGAACTACAGCTTCCAACCATCGTAGCAACTCCATCTCCTCGAGATTTTGGATCTCCGACAACCCCCAATGTGTATGGTGCGAAAGAACCAACACGGCCTCTCGTAGAGAGGGGATATCTAAGACAAAAAATCATTGAGCACCTCCTGTAACAGCTGATAATCAGCCAGATCGAGCAGTCCCATCTCTTCAGGACTCAGCTCACAGAGATTGGAGATGAGAGCCACCTCTTTTTGCGTGTCATTGGCCTGCATATGCTCGACAGCGAGCCGATCACGGACAGTCGGTCTACGCACCGTGAGATACGTGATCTGCTTACCTTGGCATGCAATGGGATATTGTAGCTGGACAGTTTTCATGGTTCTCTACCATCATAAGTTGATTGCATTGCGTAAAGAGGTCAATTGGTCAGCACCATTGATTTTTCGCACCATATTCAGCACGTCGATCTCGATCAGATCTTTGCTGTTCAGCGTGAGTTTATAGTAAGTTGCAATCACAGAGACCTTGAGTTGGGAGATCGATCCCGCTTGCCAAGATCCAAAATCCATGTCTTGCCACTTCCCTTCTAAGTTCACGATGACAGGAACGGCTGTGCCAGACCCATCGTCCAAAGCTCCTCGCAAAGTGAGATTGACGGTCGATCCGTCCAACAATCCAAACAACGTCAGAACGTTTTGGTCGTATTCAGCAAGGGTAAAACCACAAGTGAGCGCATCCATCCCCATATCCATCGGGATAGGGGCGTCCATGCCACCTCCACGAAAGTGGTCGTACTTGACGGTGAGTTTGGGTAGAGAGAGGTCCGCCACACGACCTGCATACCCCAGTCCATTGACAAAGAGATTAAAGTTTTTTAATGTCTTAGGAATCATGAGAACACCTCTGTTAAATAAGTATTGACGAGTTCACTAGTAAAGGTAATGTGCTCAGCTGGGTAAGGTGGGGTAAAGTCGAAATTGAAGTAGATGAGACCCTGCTGAATATTTGTCGGTGTATTGAGATTAGGATCGGCCCAGCATTTTCCATCGATAATCGCTCCTTGTGCTTTGAGTGAACGCAAGTAGCTATTGACGCTCGACTCAATGCTATCGACGTAATTTTTTGTGATGTTTTGGTCGATCGCCCAAAAATGTGCTTGCAGCAGCGACTCGTTGAGCGCGTCAGCTGTCCTTCGCACGCTGAGGAACACCCATGATGATGGCGACGAGCTGCTCGCAATCGCACTTCGATCTCCCCAGAGACGATAACCCTGCTGTTGGATGATCGTCGCTACTCCCCCTTGGTTCAAGGTGTTGGCATCGGAGCTTGGATCTCCCAAAGAGAAAGCAATCGGTAGAGAAGCTCCTGAGATAGCAGAGATCGTATAATTGGAAGGGCTCCACCAAAACCCACGCGCTGCATCAGAGGAGGCAATAGCTCCTGCCACATAGGGAGAGGCTGATTGTACAGTTCCGTTTAGGTCTTTTACGCCTGGGAAGACGGGATAGAGACGTTCTTGAGGAGAGGGAAGGGCTGCTGCGAATTTCGTAGCATCTGTAATCGCTGTTTTAGAGGTAGGATCTACGTAGACATCGATGACAGCAATAGCGGAGAGTTTTTGTGTCACGGAGGCGATGGCAGTGGCAACAGTCGTTGCATCTTGACTCGCTGTCGTAGCTCCATAAGGTACTAGAGCGAGCAAAATCTTAGGTGTATATCCTGTCACGCTAGAAGCTTGGAGGAGAGCATTAGCTCCTGTTGCAGCATCTGCTGGTTTTGCAGCAGAACCGACATTGACCACGACGACACTCGCAGAAGCTTGATTGAAGATCGCTGCTAATGCTTGTGGGATTGTGTATTGGGGTTGAGGATTCTTGGGATCGAGCTTGCCAAACATCTGTTGGCCTTGCGCAAGCGAAGTGATCAAAACAGGCGTGTTGAGTTGGACCTCATTTCCGCCCTGTTGAGCAGCTGTTCCCACAAGTCCTATGACCGAGGTGCTCGCTGTTGCAATAGGAGGAGTTGTAGGTGCCTCCAAGATTTGTATTCCATGTAAATACGAACTCATAACATTGTCTCCTTAAAGTTAAAGTTACGCAGAGGGTGTATACATAAACGCATTGAATACTGCTGATGAAGAGGAACTATCGTAATAGGTATTGATCAAACAAATCCTCCCCTGACCACATGCAACAGCCAAACCATTTGTTGGACTGACGTTACTCCCTCCCGGTAAGATCGTGCTAGAGGGCATCGTGAGAGTCTCAAATATGTTGGTGCGGAGGTCAAAGCGGTAGAAATTTAGATCAGCACCCGAAAAATTTGTGTAGTATCTCTTGGGCTGAAAAAGATAAACATCATGACCTGAGATAGCGGATGTTGTAACGTTGGCAAGCGAAAGAGGGAACAGGCGGAAATTGCTTATGCTATGCAGCGTGTTATCAGATGCGATTTCTATCACTTCCACATTCGATGCATACCCATCTTTTGTGGGATCGTTACCCCCAAAACAGTAAATCTTGTTGTCAACAACTTGCAATAAGGGAGAGGAGCGATTATACTTTGTATTGCCGCAGTTGTTGACGTAGGCTTTGGATGACACGTTGTAGGAGCCAATGACCGTATTAGAAGTCGTTCCATCAGTCCCGCCAAATAAATAGACGTAACCATGATTGTGATAGATTAAAGCTGTGAAATCACCTACGTAATCAATCGGAACACTACCGTCAGCGACAGTCCCTTGATTTAATACAATTTCACCAAAAAGACCGCCTAAAGAAGTAAATAACCAAGTTCCATTGAGAGGATCCTGTCCCTGAATATTTTGCGCTGCATTTGGTGGGTAATCTTCTACTACCACTCCTCCGTCTTGACAGTCGTAATAGGTAAAAGATCCTTGACTCATCGAATAGTTGATAATTCCAATAAATCCAGGTTTCTCATCTACATTTGAGCAAAAAAGGGTAATTGTATCTGTTTGATCGTAGTAAACACCGGTAGGTTGAATCTTGGAGGAGATAGGTTGTGTCAATTTTCCTGCTGCAATCCACGTATCCTTCATGCAACTTTTGGCGATAAAGGGACCTTGCCCTAGCAAATCTGCTGTCAGTACTCGGTTAGGGATCTCCTGTTGAGCATCGGTGAATGTAGCGAGCTGGACAATACCTGCTGTTGTCTGTGTAGCAGAAGGACAGCTAAATGCAGACTGATCGTCAACTGTTTGAAAGTTTTGGAGATCGAATCCCTCTAAATCGATGATGAAATCGAGCAGAAGATCGCTCAACGGATTTTTTTGTGTGATACTCGTCGAACTACCATAAATCGCAAATAGGGTGGATCCTGAAATATCTTGGATGAACAGGCCGATCTCATTGATGGAGTAGGTACCACCAGATGAGTTTTGCGGAACCATTGCGTTCACGCGAATTTTTGCAGACTCTCCAGGAATTGGTTCGAGTAGAGACACAGAGGAAGTATCCTTGGCATCGGTCAAAGCTGTTGTCGCTTGAGTAGGAGGCGTATACGTGCCGCTCCCTGCGTCTCCTACGGAGACCGTTCCAAAGGTGACTTTGCCACCACTACCGATGATCGAGGTGTATTGATTGTACCCAGCAGTAGTGACGATAAAATTGAGCGCTGTCTGAGACATTTTGGGTTTTCCCATGGTTTAGCGTTTGGTATTATTTCCTTAAAAGTTAAGTTACGCAGAGGGTGTATACATAAACGCATTCAACACTGTCGATGAAGAGGAAGTATCGTAATAGGTATTGATTAGACAGATTCTTCCCTGACCACATGCAGCAGCTAAACCAATTGGCGAACTGACGTTACTCCCACCAGGCAAGATGGTATTAGAGGGCATCGTGAGAGTTTTAAACATATTCGTACTGAGGTCAAAGCGGTAGAAATTCCGATCGTCGGCACCTGAACAATTTGTGTAGTATCTCTTAGGTTGAAAGAGATAAACGTAGTTACCTGAGATAGCAGACGTTGTTATGTTCGCGAGCGAAAGAGGGAACAGACGGAAATTGCCCACGCTATGCAACGTGTTGTCTGTTGCAATTTCTATTACTTCCATATTCGATGCATAACCGTCTTTTGTGGGGTCGTTGCCTCCAAAGCAATAGATTTTGTTATCGACAATTTGTAATATAGGATAGGTGCGAGCGTATATTGTATTGCCGCAGTTAATTACATCACCTTGGCGAGATACTATATTGTACGAACCAATTGTTGTTGAACTTTCATTATAACCACCGAATAGGTAAATATAACCGTTGTTGTGATAGACTAAACTTGTGAAATAAGAAGATCCAGAATCTATAATGCTCGTACTAGCTCCGCCATTAGTTAAACTAAGTAGGATAAGCTGGGGATCAGCATAAACTTGATAGATCCAACTTCCATTCAGAGGATCTTGTCCACTGACGTTTAGTGCTACAGTTGGCAGATACGTTTGCATCATGCCCCCACTAGTCGTGCAGAGGCGATAAGTAAAAGATGACTGGCTAATAGAATAGGTGAAAACACCAAGAAAATCGTCTTTTTTGTCTACATTTGCACAAAGAATTGTAATTGTGTCTATTTGGTCATAGTAAAAACCAATAGGTTGTATCATAGCGGATACAGATTGCGTTAATTCTCCTGCTGCAACCCAAGTATCTTCCATGCAACTTTTGGGGATAAAGGAACCTTGCCCTAGTAAATCTGCCGTCAGCACTCGGTTAGGGGTCTGCTGTTGAGCATCGGTGAGTGTAGCAAGCTGGACAATACCTGGCGCTGTCTGTGTAGCTAAAGAGAAGCTAAAGGAGGGCTGATAGCCCCCCTCTTGAAAACTTTGGGGATCGAACCCCTCTAAATCGATGATGAAGTCGAGTAAGAGCTCGCTCAACGGGTTTTTTTGTGTCATACTCGTCGAACTGCCATAGATTGCAAATAGGGTAGACCCTGAAGTATCCTGGATGAATAGACCGATCTCGTTGATGGAGTAGGTGCCACCAGATGAGTTTTGCGGAATCGTCGCATTCACGCGCATCTTTGTCGATTTTCCAGGAATCGGTTCGAACAGGGATACAGAGGAGGTATCTTTGGCATCGGTCAAAGCTGTTGTCGCTTGAGTGGGAGGCGTATAAGTACCGCTCCCTGCATCTCCTACGGAAACCGTTCCAAAATTGACTTTGCCACCACTGCCAATGATCGAGGCGTATTTCTGATACCCAGCAGTCGTGATGATGAAATTGAGCGCTGTCTGAGACATTTTAGAAGTTCTCATGTTGATTGAGGTTTGGTAAAAGAGCCATTGATGTGGAGAATTTCAGCAACATAAGCCAACACAGCAATGCTCATACTTCCCTCGAGATTGGCCTGTAATTCTAGTGTAAACCGCTTCGATAGCGGGCTATTCGCACTGGCTACATTGATGATTTTCTCGTAAAGCGTATTATCGATGTTCCCTGCATAGATCTTTGAAGAATCTTCGTTGAGGATCAGGCTGATCGTAAATGAATGCGGAGTACCTTGTGGCTGTTGTTGCCACCATTCCAAAACCTGCGCATTGACACCTAAGCCAGCAAGTCCGCTTTTAAGTCCTCCGACTGTCCCTGCGCAGCGATGTGTCTGTACGCTTGCTGTGATCATCGAGCGCTGCACAGGAAGAGGGAGTGCATCAGAAACGCTGTTTGTCCACTCTTCAACAGCAAAGAGCCAAGCAAACCAGGGCAAAACCTGGGGAGGACATCGATCGATCCTCCAAAGGGGAAGTATTTGAAGAGACAAATCGGCAAGACGTGCCGCCGTTAAGGAGAGACTCCTCTCTAGAGCGGTCGCATTGGGAGGGAGGAGATCAGTCTTTTCTGTAAAGTATATTTCTGAAACAATCGTCGTGTCTTCCATGAGTAACATGCAGGTTGCCTGTTCTGGCACAAGAAGATACTCAAAAGGATAGGAGATGTTTTGATCGACCTCTTTCCATGCTTCGATCTGAACCTGAGGAGTCATCGGTTCTATCGTATCGTCTCCATTGAGGCAACCCCAGGTTAACCAAACAGAGGAACTAGGACTAGCTCCTGGGCTCAAGAACAAATTCCCAGTGATATAAGTAGACATGGAGGTAGCATTTTTTACGTAGTCTTTACGCAACTCTTGCAACAAGCAAATCATGGTCATAACTTTTCCTGGTCTCTAGTCTACAGTTACCGTGATCGAATACTGAATATTTCCGTTTTTATCTCTTGTAAAATCGCAACACGCAGCAGAATTGATATCGCAAACAATATCCTGAGAAGGGGCTGTGATGGCGATGCTTTGGACCGATGGACTATCCAAGATCGCCTCTAATTGGCTGACAAAGACACTTTGTCCAAGGTAGTAGGTCTGTTCTACATACGCTTGCAAAATAGCCTGAGCATTTGTAAGTATCGCCGTTTTATCTGCTTGTGTAGCTCCTGATAGAGAAGTCAGCGTAACAGCAATGCTATAACTATGCACAGTGGCTGGTTGTAGCGTGACCGTTTCACTCAGACATTGGATATCGGTGAGTGGCAGCGATTGTTGTACCGGAGAAAACCAAGTATTGTCGTAATCATCGCCGCTCGTTTTGGGTGGGGTTAGGAGGGTGACCTGTGGCAAAAGGGTCACTGTAACAACACCTGGATTTGGCGAGGCAGCAAATACATCTTGAAGCGTTTTTGCTCCCTTCGAAAGGAAATTGAAAATATAAGAACCTAGCACTCCCGCTTGACTTAAGCTCTGTAGAAAGTGGGGTAGACGATTCCGCAGCGAGCTGTCTGTTTCGTACTGCGGTGGGATAGGAGGAATAGCAGAAGGGTTTCCATCGCTGATTTTACTACGCATGATGCCAAAAAAAGCAGCAATACCATCCAAATCGGTCCCAGAAGCTCCTAAAGCTTGTTCGTTTTCCTCAGCAGGAGAGACGAGGAGAATCGAGCTGAGCTGATTGATGCGCAAACGTATGGCCTCTTCCCGTTCAGCGAGTGTTTCGAGTAGAGCGTTGACAAGGACTGGGTTTTTGATCGTAAGCTGTGGAGCGAGCCTAGCGAGAAGCTGTTGAAATTGCCAGTTGATCGTAGAGGTTAGTGTGTCTAGATCGAACTCTTCCACGAGCTGAGGAAGGGGTATATTCAAATTAAACGATGTGATGTGACTCATGAGATCTAAGTATAGGTAAAGTTGATGGTACCTGTCCAACAAGGGGCTGTCGAAGCATTCGTCGGAAGATCTTTGTTTGCGCCATTGACCGTAAGAGAGGTCACCTGATTCACCCCCTGCTGATAAAAAGCGCTCCATAGTTTTGAAAGGCTAATCGAAGCATTGAGATGGTATTGCTGATTCGCGTACGTTTGGACTTTATTTTTGATCACAGTTTCTAGTTGAGAGCGATTGACGTTGTTCTGCACCTTTAAGGTCGCTGCAATTGTGTAGTCCAGAATGCTAGCTGGTTGTACGGTGATTTGATCGGCAATGCGATGGATATCATCTTGTAATAAATAGGCTTGCACAGCATTGACAATGGTCGAGATATCTTGGTTATGATTGGCAGCTAATACAACTAAGGTCACTGTAGAGTTGGAAACATCGTCGTCGTGGGCCCAAACGTCGACTACTCGAGAGTCGGCGAGTTTTGCATAGTAGGCATAAGCTGGACCTGTCCCCGTTGTATTAAAAGGTTGTTGCCAAGCAGATAAAATCTGGGCTCTTACAGTGTCTGGGCTCGCTAAAGCTTGTACCTTGGAGATTGGCGTATTCAGAACGAGATTCGCCAGAAAGGCTAAATTTTCCCCTGTCGCTGTTGCAAGGAGAGACCCTTTGATTGCATCATCGACCTGTTGCCAGAGTAAAAACTCCCGGTAGACGGCAACCTCGAGAAACTTGGTCATCGGATCGCTCTCCGACAGCGTGGTGAACGTCGAATCGCAGGTTTGTTGAATTTTTCCGATCAACTGCGCCTTTGCTTCACTGAGCAGAGTTTCGTAGCGAGGATTTGCCAGGCTTTTTGAAGGAACAAGATCCTTTACGTTCATAAAGTTATAATTGGATAGAAAGATTGTTGAAGTTCACCATCGTCTGCTGGGGCAAATAGTTGCCTTTTAAACTGACAGAGATCGATCCATTCGAAGCCCCGCTGCTGCCCTGCCCTACGTTCACCGAGATCTCTTTCAGAACCAAACGGGTCTCTTGTGTCATCAAGGCATTGGCTAGAGTCGCTTGTATTTGGCCGATGGTTTGCACATTGATCGGCATATCGATGAACATTGAGAGACCAGCCCCATAATTTCGTCGCATGAGACGACTGCCGTAAGGGGTCGTCAAAATATCGAGAACCGATTGTTGGAGTTCTTCAAAGTCCTCTATGGGTTCACCTGTTTGTGCATTCATCCCTTTCATCGCCGACCTCATGCTTGAGTTACGTTGACTTTTGTCGCTTCCATGTTGATGGTTCCGCTCGGTGTGCTCATCGAGATCCCTTCCGCATTGATGACAAAAGAGGTGGTCCCGACAGAAAAGCTGATCTCTTCTGCACTGAGTGTAGCAGTCGTAGATCCACCTGCTGATAAGGTGATCTTTTCTGCATTGAGCGTAGCGGATACATCTTCACTGACTGAGAAGCTAATTTCTTCTGCACTTAGAGTGGCTGATACCTCTTTACTTACCTGTATCTGTAACCCTTGATCAGCGTTGATCGAAGCAGAGAGAATACTCTCCTCGTCTTCTGGCGTTGCCTTTACAGAACACGCCCATGCATGGGACACATAGTTATAGCTCCACTGCGTACCGTCTGGATAAAGGATCATAGAAGCTTCGCTACTGGCGCCTGTAGGGATTGTGCAATCGGGATCGTCGTAGTAAGCGGAGCCCCACACCACAGCGTCTGACACATTATCCGTTGGGTTCAAAACAAGCACCGATTCGCCAACAGCTGGTACCCACCACTGACGGCCATTTGCTCCAGCACGAGATGCGATAATTCTTAGTCCAGGGAGGATCGCATCATCGATTTGCACATCAGCGGTCCCCTCCGTCGCATTGATGACCACTACTTTGCCAAATCGGACAACTTGGAATGTCTTTCTATCTAAGTCATTGAAATTAGCGATATGGCTCATGATGCTCCACCTGTCCCTTTTTCGTATAAAAGGGTGTAATCGGAAGCTGCTGGTGGCGGTTTTGGCCATTGGTTCAAAGCTTCGTAAATATATAAATCCTTTACATCTTTTGCAGCTGGAGGATCGGGAAGATCATAAACGTTTTGACCTATGCGTAACCGTTGGTCCCATGTCATGACCCAAATCGATAGATACGATGGAAGGGGATCCCCTTGATCGGACCCAGTCGCATACAGATCTTTCGCATAGGCTTGTATCGAAGGGTTCCACCCCTGCATGCCCATGAGTTGATCGGGTGCATAGGTAAGACCATGGAGATCGGTCGTCTTAATATTTTGTGCAGGGAACGTACAGTCCAATCCCCAACGATTTTGATTCACACAAGGAACCATCGCAGCCAGAATGTCCTGTATCTGAGTCATCCTTCCTGGTTGATCGCGAAAAGCACCAGGAGGCTCAGCGATGAATACAAAAGCTGCTGCCTGAACATTGAGATCGCTCTCGCCGGTTTCAACCACGGTTGCTGTATCAGAGCTGATCAAAATGGTATACACCTTTCTTGTCGTATCGCTTGCTCGTAATTCATCTACTTCTGGTGTACTGCTTTTACCAGGATGGATTTGCACAACATCGACGAGTTTGAGATTTGTGACCAAAAGATCGCTCAATTGCTCGGTAAAGGTGGTTAGATAATTGCTTAGTGCACCCGGAGTACTCATTGCCTCTCGAAGGGTTATTTTTCTAAAATTCTATATATATTAGATAAAATTTTAATTTTGTCAAATCTTTTCCTGATTTTTTCCTGACATGATCTTAGCAATACTGACAAATGGGATCGATTTCACCCCTTTTGCCCTCTCTGACCCACTCTACATGGGGAAAAAATCATTTTATTTTTTTGAAAAAAAGGAATAGAAAAAATTTTAGGACATTTTTTGTGAGAAATCATGACTCAAGTCAATCAAGTGAATGCTATAGTTAGGTATTTAC
>PNRO01001034.1_pt1 | contig 10375 bp, 7 predicted proteins | sample 7248581 | NCBI WGS metagenome assembly PNRO01 (sample SAMN08278401, study PRJNA427962) | Gut metagenome, whole genome shotgun sequencing project. | isolation source: gut content | host: Eisenia fetida | place: India:Sub Himalayan Terai region of Darjeeling | collected 2013-11-18 | reverse complement strand
ATATGACCACGTCCGTATTTACGGCAGGGATTATTTTGACAAACTGAGAAGCATCGGATCTAGAGTAATAGAAGAAGATTACACCAATAAAATTACTCCGGAACTGGTCGAAAAATATTGCCTGGCCAAAGGCGAAATCATCCCGGTTTGTTTTAAGTAAAAATATCAATTGGCATAATTGTAGTTTACAAGAATTAGTATCTTTACGATTCTAATTTACAACCTATGGTCAAAAAAATAGTATTTGCGTGCATCTTTCTGCTTACGATTGTTTCGTTTGCACAAACCGAAGCGGAAATCACACCGCCTTTTAACATCAAAACAATCACCTTTGTACAAAATAGAGGAAATGTTTTTCCCGTTTTTCATTTAGGCGAAACATTCCAATTGCAATTTGACGATTTAAACGGAAACGAAGCCAACTATTATTATCAGATTGTCCATTGCGACTACGATTGGAAACCATCTCAACTATCAAAAGCGGAATATCTGAGAGGGTTCGATGACCTGAGAATTCAAAACTACACCAACTCATTCAACACGCTCCAGCCCTATTCTCATTACGAACTCAACATTCCCAATCAGTACACCCAACTCAGGGTAAGCGGCAATTACATGTTAAAAGTACTGGACGAAGACAGGGAAGTGGTTTTTTCCAAAAAATTCATTCTCTATGAAGATTTGGTAAAAGTTCCGACTTTGATCAAAACAGTTCGGAATTTTGAATACCTCTATAAAAAACAAAATGTTGAATTTGCGATAAATCCGGATAAATTTTTATTCCAAAACCCATTAACCAACGTAAAAGTGTTACTGATGCAAAACGGAAAATTTTACAATTCCATTACCGACATCAGGCCGCAATACACCATCGGCAATGACCTAATCTACAAATACACTACTGAAACACAGTTTTGGGCCGGCAACGAATTCCTGAACTTTGAAAACAAAGACATCCGGGCAGCGGCTGCCAATGTAGCCAAAATAGATCCCAGCGGGGCCTTATACAGTGCCCATCTTTACACCAATCAGGCGAGAGGGAATTCTCCTTACACCTATTATCCCGACATCAACGGAAATTTTGTCATTGAAAACATCAACAGCAGCGGTAATCCCGAAACCGAAGCCGATTACGTCTGGATTTATTTCACGCTGTCGGCGCCCAATTATTTCGGAAAGAAAAACATTTATGTAAACGGCATGTTTAACAATTATGCCGTTGGCGAAGAAAACAAAATGGAATACAATGAAAAAAGAGGACTTTACGAAAAAGCCATTTTGATCAAACAGGGGTTTACCAATTTCCAATACGTCATTGCGGATGAAAAAGGAAAAATTGACGAAGAAAACGCCCTCGACGGCAATTACAATACTACCGAAAACATTTATTTCGTATTAGCCTATTACAGAGGAAGCAACCAAAGATACGACAGGGTCATCGGAAAAGGAACGGCCAGTTCATTAAACATATCCAATTGATAAAAAAACAACATTCCGTTTACATTTGATTTTATTTTTTTAGTAAATTTGAAATCATTTTTCAACCAAATCACATGGTTTCTCAAATAACAAGAGGCATAAAAATATCTATAATAACCAGTTTTGAAGGCACTTACTTCAAAAACCATAAGATTCATTTTGCTTTCAGTTATGAAATCACCATCGAAAACCACAGCAAGGATTCGGTTCAGTTAAATTCGCGTCACTGGGAAATTTTCGACGCACTGAACAACAAAGAAATCGTTGACGGGGAAGGCGTGGTTGGCAAAAAACCGGTCATCAAGCCCGATGAAAAATATACCTACACTTCGGGTTGTTTGCTTACTTCTCCTTTTGGAGCCATGAACGGTTATTTTAACATGATTAATTTTACCTCGACCAAAACTTTCAAAGTCATTATCCCGACTTTCAAATTAGGGGCGCCTTTTGCGTTGAATTAAAGCCTTGTTAAGGATATCGTAATCCTTATTTGCTTTTGTTAAAAATCAATTTTTCCTTTGTACCTTTGCGCGGTTATTTTTCAGTGGAAAACATAACAACAACATGTCTAACAATCAATCTTAAAAATATGCTTAAAGGATTTTTTCATGTTCCGAAAGCGGTTAACGAACCCGTAAAATCATACGCTCCCAACACCCCTGAAAGAGCTTCGGCACAGGCAACTTACAAAAAAATGTGGAACGAAACCATTGACGTTCCCAACTATATCGGAAGCGAAGAAATTCGCACCGGAAACACCAAAAACATGACTGCTCCCCACGACCACCAACATGTGGTAGGGAAATATCATCTAGCCGAAAGAAGCCACATCGAAAAAGCCGTAACCGTAGCGCTTGAAGCCCGTAAAAAATGGGCAAACATGGCTTGGGAAAACAGGGCAGCTATCTTTTTAAAGGCAGCCGAATTGATTGCCGGTCCATACCGAGCCAAAATCAATGCCGCAACCATGATTGCGCAATCCAAAACAGTTTTCCAGGCAGAAATTGATGCCGCTTGTGAGTTAATTGACTTCCTGCGCTACAACGTGCAGTTCATGACTCAAATCTATAACGATCAGCCAACCTCAAATTCAGACATGTGGAACCGTGTGGAATACCGACCGCTGGAAGGTTTTGTTTACGCCATTACTCCGTTCAACTTTACAGCCATTGCCGGAAACTTACCCGCAAGTGCGGCGTTAATGGGCAACGTGGTAGTTTGGAAGCCGGCCGCTACTCAGGTATATTCTGCCAATGTTATCATGCAGGTATTCAAAGAAGCCGGGTTACCGGATGGTGTTATCAACATGGTAATGGGTGATTCAGGCATGGTTTCAGACGTACTTTTACACAGTCCGCATTTGGCCGGTGTACACTTTACCGGTTCTACCGAAGTATTTAATGATATTTGGGGTAAAATAGGAACCAACATCAGTAATTACAAATCCTATCCGAGAATCGTAGGGGAAACGGGAGGAAAAGATTTTATCCTTGCCCATCCTTCTGCGAATGCAAAACAAGTGGTAACCGGGATTTCCCGTGGGGCTTTTGAATTCCAGGGACAAAAATGCAGTGCTGCTTCGCGTGTGTATATCCCGCAAAGCTTGTGGCCGGCGGTTAAAGCAGGTTTGGAAGCCGATTTACAATCCATGAAAATGGGTTCTCCTGAAAATTTCGGTAATTTCATTACTGCCGTAATTTCAGAACAATCATTTGACAAATTAGCCCGTTATATCGATCAGGCTAAAAAGGATTCAGATGCTGAAGTAATCATTGGCGGAAACTATGACAAATCGAAAGGATATTTCATTGAGCCAACCGTTATTCTGACCACCAACCCTAAATATGTGACCATGGAAACCGAATTGTTCGGGCCGGTAGTGACCATCTACGTTTATGAAGACGCAAAATGGGCAGAGACATTGCATTTGGTTGACACCACTTCAATGTACGCCTTGACAGGAGCGATTTTCAGTCAGGATCGTTACGCTGTTGAAGAAGCTACCGTAGCTTTGCAAAACGCAGCCGGAAACTTCTACATCAACGACAAACCGACCGGAGCCGTTGTGGGCATGCAGCCATTTGGTGGTGCCAGAGGTTCAGGAACCAATGACAAAGCCGGTTCGATGCAAAACTTATTGCGTTGGGTATCACCAAGAACAATAAAGGAAACCTTTGTTACTCCGGAGGATTACAGATATCCTTTCTTAGCTGAGTAGTCATTGCGAGGCACGAAGCAAAGCGATCTCATATAAATCATAAAACCGTCTGACGAATCAGGCGGTTTTTTTGTTAATTTGATAAAATGAATTTGTCATCCAATGAAAATATATTCCTTTCCTCCTATTTCTAATCCCGATGCAACGGTTTTAATCCTCGGTACCATGCCGGGTGAACAATCTCTGAAACTGAACCAATATTATGGGCATGGCGGGAACGCATTTTGGAAACTCATCTTTACCATCTTTAAGGAACCGTTTTCAACGGATTATGAAACAAGAAAAGCCTTTCTTTTACAAAACAATATTGCCCTATGGGATGTACTGGAGGCCTGCGAAAGAGAAGGCAGTGCCGATTCTGAAATCAGGAAGGAAGTCCCAAATGACTTTGAAAGTTTCTTTACCAACCACCCAAAAATCAAACTGATTACCTTTAACGGCCATAATGCCGAACGGTATTTTACTAAAAGAGTTAAAATTGAAAACAACTTTACCTTTATCACACTGCCTTCGACCAGCCCGGCCAATGCCCGAAAAACTTTTGAAGAAAAATTATCGGAATGGATGATTATAAAAGCAAACAAGCCGTAACCTTTTATCATTAATCCTATGAAATAATCTTTGGGATTTTCCCACCTATGATTTATCAAAATAATTATTCTTTACAGAACACTTGTCTTACTTTTACTTCAATCATCGTTAAATTTTACTTAAATCACAGGTATTATAATTACCTCATTAGTTTCATTTTCAGGATTAAATTATACATTTGCGTAAATAATTTTATTTTCCATGAAAAAAATACTTATTCTTTGTTTCTTATTGAGCCAAATCATAACTCACGCTCAAGACATTAACAACCGCCTTAAAACCTGCGGAAGTGATGCAGTCCTAAAAGAGAATCCTGAGATGGCTTCAAAAATAGCAGCGTTTGAAATTGCTCTTAAAAACCGCAACCTTACTGCCAAAACCACAACTCCCACATCATACAGAGTTCCTGTGGTGGTTCATGTCATGCACAAAGGGGAACCTATAGGTATAGGAACAAACATTACTGATGATGATATTAAAGCAAAAATAAAATTTGTTAATGAACAATTTCGTAAAATACCGCTTTCTGCCGGAGATGGAGCAGGGGTTGATATGGAAATAGAATTTGTTTTGGCTGTCAGAGATCCCAACGGAAACCCGACAAACGGAATCGTAAGATATAATATGACAAGCAACGCACCTTACAGGAATTATGGAGTCAACTCCACCAGCAACACAAACCCCCAAGGGATTAGCCAAACCGACATGAAAGCACTCTCTGTTTGGGATTCAAATTTATATTATAACATTTGGATTGTATCTGAAATTGACAACAATAACGGCGGAATTGGTATACAAGGCGAAGCAGTACCTCCCGTAGTGTCCGACGGAACTACCCTGACTATCCTGCACGGAACTGCTGAAGATGGACTTTATCTTTTAAGCAACACCGTTAAAGACCCAATTGACAGAACGCTGACACACGAATTAGGGCACGCCTTTTTCTTATATCACACTTTTCAGGGGGACAATAACGGAAATGACTGTCCTCTCAACAACTCCCCTTTCACTCAAGGCGATGGTTGTGCTGATACAGCGCCACATAGAAGAACAACCTCAGGCGATTGCTCGGATACCGTAAACAGTTGTGATCCAAACAATCCAAATCCCGATTTAAGCTATTTGCATAATTACATGAATTATACCCTTGATGGGTGTAGAAACATGTTTACCGCCAATCAAAAAACCAGAGCCTTATATGCGATGACCCAAATAAGAAGTTCGCTCTTATCCAGTAGCAGTACCAATCTTGTGCCTGTGGCTGAACCAATTGCCGGTTTTCTACCATCGCAGCCTGTAGTGGTTATAGCGGGTTCCAGTTTACAACTGTCTGATGCCTCCACTGGGGTCCCAAACAACTACCTGAATTACTATACTGCACCGGAAATGACTTTCAATTGGAACATAACCAGCTCCGGTACTGAACCCTTAACATCAGCAGATCAAAATCCGATTTTCAACTTCACTACGGAAGGAATTTACAATGTATCTCACGATATAGACAATGGATTGGGAACAGATAACAAAACAGCTAATCAAGTCATATATGTAACAGCTCCGGCAGCTGCATTACCTATAACACCGACGTCAACAAATACCGGAAACTATAGTGTAAACTATGTGAATCTTAACACTATTGAAAAAACCATAATCCCAACCACCAACACCTCATACGCTGATTATACAAACACAGATAATACTTTACTCATTTCCGGAAAAACCTACGAACTTAATATAAATACAAGAGCAGGAAGCCCTTATGTTGAACATTTCGCGGCATATATTGATTGGAACGGTGATGGAATTTTCAATGAAACAAATGAAAAATTTACCAGCAACCCTATCAATAATCCCATTCCGGCAAACAGCTCAATTGCTCGTGGATTTCCTACTCTGACTGTCCCGGCAAACTGTGCGAAAAATAAACTGTTGCGAATGAGAATATCGGTAAATGCGCAGAACCCAATCACAAATGACATGATTAACGGAATAACTCCTTTTTTTATCGGGGACACTAAAGATTTTGGGATTTACGTACCCGATCCACAATCACTTAGAACTGAACAATATACTCTGAATAATCTAAACTATTATCCAAATCCTGTAAAAGATGTGTTGACCATCACCAACACTGACAATATAGAAAAAGTAGAAATTTATAATATTACCGGACAATTGTTATTATCTGAAAATTTTCAGGACACAGACATTAAAGTTAATTTATCGCAACTGGTAAGAGGTGCTTATATTGCTAAAGTTTATGCCAACGGAGGTAAATCTTCTATCAAAATACTAAAAAACTAACACCTAATTCTTCAATAAATAAAAAATGCAAGGATTCAAAATTTGAATCCTTGCATTTTTTATTGGGGATTACAGATTAATATTTAACGTGAGTTCGATGTAATTTTAAACAACAATCTCCGTCAAATCGAGTGTTTTCAATGTAACGCAGTGGAATTGAAAATGTATCGAGATTTAATCGGGTTCTCGATACATTTTTTGCTCCGTTTTACTACACAAAAAACACTCGAACAGACGTAAACAAAAGAATAATAGTCAAATACAAAATAAGTTATATCGAACTCACGTTATTTAAATAGCTACTCTCTATTCTGGAATCAAATAAATTATTTGATTTTACAACTATATATTGTTTTAACACATTTAAATAAGCACAAAAAACAGACAGCTTATTATCACATCATTAACACCATTTTAATGAATTAAATCATAAGTTTGCCTAAAATTTTTTTACCTATGAAATGAGCATACAGAAAATTCGACACGAACACGAATAAATATATATGCGCGACCCGAGCTTAAGCGAATAGGCGAAGCAATTACATATGACCAATAAAAAACAATAAATATTCACTATGAAAAAAACATTAGTTGTTTGTTTCTTTTTAAGTCAATTGATAATTAATGCCCAGGAAATTAAAAACCAGCTTTACAGTTGTGGCAGTGATGATGTCAATAAAAAAATTATGCAAAACAATCCTGAATTGGCTTCAAGGATGGCAGCATACGAAACAGCAGTTAAACAAGGTAAACTTACTGCTAAAGGAGTAACTTCTGTATATAAAATCCCAGTAGTAATCCATGTGATGCACAAAGGGGAAGCCATTGGTGTGGGAACGAATATAAGTGACGATCTCATTAAAGCAAAAATAAGAGCTATTAATGAGCAATATCGTAAAATACCGGGTTCCAGCGGAGATGGAGCTGGTGTTGACATGGAAATTGAATTTGTTTTGGCTGTTAGGGATCCGCAAGGAAATCAAACTTCAGGAATTGTGAGATATGACATGTCAAGCAAATCTTCATACATGAATTATGGTATCAAGCACTATGGTTCTAACGGAATCAGTGAAGCTTCCCTGAAATCACTTTCTTATTGGAATTCAAATATCTATTACAATATTTGGACTGTGTCTGAAATTGACGGGAATAAAGGCGGAAGCAGCGGGATTCACGCTTGGGCGACTTTCGCACCTTCTCACGGTAGTAGCATGGATGGAGCTGTCATTCTGAGCAATTATTTTAAAGACCCAAACAGTACAACAGAAACTCATGAATTGGGACATGCGCTCAACTTATACCATACATTTGAAGGGGACAATAACGGAAACAGCTGTCCTCCAAGCAACCCAGCTCAAGGCGATTTATGTGCCGATACTGCTCCGCACAAAAGAACTGTAACTGATTGTTCCGCTACTACAAACAGCTGCTACCCAGACAATACTGATTTAGGGTACCTTAATAATTACATGAACTATGGTTTTGCCATCTGCCAAAACATGTTTACCGCGGATCAAAAAAACAGGGCTGTTACAGCCTTAACAACATTAAGATCGTCATTTCTTTCAACAACCAGTACTAATAAATTCATTCCAAATGCTGCTCCTATAGCGGATTTTTTTCCAAATCAACCTGTAATTCTAACCACAAACTCCAATCTACAATTATCCGATGCTTCGACAGGCGTTCCAAACAACTATTTAGTGAATGACAACTGGCCGGGAATAACTTTTAATTGGAATGTGACCAATGGGACTGCAACACTCACCTCAACGGAACAAAACCCTAATTTTCATTTTACTTCTCCCGGATTTTACAGTATATCCCATGATGTAAACAACGGATTAGGGTCAGATTCCAAAACTGCAAATCAGGTAATACATGTAATAGCCCCCGAACCAGAATTACCAGCAGAAACACTATCTTCGACATCATCAGGAAACTACACGGTAAATTATGTGAAATTCGGTGATATTGAAAAAAGGACAAGCGCAACCACAAACACAGCATATTCTGATTTTATAAATACAGACAAAACATTATTGATTGCCGGAAATACCTACACATTATCTTTAAATATTAATTCCGGAAGTGCCTACAGAGAATACTTTGCTGTATATATCGATTGGAACGGCGATGGGATTTTTAGCGAAACTGAAAAATTAGGACCACTGTCCATTGGACCAGGGAATTCAAATCCTTTTTCAGGAGATGTCCCAATTCCTACGGATGGTGTCAAAAACAGACTTATACGAATGAGAGTTGTAGGAAATGCAGATACTGGGATTACCAATGACATGGTTAACGGAACTGCCCCCTTTTTCATCGGAGACACTAAGGATTTTGGACTTTACATAATCGACCCACAAACACTCGGTACAGACCAGTACGCTTTAAATAACGTAAACTATTACCCAAATCCTGTGAAAGATGTATTAAGCATCACCAACACAGACAATATTGAAAAAGTAGAGATTTACAATATTACCGGCCAGTTATTACTGTCTCAAAATTTTCAGGACACAAATATTAAAGTTGATTTATCACAACTGGTAAAAGGAGTTTACATCGCTACAGTTTATGTCAACGGAGGAAAATCTTCCATAAAAATCCTGAAAAATTAGTTTTTCAGTTTTTCCAATAAAAAAGCCTCCACAAGAATCAAATTATTTTTGAAATCTTATGGGGGCTTTTAAACTCAGAAAAGAACACTTCTTTAAACCCTTCAACAGCCAAAACTTTTGAGGAGAAATTGGCAGAATGGGAAACAACACAAAATCCAATTATTTAAAATTCAAAAGTTTACAACTTTTTCAATCCACAAATTTTAGCATAATAACTAAAGATAAAGCTTGCAAAAAATAACAAAAACATGTATTTCATCGATAAAATACATGTTTTATCGATATTTTTTTCGTTTTAAAGAAAATGAATATCTACATTTGCCGCCAAATATTCATTTTTCATGAAAAAAATACTCCTTTTAAGCTTGCTTTTCAACACTTTATCGGTTTTGTATTCCCAGAAAATCCAAGCCCCTCTTAACAGTTGTACCAGCACCATTATCAACCAAAACAATGCTGACAATCCTGTTGCAATGCTCCCTACTGAGAACACGCTAAATTCAAGTTACAACGGAACCTTTGGATACACCGTAAGTTATGTAAACTTTAACAGCATTACAAAATATACGGATACCTCATACAATACAAAGTATACCGATTTTACAAATTCGGACAAGACTATTGTGGTCGCCGGAAACACTTATCCGCTTACGGTTACACTAAAATCGGGAAGCCAAAATCCAGAATATTTTGCAACTTACATCGATTACAACAATGATGGAAAGTTTGATGAAAATGAAAAAATCACCTACACCAATATTCCTGAGAATTCTCCGCCAACCACTATTTCGGCAATGATTAGCATACCGACAACTGCGGTAAAAAACACGCTTTTACGCATGAGGGTTTCCGGAAACGGAAAAAACGACATCACAAACGGAATGATAAACGGTACCGAAACATTTTATGTAGGCGATACCAAAGATTTTGGCATTTACATCATCGATCCGCAACCTGATTTAAAGACAGAAGTTATTGTCGAAAGTGGCAATGAATAAAGCTTTACACCAAACCGGTAAAAGACATTTTATTTCAATAACAAAATCCCGCAAGAAGTCAAAATTTGATTCTTGCGGGATTTTGTTTTTCTATTTGAGAATAATTTTATGCCTTATACTTCAACGGCAGATGCACCACTTTTTTGGTTTCAAAAAATTCG
>PNRO01002556.1_pt1 | contig 10451 bp, 13 predicted proteins | sample 7248581 | NCBI WGS metagenome assembly PNRO01 (sample SAMN08278401, study PRJNA427962) | Gut metagenome, whole genome shotgun sequencing project. | isolation source: gut content | host: Eisenia fetida | place: India:Sub Himalayan Terai region of Darjeeling | collected 2013-11-18 | reverse complement strand
TGCTGTATAAAGATTAAACATTGTTCTCCTATAAGAATAGGGGCTACAGGGACCCTCCCCATAGCCCCTATTCCTAGTCTGATTAACCCTCAGTTAAATCGGCAAGACGGAACGAAGTGTTACGACGGTGAGCACCTAACTCACTATACTGATACATCGTAGCCTCATATGCGTCATAACCAACAACACGCTGCCACTTAGAACCATCATAATCCATGAATGACCAGTCATCCTCACGGAACACCTTAAAGTTCTTCTCATCAATACCGTACATAGTATTGTCGGGGCAATCCACATCAACCACAACAGGAATGTCACCCTTGTCAGTGGTAAATGCAAGACCAGAGAAACCGCCGTCAAATTCCTTTGTATCGGTGTAACGACGCTGCTGAACTAAAAGGTTAAAGTAAGCACGACGAACGCCAAGACCACAGAAAATAACAGAGGGAGTGCCGCCATTAGTACGGCAACGGTCAACATTGAGAATCATAAGACCCTCAGAAAGTGCCCGGTTAGAACCGCCATTAGCGTCAACAACACTCTGCCAGCGAGGCTCGGCAGCAACAGTAATATTAAACAGATCAGCAGTAGAAACAATAGCACCAAATCCGGTAATCTCACGCTGTGCCACAGTACCGGAACCACCAGCACCCTTAGCACCGTTACCAGACCGAACCATCACATCAGTAGAAACAGTGTTCTGCGCCGCTCCATCATAAATAACCTGGAACGTAGTAGGGTTGATAGAAAGAATAGTACGCCCAACAGCCTTAGCCGTAGTCTGCGTAGCATCATAAATATCAACCAACATACCAACTTCGAGCCACTTAATCTGGTTGTTATTCGCCGTGTTCCAAGGATTTGCACCAATGGAACCCGTACCAGACGCATTTGCAGTAGAAAGAACAGACGTACCAGAGCCATAAACCTGTCGGTTAAGGTCCTTAGCAAGATCGCTCTTAAGACCAGACATTTCCAGATCAAGAGCCGAAGCAAAAGCCTGGAAGTTCTTGTCCGCTAACTGCATAGTCTGACCAGAAAGACGAACCAGACCATAAAGATACTTAAGAGAAACACGCGCAGCCGCATAACCCTGCTGCCCTGCACTCGGAAGTGCCTCATACTCAATTCGAGCACCAAGACCAGTGTTTCGACGGGTGTGAATTGGGAACGTTACGTAACGACCGCCGACCTCATTTGTAACACCCTCGGACGAACGCTCAATTCGACGTAAAGTAACAACATCATTGTTCATCTGCTCGTTAACGTCACCCTCGTAAACTTCCTTGAGGATAGCGGAAACGGTAGTCATACTAGCAGGCACGAAAACCTCTCAGTAAGTATTATTGGTCGGACTGTGCAGCACGTTGCAGCATTCCTGCAACTAAACCGCGACGGTCCTTTCCTGACATTTTAGACGTGTCTACTGCGCCAACATTAGGCACGCCTCCACGCGACATTACATTTGGGGCCGGCGGACGCTTAGAAGCCTCTAGAACAGAATTATTGTTAGCCTGGTACTCCTGAATGGCAGTATCAATATCCATCCCTGAGAGCATTAACCCAAGAACGATTCTCTCATTAAAATCACCGTGAGTCTCTCTAGCCTGAGCGAGCATATCTTCCAAATCGCTATCGGCCTGCTGTTCCTCACTAATGCGATTATTATTGAGCTGAATCTCTGCTAACTGTCTGAATCCTGCTTCTAAATCGTCAATACGCGGGTCCCTAAAACCATCGGTTTCTGGATCTTCTAACTCTGGTTCGACGTTTCCATAGTTAAAGTGCTGTCCCAGCGCATCATAGATTTGTCGTGGGTCCTCATTTAACTGTTGTAATAACTGTAAGGCAGGGACAATCGAGTCCATACCAATTTCGTTATCAATGAGGTCCTGATAAGCCTTATAGGGCTCATACTGCTGATGAATCTGCTGAAAACGCTGCTGAACACCACGGTCCCAATCCTTAAGAACAGGAGTAACGGTTCCGTGTAAACTAGTTGGGAGAACGTCTAAAAATGGCTGCCAAGCAGGATTTCCATTACCCTGCTGCTCACCGCCACCACCTAAAATATTACCGTCTGCTACAGGGCCTGCCTCGCCAGCACTTTCATTATTCGTACCGGCCGCTGCACCTGCAACATCAAATCCTGCATTTTCACTCATTTTTGCTGGCTGCCTTTCGCCTGGCCGCAAGTGGTCAATTAATAATCTTGCTTAAGGAATCCTAACCAACTAGTTTGCTTAGGACCACTACTCTTTGGACGCTTTGCTAATTCTGCATTTTGACGCTTAACCTTACGATCAGATACTGCATCAGGATCAGGAGAACGACGAATCGGCTTATCACGGACTCGCTTATATCCCTCACCATTAAGACGCCTAACTAACGCGCCACGAGAAACTTTATTCTTAGGCTTAGACTGATTTACACCAGAAGTACCGTAAGCACCCTTAATCTGAGCCATTAGGAATTAAGCCTCCGATTAATAGCATTACGCTGGGCCGAACCCCGACCACGAATTGTTCCACCATTAGACGGACCAAACGAAGAACGAGGAACAATGCCCTTACCCTTTTTACGCAACCTACGTAAACGTTCCTCGGCTTCCTCAGCCTCATTACTTTTCTTAGACTTTTTAAGGTAGTCTGCGTAATCCATTAGACACTCGCAGCATCATCTGCAAGACGCAGAGCATAAACCATATCGTTTGCTGTCATTGCATCTAACCGCGCAGCCGTGAAATAAGAACCATTAAGTGTAGTAAGACGAGAACGCATGGCAGAGATACTAGCATAATTAGCAGGAGTAGCAATACTCGTCGCACTTGTGGGTCCATTCGTAGAACGACGACGATCGACAATAGCAACAGAATTAGTTGAGTCAACCATATGATTAGCCACTAGGTAATTCCTCTCCCGAGAATGAATCAGGATTTCCCGCTAAAGTATCACCAGTAGGTTCTGGTTCTTCCTCTAGTGGTGCTTCTTCTGCTGTTTGCTGCTGTCCACCCGAAGCGTCCATAAACTCTGGTGCAACCTGAGTAGGATCACCGCCAGGCATAAAGCTTTGCATAATAGCAGAAACGTGAGAACGAACATGCAACTCGAACAATTGCTTAATCTCATCTGGCAGCGACTCGAATGCCTGACTCTTTCGGAACCTGTTATGTTCATCAATATGAACTTGGTGATTATCGAAAGAGTTAACCGGGACAGGCAATTCGGGCGCTGCAATTGGCTCGCCCGTTTCAGGATTAATAGTCTGACCCTCATCATTGACAGGTAATGCTTCTAACTGGTCATTGAGAGACAGATACATATTAATGAGATTAAGGTCCATGATCTGCATACGAAGATTCTCACGCTGGGCCTGAGACGAATCAATACGCAATTCCTCATAGAGCCTACTGACTCCACCCAATTCCATTAACTCAAGACCCTGCGTAGGCTCAATGAACCCCATCTTCATAAGGTCCATTAAGAAAGCCTGACGAGCAGCCTTGGAATTAGGAAGCGCGGAACCAGCCTGAACACGAAGATCAGTATTTCCTCTTAAATCAGAACCCTTAAGCACAAACACATCGAAAGAACCACTCGACCCTACTACACGTACTGTTCGCGGAGTATCCCAAAATTGGACAGCGTACTGAATAACGTGACGTCCAACCTTTTCCATACAACTCTCAATACTGTGAATTGTATGAGATAACTTACTATCATCCTGCTCTTGCAAGTAGTTGATAGCAGTTGCGGCCGTGACGCCTGTAGGAGTTTGACCACGAGAAACCTCATGCTGACCCGAAATATCATCAAACTCGATATTAAGACGGTCTAACTCCTGTAGCACGTAAGCAGGGAGATTCTGTAAAGGAAGTGGGGTAGGCGGAGTAAACCCTGGGCGATAATAAATTACCTGACCTGGCTCTGTAGTAATCTTTCCCGCATCCACTGAACCGACCGGCGCAAGTAATTGAGGCTTAGACATTTTGTTCTTAGCCTCAATAATCTGAGCCCTAGTCCTATTATACTCCCGCTGAGGACTAATCAAGTCTGTAATCGTAGACTCAGCGTAGAATTGACCCTTTGGAATGTGACTAATCTTAGAGAACGGATACTCGTTATGAGCATAAGGCCAACCATTGTATGCCTGCAACACTGTGTTACCAGCAACAGTAAACATAGCACCCATTGGGAACATCTTTACTGTACCAGGCTTAACCCAAACCTCATAAGTCATAATTCCATCTTTAGTCGCCTTATCAGTACCACTGAGGTCTAATACAGACGCCTGTAAGATATCATCAGAACCCTTAGTGTCACCCTCTAGATTAGTACCATACTGCATATTAACCTGAACAGCATCACGTACTGATACATGCATAACATAAGGCTGATCTTCGATATCCTCTGCTCGGAAATCAGGAACCATAATATGCCACGGAGTCTCCGCAGACATACCAATATCTCCCTGCTCACCAGTCATAGGATCTAATTTACTATCGTCCCACCAGTCCTTAATGAAACCAGTACCAGTAATAAGAGTCCAGAACACAGCCTCTGACAGAATACTATTCACACGCTTAGCGTAATAAACCGACTCCCAAATTTGCTCAGCAGCACGACTCGCAAATAAATCTTCTTCATCTGCTGTAGCAGGGATAACCTCTGCTGTCGGCTTCTGAGACGTACACTTTGCTAGTTCAGTACGAATAATTGGTCGAATTCGATTAAAAACTGGCCTCGGTCGCCAATTAGGGGCTTGGGGAGTTACTAATCTAAGGTCAGTCTGACCTGGGACAGAAGTTAATAAAGCATACTGCTTCCCGTAGTAGAAAGCAAGATTTAACTTCCACTGAGCCTCTAAACGAGTTCTAGCCGACTTAATCTTTTGGTACTCTCCGGTAGTCCACGCAATAATCTTATTCTTTTGATCCTGAGACATTTCCTCTAGATCAATAGGCTGTAACTGATTATTTGAACTATTCGATTTATTCGAGTTCGGAGATTCCAATGCGTCCGAGGTCGGTGAGATCGTCATAAATTACCTCCCCGAGTCCCTGTCCATTCGCAAGTGCCCTACTCGCTTCTGAATAATCATCCTGTGGTAATGGGTCTGGAATTTCTACTGTGCTATTAGATGAGTAAGTCGCTAGGGTCGCGTACGTCATCGGGTCCCGACTCATCAACAGATTCTGTTGGTTCACTATCTGCTGTTGATCCGTCAGATGCTGCTTCCTCAGTAACCGATTCTCCCTCAGTAATGTTACCGTCAATCCCAGGAATAATCCAGCCAGCACCAGTAAGAGCATCTGCCACACTATTGATAGCATTTAACCCCACACTCAATCTCGCTAGTTCCGAATGTAATGCTACATTCTCAGCAGCGATTTCATCTGCATCTTCGGGAAGTAGATATCCCAATTGCTTTGCTAACTCATTAACACAATCCGTGCAAAAATAAACAGTACCGTAATAGTCAATATCTAGACCAAAATCAACATACTTACGGTGATCTAACGGCTGGTTAGTATCACCGGATGCAGCATAGCCACACACAGCACATTTGCCGGGTAGCGCGTTAGGTGCATCTGAAATTCTAAATCTCTGTGCTGTCTCAACTGACATTACTTACCCTTAACCTCAGGATCAGGCTCTACTGGTAAATCAATTTCACCATCACCGTCGCCCTTACCATCTTCGGGCTCGCTAGGCTCAACTGGTTCACTAATCTCAACCTCATCAACACTACCAACTGCTAATTCATTCTCAATTGCTGCTAATTCTGCGGGAAACGGGTCCACTCTAGTATTCTTCTCTACTAGGCCCGGAAACAACTCCGGGTCGCCAGGCACAGTTGAGTCGGCTACAGGGGAGTAATCTTCCTTTAATGCCTGAGACTCAACAAACTCATCATGCTCTAACTTAAAATCATCGACAACACTCTCAGGAGGAACAATCTTACCATGCTGCTCTGCCTTTTCCGCAGCATATTCCTCTAGTTCCTTATCAGAAACCTCTCGGCCCTCGGCCTCTGCACGATCGGTCTCTTGCTTCTTATAAGTTTCCTCAATTAAAGTACCCATAACCTCTATCCACCTAATAGTTGATGGTAGTGCCGTATTCATAATCCCATTCTGTATAGGGATCACGTTGGGGAGCCTTTTGCTGCTCTAATGATTTAATCAATAACTCATCATATCGACCAGACACAGGCTCGACCCCTCTAACGGCTATTAATTCATGATGCGGCTGAGCAACTTCACCAGGAAGTATAGGACTTAAATCTGGAAGCATCGTAAAGAAATAGCGCGCTGAATCACAAGCATGGTCGTCTTTCTTGTGAATTTCCTCACGTCTGTTATTGTCACGAATAAGTTTCTTATTCTGGAACACTTTCCACTTAAGACGCTGCATTTCCCAAATTAGATTAACGCAGTTACGTGTAATAGTCCACCGGGGCTGTCCAGTAAAACTTGGCTGGAGGTAATGATTAATACGATTAACGCCACTAAGAACATCATTATTTCCAAGGTTAAAAGGGACGCCATTATCACTATACTCTTGCTGAATCGACGTCCCTGTGACCGCATTTCTCTGAGCGATTGCAGGGTCAGCAACATATAGATCGGGTACACGACCAAAATTAGCGTTACGAGAATGTATAACAGAAGCGTGGTAGTCAACAGTCCGTTCCCTTTCATAATGTTCTGAGAACGTAATGACCTGTCCATCCCCTGAAACAGCGTGCCATAGAATAGCGGTAGGGTTATTATATCCATGATCTAGTGAACAATACCATTCCCATTCCTGGGGCGGCATCATAGGATCAATCACATGAATATCAGGATCGAATGTCTTATAGACCAACCCACCTACCTGCACGAATTTACCATGCACACGCGCTAACTTATCATCCTCAGATAGACCTAAGATATATTCCTGTACCTCACCGGGAGATAAGTAAGGGTTATCTGTCATATCGACTTCGATAACGGTAATACCCTCTAATGGATTACTCTTACCAGGCATGTAAATATCATCGTAAATCCATGTCATGCCCTCGACTGGTGTAAGTGTCATCCACCATGAACCACCGTAGTCAATAAGACGAGTCTTATTCTCTAGGAAAATATCTTGAGGCGGTTCCTCATCCATATGAACGAAATGTCGAGGAACACCAGCAAACTTATCGAGGTCCTGATCGTATGACATTAAATCAATAGTAGACCCATTCTCAAATGTTAGAATCCGATCACCCTTAGCATAGGCGGTCGTCCATGCTCCACCTTTTAGCTCAGATAACGGAATCCATCGTGCTAATTGAGGAAGAATAATCTTCTCAATACCATTGAGAAAGTCAACACCAATAATACGACCCTCAATAGGAGGCTCAGGAGTCTTAATATAAGGATGCTTCCCTGTAGCCCACCAGATATCTTCTACGATCCCACCAGTAGACTTTCCAGATCGGTTACCACCAATATATAACCGACCCTTACTAGTCGACGAGTGAAACATCTCTTGTTTACGGTGAGGTTGATATCCATTGATATCTGGCTTAATCGACTGTAGCCTAACCCTAGACTGTAATTTCTCGACTATATCAGCAGGGTCGAACGGCTTAGTCTTAGCCATATAATCACCATTATATTAGGGGACTGTTGAGTCTGTAGCGCCTAATTGGACTAGAGCAGCAATTACTGACGCCAAAGCAGCATTTCCGCCTCTTGAGCCTGATAGAGTAACGCCCTCTAAAATTAATAAAGAGTTTGATCCATCATGCGTGTGGGCACCATCAGCCGCTTGATTCTTACGAGGTCCAATCGTATGATGCTGTGCATTCGCTGATGAATCTACATCTGATTTCTTATGAAACGCATTAACTGTAGTCGCATCAACGGCTTCTTCACGTTCGATGAAAGGCATTATAATTCCGCGTTAAAAATAATCTGAGCAGTAGTAGTATTCGTAGTAAAGTTAGTAACATTTCCAGCAACTAGTCCACTAGCCACTGTCACTGTTAATCTTACATTATCTATTCCCTCAACAATACCAGATGAAATAGTAATATTAGTTGTATTTTGTCCTACACCAGATGCGTTATAAATAAAGAAATGTGTTAATGCAGAGAACGCAATACTTGCTCCACGCTTAAGTTGTGGAGGTACAGGAATAGTAACAAGTGCCGATGTAGTGTTAACACATTGACCAAGCCCAATTGGTCTATTAGCACCCACAGTATTCTTAATCACATAGTAGAATCTTTGACATTCATTTAAATCTAGAGCATACGGCTTACGTTCATAATCAGTCGCTGCTGAACCTAACTCGATCTGAGGCAAAGTTAGATAAATATCATCACCACGAGCAGTAATAACAATAGAACGAACCCAACCAGCCTCTAGATAATCATTATCATCAGTACCAAAAGTATTACCCGTCATACTAGGCACAGTAAACGTATAAGTATACTTACGCCAAGTAGAATCGTTAGGTAACTGAACTAGTGTGCCAGCAATAGTAGTGGGAGAAGATGGTGAACCACCAGTACCAAAATTAAGCGTAATATAGGGAGTAATATCACAAGTTGTACTAAGCGTGCTACCACCAGTATGCATCCACACTGATAGTGTTACAGTCTTACCAGCAAACTGTGCTAACCCCTCAACACGCTGATTAATCTTAGAACCAGTAACGGTTGATTGGACATTTCTAGTCCATTTTAACCTCTTAATAGCACCATCGAACGTAGCCCTAGTATCCTCAGCAGTAACAGTATATGACGGAGTACCACCAGTACCAGGATCAATTCGCCAACGATCAACAATGAATAAAGGATCAGGACCAGCAGTTACAGGAGAAGCCTTTCTCTGATCAATAAGAAAATCAGAGTTAAAAAACTTATTCTTAAATCCAACGCTGCTACTTACTGGTGACAAAATCGTATCTGATTCCATCCATAATTGCTTCCACGCTGAGCCATTCCAAATATAGGTTCGCTCAGTGTCAGTCTCAAAAATAGTCTGACCAGTGAAAGGTGACCCAGGACGTGTACCACTCGTACAAACAGTAGTAGGAAGCGCATCGTCAATCTTCTGCATGTTATCTGCAATATCAGTAATAACATCTACTTGATCGACGCCTGCTGGCTTCCGTAACTTAAGCTTTAGAGTCTGTGTTGCCATTTAATATCCATTTTAAATTGCACCGCTCTTTCTTCCCGCTGCGTGCCCTTACAAATCGATTAATATTTCGCGGCCGGCGTTACTTTCAAGTGCGGCTACAGGGGGTTCAATAATCCCCGAAATAACAGCACCACCATTAGTCGGCCGTAGGTTCCCTACTAATGATCCTAGATCATCACTAATCGCGCGTAAAGCCTCAGGGTCCTTAACGCGCCTAACAATAATGTCAAAGATTTGGTTGACGATCGTTTCGACATTCGCGCCGTTGAGGCCGTTAGTCTGACTAGTAGGAATGTGCCGACCAGTCATTTCGTAGAATAACTTAAGTGACTGAACCTCACCGCGCTCAACATTCTTAAGCAGCGCAGTGTGGGCCTCATGCATAGAATCGGGGAGTAGTTGTTCAGCCCGCTTAGTCACATACTCGTTAAAGTGGCGGTTCTTCACGAAGCCGTTATATTGCTGTGTAGTAACCCCTAATGACTTTAGCTTCTCAGTCTTACTACGTCGGTCCCCAAAATCTAACATGACATTAGCGACCGCTAGCATTTCAGGGGTTAGTCCATTACTGTGTAGGTCAATTCCCCGCCGGGCCAGCATTGCAATTAACTCTTTAGATTTAAGGTGGCGTTCCACTGTGTCAGAATCCAGGAACACTGCTTCTGAGATACTGGCGGTCGTAGGAACAGAACCTTTAACTAAATATTCACCCTCGATGAAATTGACGATATTATTTCGATCACTAGGTACTAGCGTTGCTACTTGACTCATCGAGTTACTCCGTGTAGTAGAGTGCAAATAGTTTGGCGTTATCAATCATTGGTCTAGCCCCGGCGGGGCTAGCAACAACACGCGGACTCATCCAAGAATGATTGCCAGGAGTAATAGCAATCTCTGAACTTAATTTAGCCCAAGTGGTACTATTTGCATTAATAGTCGCCTGGGCAATAAGCCCCTCGCTACCGTTTAAGGCCAAGAATGCTGATGTAGCGCCCGCAACATTTAGTTTGTAGTCGCACGATGCTATTAATTTAGCAGGCTCTTTATACGCTACTCTCGGCCTAGATACTGCCCGACTCGATACCGGACCACTTTCGCCTGTGCCAGTAAGAAAGCAGTTTCCATTTAATCCTGCCACAATTTGAGCGGGATTAAGGTCCATATTTCCATCACCTGATTGGCCTGTGTACCATCCTGCTGTAGTCTCAAAAGCACCGTATCCCTCTAATAAGTCCACCCCAGGATCGGTATACTTACGCTTACC
>PNRO01000860.1_pt1 | contig 10484 bp, 6 predicted proteins | sample 7248581 | NCBI WGS metagenome assembly PNRO01 (sample SAMN08278401, study PRJNA427962) | Gut metagenome, whole genome shotgun sequencing project. | isolation source: gut content | host: Eisenia fetida | place: India:Sub Himalayan Terai region of Darjeeling | collected 2013-11-18 | reverse complement strand
GGGTACATCCCGGCGTGTGAGAACTCATCCGGCTGTGCCAAAACCGAACCATCGGCCGTAGCGCGTGCCTTTGCCTCATCTGCAAACTTTGAACCGAGAGCGTAAGCGATGACGCGCATATAGTAGCGCTTCGATTCGCTAATCGATCCTTGAGCCTCGTATGCTTTACCGGTAAGTAACATCGCCTCGATGTCATTTTTGTCAACTAGCTCAATTAATCCAGGCGGCACCTCGACGGCGCGTCCGGCGGCTATCGCGGCCTGTGCCCAAAGCAATTTTGCATCGCGCGTGCGGATCGATTCGACGTGTTCGCGAAGCAGTTGATCGAGCACCTTGAGAGCCTCGGCGTGATTTCCGCTCATCTGCAACGCCTGTCCGCGCAGCCAAAGCGCATAGTCGCCGAGCTTTGTTTTTGCCGCAAAATCCGGCGAATCAAGCAGCGCTGCCGCACCCGAAAAATCTTTGTTTTCAAACTTTATGCGTGCCCTTAAAAGCTTCGCCAAAACGCCCGTCTGCTTTCCGGCAAAGCGCTTTTCGATCTGCTCAACGACCGATTCCGCCGGCAGTTTGCCATCGCGCGTCATCTGCCGCAGCGATTCAAGCGCCTGCTGCTCCGTTTGACCGGAGCAGCCTACGGTCATCAGAATAGTGAGGAGAAAAGCCGAGACGCCGAAATTTGAAATTCGTTGAAACATAAAACTTCAAAAACTCCTGAAGAGCTAAGATGCAGCGTTAGAAAGTTGATTTGCATCACTGAATAAATTTTTCGGGAGAACAAAGCCGTTATATCATAACAAGGCTATTCCCTGCTTTGGAGGTTATTCATGAAAAAATACTTCGTCATCGTTTTTTTTATCGTGCTCACCGCGGCAATTGGTCTTGGTCAGGACGTTCGTCCAATCCCCAAACCAACGCCGCCGGATGACGGTGTCGTAGTGAAGATCTCTACAAGTTTAATACAACTGGATGTTTCGGTAACGGATGCTAAGGGAAGGGTGATCACTGATATCAAGCCGGATGAGATCGAGATATATGAGAACGGTGTTAAACAGCAGATCACAGGTTTTTCTTATGTATCCATTCCACAACCAAAGTCTGAGAAAGAGAAAGATAAGAGTAAGAAGGAAAATTCGACAATCCCTGAAGCCCCTGTCGTCCTTCGTCCAGATCAAGTCAAACGAACCATTGCATTGGTCGTCGATGATCTAACGCTTTCCTTCGAAAGTGCGGCTTATACCCGCCAAGCACTTAAGAAATTTGTTGACGAACAGATGCAGAACGGTGACCTCGTGGGAATAATTCGCACAGGGGCAGGGATCGGAGCATTGCAGCAATTCACGTCGAATAAGGCGCAATTATATGCCGCGATCGAGCGGGTCAAATGGAATCCGAAAGGCTTGGGGAGATTCGGTTCATTCGATCCCATAGAACCGACGATGAACGAAATGCAGCGTAGAACTTCTACTGGTGAGGATATAAAACCCGACAAGGAAGATCTTAGAGCCGAAAAAGACTTTCAGGCGGGATTTTCCGATTTTCGCGAAAGCGTCTTTACCGCCGGAACCCTTGGTGCACTCAAATACATCGTCAATGGAATGGGTGAACTTCCCGGAAGAAAGTCGGTAATTATGTTTTCCGATGGTCTGAAAATATTCGAGCGGAGTAATAGTTTTGGTGCCTCACGCGTATTGGAGTTTCTGAAAAAACTAATCGCTGAGGCAAATAAAAAGTCAGTTATCTTTTATCCGATGGATGCCCGAGGACTGGAGTATACGGGATTTACCGCTCGTGACGCCTTATATGACCCAAATACCCAAAATGATCCGGATCAGCAAACTTTAGGATCTCGCATAAGCGACCGGAACACCGAATTGTTCGATAGTCAGCAGGGACTTTATTATCTGGCGGAGCAAACCGGCGGTTTTGCATACACAAACAGGAACGACCTGAGCGCCGGAGTTCAAAAAGTGCTCGAAGACCAAAGTTACTATCTGGTAGCTTATCAACCCGACGGAGAAGCTTTCGACGCGGAAAAGCGCAGATTCAACAAAATAGAAGTCAAAGTTTTGCGAAAAGGGGTGGCCGTTCGTCACCGAAGCGGATTCTTTGTCGGAGAAGAAGAGAAAAGGCTGGTGGTTGATCTCAACTATCCTACCAAGATAATGCGTGCTTTAACGTCGCCGTTCGCGATGAACGGAGTGAACGTTAAGCTCAACGCTCTCTTTGGACACTCGGCGAAAACGGGGTATTTTGTGCATTCGTTCCTGCACATTGACGCCTCTGACCTGGTGTTCAAGAAGCTTCCGAATGGCGACTTCCAGGCTAGTTTCGACATTCTGGCGATCACTTACGGTGATAATGGCGTTCCTGTCGATAAAAACAATGCCTCGGGTTCAACAATAGTTAAAGCCGATCAACTGGAAAGGGTTCGAAAGGACGGTATTGCATACAGTTTCGTTTTTCCCGTAAAGCAGCCCGGCGCGTATCAACTACGTGTGGCTCTGATGGATCGCGAGAGTAACGAGGTCGGCTCAGCCAACCAATTTGTCGAGGTTCCGAATCTAAAAAAAGAAGCAATAATTTTGTCCGGTATCGTCCTTGAAAATGTTTCAAAGCAAGATTGGATAAAGGGTGGTGCGGCTCAGGACGGAACAGCTTCACGTTTTTCGACGGCAGGGCGGGCATTCGGTCGCGGTACCGTCTTGCGATTCGGGACAGAACTGCTCAATCTAAAAAACGCTTTAAAAAAGCAATCCGAGATCAATGTTCAAACCCGAGTATTTCATGACCGAAAGCTTGTATATCAATCGCGGGAGACAAAGATCGATATGGCCTCAATTTCCGCAGCTGGTACTGTTGCACATAGCGACGCAATTGAACTTGGCGAAAATCTACTTCCGGGTGACTATGTATTGCAGATAGTTGTTACGGATGGGTCTGCATCTAAGAAAAAAAGCGTTTCGACGCAATACGTTCAGTTCGAGGTGTTGCAATAACGACGAACGGATCTTCCGAAAGTGGCACTGCAAAAGGCTTTATGAGTTCAAATAAATCTGTTTTTCTGTGGAGAGGCATAGCTCACTGCCGAGCTATTGGATTTTTCTTTCTGCTTATTTTTTTTTCGTTTCCCGCGTTTGCTCAGCAAGCTTTACCAACACCTACTAAATCACCGGTGCCTGCTGATACCGATGTCGTCAAAATATCTACGAACCTGATCCAGCTAGATGTAACGGTCGTCGATGCAAAGGGGAAAATCGTAAAAGATGTCCGTCCCGAAGAGGTGGAGATATACGAGAACGGAAAGAAACAGAAAATATCAAATTTTTCGTTCGTTGCTGCGGAACGAACGATCGAGCAAAAAAAGGCCGCGGAAAAGAGTGCTGAAGCCAAGGTGGCCATTCCGGCCCCGACCGCAACTCTCCGTCCCGAGCAAGTTCGGAGAACTATTGCCCTTGTAGTTGACGATCTTTTTTTGTCATTCGAAAGCGCATACCACACACGGCGGGCACTCAAGAAGTTCGTTGACGAGCAAATGCAGGAAGGCGACCTTGTTGCCATTATCCGTACGGGCGCGGGCATAGGAGCCCTGCAGCAGTTTACATCTGACAAAACCGTATTAGCTGCGGCAATCGAACGTGTTAAGTGGAATCCGACCGGAAGGGTCGGTCTCGCCTCTTTTGCCCCGATCAGGCCATCGTTCGCTGATCAGGTCACGGCAGAAGGCAGTGAACTGAACCCGAATGAGGCCGGGAACCTTGCAAATAGCGAAGCGGCATCGGAAGATTTTCAGACCAGTGCCTTTGCAACCGGTACGTTAGGCGCGCTGCGATACATTGTGGACGGGATGTCCGAATTGCCAGGGCGTAAATCCGTGATCCTGTTTTCCGAAGGTTGGAATATGTTCGAACGCGACGAACACGGCTTTTCCCAGTCAGGCCGCGTCGGGAGTTATTTAGCGAGACTCATTGAGCAAGCCAATCGGTCGTCAGTCGTTTTTTATACCGTGGACCCACGCGGAGTGGTATATACAGGGCCTACGGCTGCTGACCAACTCACCACCCCGAGTGCAAGCGGTGGCACACCCGTCCCGAGTCCGAGAGCATATAGCGCTGTTATGTCTCAACGCAGCGCGCAGCTTTTTGATTCGCAGGCCGGCATGTCGACACTTGCCGAAGAAACCGGCGGATTTTCCATTAAGAACAACAACGATCTTGCTGGCGGCGTAAGGAAGGTACTCGAGGATCAAAGCTACTATTTGATCGGATACGAACCGGACACAGATACTTTTGACGCTGAAAAGCGCAAATTCAACAAGCTCGAGATCAAAGTTACCAGACCTGGCCTAACAGCAAGATATAGAAGCGGATTTTTTAATGTTGCTGATCAGGCGAACGCAAAGCCTGCGGCCAACTCACAGCTGCCGGGAATGCAGCTTCAACGGGCATTGATGTCTCCATTCGCGGTGAATGATATCCCACTTAGGCTTAATGCTCTATTTGGAAGTGGAACAAGCGGCTCCTTTGTCCGTTCGCTACTGCATGTGCAGGCAAAAGACCTTAAATTTTCTGACGAAAAGGACGGATCCAAAAAGGCTGTGTTTGATATCTGGGCGGTAAGCTTTGGCGACAACGGTGCTCCGGTAGATCAGATCCAAAAGACTTACACGCTTATTGTCAAACCAGATGGTTTTCAGAAGGTTTTGGATGAGGGGTTTGTTTACTTTTTTGTCTTTCCTGTGAAAAAGCCCGGCGGCTACCAGTACCGGGTCGCGATCCGTGATACTCAAGGAGGAACGGTGGGTTCTGCCAATCAGTTCATCCAGGTTCCAAACCTTAAAAAAGGGCGACTCACAACTTCCAGTATGCTGATCGAAAGCCTTTCGACACAAGAATGGGCAAAGCTCGTTGACCCGAACGGCGGCTTCGTTCCGTCATCGTCGTCAGTAGATACAGCGTTGCGATCGGTCAAACTCGGTACGATACTCAGATATGGATTGGAAGTCTATAATGCAAAACTCGATGTAGCCCGAAAACCTGCCTTGCAGTCGAGGATACGCATATTTCGCGACGGCGAACTTGTTCTTGACGGAAAAACTATTCCGGTTGACCTTCAGGGACAAGCCGATCTGCGGCGCGTGCAAATTTCAGGAGCATTAAGCCTGAGCGATAAGATGTTGCCTGGGGATTACATTTTACAAGTGATTGTCACCGATACATTGGCAAAAACAAAACAACAGATCGCTACTCAGCATGTTCAGTTTGAAGTGGTTCCTTAAGATCGTTTTGTTGTTGTGAACTTATGTTTTCAAGTGAAAAATTGATGCGAAACTACTTACTTTTACCAAGATGGTTTTGTGTTGCTTTGAGCGTCGTGCTGTTCTCTTTTCCGGTGTATTCTCAACAGCCGGCCCCGAAACCAACACCTGTCGATTTAGACGTCGTCAAAATTTCCACTAACCTCATTCAACTGGATGTAACGGTCGTCGATGAGCGAGGCAGGGTCATAAAGGATCTTCGCCCCGAAGAGATCGAGATATACGAGAATGGCAAAAAACAGCCAATAACGAATTTTTCTTTTGTCCCTGGAGTGCGAGCGGTTACGCAGAAGGAAGCTAAGGAAGCCAAAGAAGCGGCGAAAACTGCAGCCAAAGAGCAAGTACCCGTTCCAACCAGTACCCTAAGGCCAGAGCAAGTTCGTCGAACGATTGCTCTCGTCGTTGACGACCTTTCATTGTCAGCCGAGAGCGCTTATTCTACCCAGCGAGCGCTGAGAAAGTTCGTCAATGAACAAATGGTTGACGGCGACTTTGTCGCCATTATCCGGACCGGAGCCAGTACAGGTGCGCTGCAGCAATTTACCTCTGACAAGAACATTCTCAATGCCGCCGTCGAACGCGTCAAATGGAACCCGAATGGAAATGGAGGGATAACGCCATTTGCGCCGATAGCACCGTCATTTGCGGAGATGGTTGAGGCAGAAAATGGCCGACCCATTGCTTCCGCTTCTGCAAGCAGCGACCAGTTTAACGCCGTCCGGGCGGATGCGTTTGCAATTGGTACCTTAGGGGCTCTGCGATCCATTGTCGAGGGAATGGAAGAATTGCCCGGCCGCAAGTCCGTGATAATGTTCTCTGATGGGTGGAATATGTTCGACATCGAGCGTTTTTCGCTGTCCGACAGAGTCACCAGCTACCTGGCCAAACTGATAGAGGCAGCTAATCGCGCAGGTGCTGTCTTTTATACGGTTGACGCGCGCGGAGTGCAATACACGGGAATGACAGCGGCCGATCAACTGTCAGTGCCCACCGCTTCACGCGGGGCTATCGTGCCCAGTCCGCAACGGATGGCGGGTGTTATGAGCCAGCGCAACATAGAGCTGCAAGAGTCGCAGCGCGGCTTGGACATGCTCGCAAACGAAACCGGCGGATTTTCGATCAAGAACAATAACGATCTTGGTGGCGGCATCAGAAAATTCCTTGAAGATCAGAGCTATTACCTGATCGCCTACGAGCCCGACTCTGAGACATTTGATGCAGCAAATCGAAAATTCAATAAGATCGAGGTAAAGGTACTTCGAAAAGGCCTGACCGCGAGATACCGCAGCGGATTTTTTAACGTTACCGACGAGACGGTCGCAAAGCAACCCGTCGTCGAGACTGAGACGCCTGTACTGGCACTTAAGCGTGCTCTAATGTCGCCGTTTGCCGTCAATGACATAACGCTCAGGTTGAACGCACTATTTGGAAATGCACAGGAAGGCGATTACGTACGTTCGCTGCTGCATATCGAGGCTAAAGACCTCAAGTTCTCAGACGAGCCGGACGGATCAAAAAAAACCGGGTTTGATGTTTGGGCCGCGAGCTTTGGCGACAGTGACATCCCTGTAGATCAGATCCGCAAGACATACACGCTTTCCGTAAGACCCGAAGGATATCAAAAGATCGTCGATGAAGGCTTCGTTTACTTTTTCATGTTTCCTGTGAAAAAGCCGGGTCCGTATCAGTACCGGGTCGCCATTCGCGACTCGCAGAGCGGCAAAGCTGGTTCAGCAAGCCAATTCATACTGGTCCCTAACATTAAGAAGGGCCGCCTTACTACGTCGAGCATTGTTCTCGAAAACATGACAACTCAAGAATGGGAAAAGTTGATGGATCCGAAAAGCGCTGCCTCGAGCTCAAGCTCATCGGAGGATACAGCTGTTCGGCGGATCAAACTCGGCACAGTGCTCAGGTATGGATTTGAAGTTTATAACTCCAAACTCGGTAGGGGACGCAGACCGAACTTGCAAACACGGATCCGCGTGTTTCTTGACGGAAAACTTATCCTCGATGGCGAGCCGATCCCGGTTGATCTCACTGGCCAAACCGACATGCAGCGAGTTGCGGTCAGCGGAGCCTTGAACCTAAGCGAAAAGATGCAGCCCGGTGATTACATTTTGCAGGTTATCGTCACCGATACGTTGGCGAAAACAAAACAGCAGATCGCAACACAGCATGTTCAGTTTGAGGTGGTCCAATAGAAAAACAATTCGACGCGCGTCTAACATTCAGGTACGTTAAAAACGTGTATAGCCCGGTGACAGCATAAGTTTGTGCTTTGTCAGTAAATCACCGATGTCCTTACGGCGTTCAACCACCGTTTTATATATCCATGTGTAATGATCTGTTGCCCAGAAATCCATCACTTGCTTTGCTCTTAACTCGCCGATAAGCTCACGAATTGCACGATACTCCAGATAGCAGACGAACAGATGCAAGTATGTCGATTCGATGTCGCGGGCTCCTGCGGGTGACTTTTCGGGCACCACAGGAAACATAGTTTTTAGTTCTTTGAAGGCTGGTTCCGATTCCGTTCGTTTTCCTGACATGTGCCAATGTATCTGCTCGTGGATATACGTTGAAAGCAGCAGGTCGTCGTCTTTCAGATGACGCGTGTGCAGCGTCAGCACCGGATGGCTGTGCGGAATTGACATCTCATCGATCTCTATCTTGTTTGTAAATGTCCAAGCGGAAAGATCGTACGTTTTCATCAGACGTTCAAGCTGTTCTTTGGTTTGGGACTCGGCACGGGTGTTGTTCTTAAGCGTGATCTCAAATTTGGCCTGGCCAAATACCGGCAGTGAGAAAAAAAATGTGATCAAAAAAAGTTTTCGATATTTCATTGCTGCCTTATTTATAGATAAGGCCGGGGGCATTTGCAACCTAACCGTACAAGATGTCGAATTGCAATTGTCGGCGTCTGCGAATAACTTTAATTGGTAGCCTTATGCAAATCAGCTCAATCGAACTCATAGAGATCAACTTGCCGCTTGTCCAATTTTTTGAGACCAGTTTTGGGCGGACGTACGAGCGTCGGATAATTTTGGTGCGGGTCGTGGATGCTGACGGCGGAGAAGGCTGGGGCGAAGTGACGTGCGGCGAAGTGCCGGGCTATTCGGACGAGTGGACCGATTCGGCATGGGTCACAGCCGAGAAGATATTGGCGCCGATGGTCGTTGGCCGCGAGGTCGAGTCTGCGGCAGATATTTGGGATCTGATGAAGACAGCGCGAGGACATCGGATGGCGAAGGCTGCGATAGAAACGGCGTGTTGGGATCTTGAAGCAAAGAAACTTGGCGTGCCGTTGTGGCGTCACCTTGGCGGAGTAAATCAAGAGATCAAGTGCGGCGTTTCGATCGGCATTCAGGACAACATCGAGCAGCTTCTTGAAAAGATACAGGTCGAGCTTGATGCGGGTTATCAACGCATCAAGATAAAGATCGCGCCGCACTGGGATTACGACATTATCAAGCAGGTGCGCGAACATTTTGGCGACATTCTGCTGATGGGCGACGCAAATTCGGCGTACACGCTTGCCGATATCGATAAGCTCAAGTCGCTCGACGAATTCAACCTGATGATGCTCGAACAGCCGCTGCCTTACGACGACATAGTCGATCACGCCAAGCTGCAACGCGAGATAAAGACGCCGATCTGCCTCGACGAGCCGATCAAGTCGCCCGATGATGCGCGTAAAGCGATCGAACTCGGCTCCGGCAAGATTATCAATCTAAAAAATGGCCGAGTCGGCGGTCACTTGCAATCTCAGAAGATCGAAAAGATCTGCCGCGAAGCCGGCATCCCAATGTGGTGCGGCGGAATGCTTGAATCCGGCATCGGCCGCGCTCACAACATCGCCATTTCAACCCTCGCCGGCTACACAATGCCCGGCGACGTCTCTGCAAGTAAGCGTTACTGGCACGAAGACATCATCGAACCGGCAGTTGAAGTCTCAGCGGATGGAACGATCACTGCCCCGAACGGCCCGGGAATCGGGTTTGAGGTGCGACGGGATCGAATTGAGAAGGCTATGGTGCGGCAAATTTTGATCGTGGCCTAATGGAAGCTGAATTTAATATGTCTAAAATTTTTATATCGGTAGTGGTTTCAGTCTCGTTAGCTCTCTCACTGGCATGTAGAAATATTTCCTCATCTGGCATCAATACAGAATCCGCTGCAACCGCAGAAGAATTATCACCTGTTCCCGAACCCACACCAACCATCCATCCTAAGCTCTTGAATGCTAAGTCGTCTGAACTCTGCGACCGATTGGCTGAAATTAAGAAGTTACCCAATAGGGACCCGGATGATACCGACCCACTTTATGAAGCTCTAATTGCTAAAGGCGATCAAGCGTATTCGTGTCTAATTGAAAAAATTACCGTAGCAAAGAAAATGCCCGACCCTCGCGAAGCTCCGAAATGGAAACACTACGCAGTTGGAGACACGGCAATTTTTATTTTGGTTCGATCGGTGGGCAAGACAGATGTAGGTGAGGAAGAACTCCTTAAAGAGATGCTGCCACCGCCATTTCGAAAGGAATGGGAGACAAACGGGATCTACGCTTACTTCAACTACGTCTCCGACCCAAACAACCGAAAAACGCTTCAATTGTGGTGGAAGAATCGACTAAGTAGGAAATGAGCAATTCAAACCAACACGATCATCTTCTCGATGGTAAGGGTTGAATTGGCTGTGCTAAAACGTTCGGCAAGTCGAGGATACTGCCGTGAGCGTGTCATGTGTGAAAACCATTGTGTGCGAATTTATTTGCTCGGGATCTTTCTTGTCGCGGCAAACGTCTCATTTGCTCAGACATTGACCGGCGTTGTCGTTGACGAAAACGGTGCGGCTATTGAGAACGCGTTCGTAACCTTACTCGAAGGAAAACTGCCGAAACAAAAAGCGCGAACCGACACGGAAGGACGGTTCGAGATGGCCGGAACGATCACGTCACGAAGCCGTTTGACGGTCATTGCGAATGGCTTCGCGCCGTTTCAACGCAGTCTTGCCAACGACGGTGTTTTCGATTTTACAATAATTCTTCGTCCCGCATCGGTCGCGGAGGACGTGACCATTTCGATCACCCGCACTGAAACGCGGCTGAGCGAAACACCGGCGAGCGTTGTTGTCTTCGGTCGCGATGATCTTGATTCCACAGCCTCTC
>PNRO01002203.1_pt1 | contig 10497 bp, 12 predicted proteins | sample 7248581 | NCBI WGS metagenome assembly PNRO01 (sample SAMN08278401, study PRJNA427962) | Gut metagenome, whole genome shotgun sequencing project. | isolation source: gut content | host: Eisenia fetida | place: India:Sub Himalayan Terai region of Darjeeling | collected 2013-11-18 | reverse complement strand
GGCCGCAGAACTAGAGTTCATTGTATTATGCTTGTTCTTGATCTCTGCAATTATCTTTTTCGAGTCGTTACCAACATCATAGCTACCACCTGTAGAAGCATCATGCCACCCCGGAATCTCACCAAGGACTCTTTGGTGAAACTTGCCTATCGCATTTTGAAGCGTTTTTTGGGCCTGTCTTGCCTTCTCCTGCTCTATCCAGCCTTCGACGCTGATACCTTGCCGTGCAGAATCAAAGATTGCCGAAAAAGGGTCGACTACGTTTTGATAGAGGTTTTCTTCTGCCTGACTAGCTTTTTGTTGGGTCTTTTCCACCACTTCCCGTGCGTATTCTTCAAGCTTTTCGTCAGGTATAAAGTCTAGTAAAGCCATACTTTAAATTCTACACTTGCCACTCATGAGCCCAAAATTAAATTATAATTAAGTTGTGGCTGATAAATTTGACAAAGCAACCCGCAGCAAGATAATGGCGAGCATCAAAGGCAAAAATACCTCGCCTGAGACATTAGTATTCCGTTACTTACGCCAACAGAAGATATACTTCCAAAAGCACTATGCCCGCGCCCTCGGGTCACCTGACATAGCCCTCCCCCGCAAGAAAAAAGCTATCTTTATTGATGGGGAATTTTGGCATGGCTATACGCTTGAACGGCGCAAAAATGACCTGCCGATGTACTGGAGCCAAAAGATTATCCGGAATGTGAAGCGTGATAGGAGGTATCGGAAAGAGCTCCGTGAAAGCGGCTGGCAGGTTATGCGCGTCTGGGAGCACGAGCTTAACAAAGAGAACCGCGACCAGACACTCAAAAAGATCCAACTCTTCCTCACCCAACAATAGCGGCGTACCCCAGGGCTAGTACGCCACGCCGCCATGGTACGAGCACGCCCCCTGGCGGTGCTGGGCGTAGCTATAGGAACCACCACTGCAGGTGTAGCGTGGTGAATAGCCGCCGATGGTGTTGCCAGAATAGCTTGGGCTGGGAATGTAGTTGCCATCTACGTTGGTATAGCCATCATAGCCATACCCGTAATCATCGTAGCCGTAATCGTATGTCGGCTCGTAATCGTCGTAATAACTCGTCGAGGAATAATTGCCCGCGTCATAGTAGCTGCTTTCGCCGCTAGAACTTGACACTGGGTCGGATACCGGATCATCAGCCGTGACAGTTGCGCCTTTGGTAGGAGTGACGGTTTCACTGGTCATAGCCGGTGCGGTTTCAGCTGGGTTAGACTCAAAGGGCCGGTAGTCGTGTTGTCCGGCAATCACTATGCCGAGTATTAACAAAAGCGTAACGGCCGTCAGCGCCAGGCCACGCCGTAAGCTCTCTTTGCTAAATTCGTCCCAAAATTGTTTCATAAAAATACCATACTATCTTTATGATAGTTTGTAAATAATCTTACAGAGGTAGATTTAATAAAATTTTAATAATTGTCGAGGTGAAGCGCCCGTGTACTAAAGCATATTTTCGGATGGCGTAAACGTCCAGACGTCATCGATACCAGCACGTTTCAGCTCACGCGGACTCCACCAGCGTGCTTCGCTGTCACGACCTGGCGCGCCATTTGGGTCGGCAATGCGGAATTTACCGGCATCGTTCACGCTCTTCAGCACCATATAGTGGCCGGCCGAGGTGAAATGTCCCGGCTTGGCATGAACAATAGCCAGGCCACCGTCCCATAGAACATCTTTCGCCTCTTGTAAACTTGAGTTCTCACTATGAATACCGAGAAGTTTAGCCACATAGTGAAAGCCAGATGGCAATGTGCCACTGCCAGGAACGTAAAATTTTGGCGACATTACATTTTTATTCCATCGCGGACCAAAGCGTGAATCGCCTTTAAAGGTTTCTGTCACCATGCCCATTGAAGTAGGGCCGCAGCCAGTTGTCGCCATACGCGAGCCATAGTCGCCTTGATTAGCGTCTCGGAAATGATGCACCGGATGAGACTGTTTAGCTATCGCCTCGTCAGCGTTGATAGCTGCTGGTGCAATGACCGTGCCGGCAGCAACTAGAGCCAGTGGCGCCAGGTTGCGTTTGGCCGCGTTAACGATACGGTGCCAGCGGCTGGCCTCATGGACAGCTTCGTGCTGGTTCAGTTCTTGGGGTAACGTTATAGCTTGTTCAGACATAACATTGATTAATATACACTATTATAGCACTTTAGTCAATAGTATTCTATAGGTTACCCCTGTTATTAGTCTTGGTTGACAGGGGTCACACTACAACCTACACTGTTAAGTATTAGCATAAGCAAAATGGATCCAATAACGATGAAAAAACTAAATAAAGATGAGCGCGGCATTGGCCATTTAGCACTCGTGCTGCTGATCGTCATTGTCGTCGGCGTCCTCGGTTTCGTGGGCTGGCGCGTCATCAGCCAGGATAAAGCCAAAAATGAGACCGTCAAGTCCGCTACTGGTGACGCTGACCGTGACTGCCTGGAAGTTTACAATGACAAAGTGCTCTGCGGTTTCGCCACCAACAACGCTAACTTCAGGAAGTTGTCTTACACCGCCGTTAATAATAGCGCCGATAGTATGGGCCAAACCACCCAGATCACCGTCCAGAATAATGGTAGTGGCAGTAGTTCGATAGCTTCCAAGGCTGGCAACAGCCAGTTTAATAGCATTGTCATCGGCCCAACCACCTACGTCCAAAACAATGGCTCGCCCTGGGTCAAATATGACCATGATGCCCCTGCTGCCCCCAGCCCGGCTAATAACCTGAAATTCACGTTCAGCAGCCCCGACACGTCAAAAGACCAGCGCGTCAATTACAAAAAGATCGGCCAGGAGCGCTGCGGCGGCGCCAATTGCTACAAGTACCAAGTCAGTAGCCCAACTATTAGTGGCACCACCTACATTTGGATCAATCCCAACGATGACTATTTGATGCGCCTGACAACCAAGAGTAGCGACGGCACCAATGATATAAGTGTTACCTATGGGACGGTCACTATCACCGCGCCATCACCGACGATCACGCCCGCTGAAGCCTCAGACGCCACCTACGAATCCTGGATGCAAAACGCTCAACAGAACAGTCAGTGAACGGCCGGCTATCTCTTAGTTCTTAACTTTCCTCCAGACGGTATAATTAAGGTATGGACATGCGACCTTTGGCGGAACGGCGGCGGCCAGAGAAGCTGGCTGACATTGTTGGTCAGGAACATCTAGTCGGTAGCGGACAAATTATCCATGAGATCATTGAGCATGACCAGCCTACCTCGCTGATATTGTGGGGGCCGCCGGGCAGCGGTAAAACCACCCTGGCACGGATTGTCGCCCAGGAGACCGGCGCCGAATTCGTTGAGCTCAGTGCTGTCACTGCTGGCAAGGCTGATGTTGTCAAGGTCATTGAGCATGCCCGGCAAAACCAGCGGCTCGGTATGCGCACCATCCTATTTGTTGATGAGATCCACCGTTTTAATAAGGCACAGCAGGATGCTTTTCTTCCCCATGTCGAGGATGGCACGATTATTTTGATCGGCGCCACCACAGAAAACCCGAGCTTTGAGGTTATTAACCCATTACTGAGCCGCTCACGGGTACTAGTACTGGAGCCGCTCACTAAAGATGAAATCATCAAGATTCTCAAACAAACCGCAAAGACTGAGAAGCTGGGCGCTAAAAAGCTACCCGCCAAAAGTATTGATTTATTAGCTGAGCTATCTGGCGGTGACGCCCGGGTAGCGCTCGGCAATCTGGAGTTGGCACTACAACTGGCTAGCGGTAAGCCAGTCACCCAGCAAATCGTTGAGACTGCCGCCCAAAGTAAAGTACCTGGATATGACAAAAAGGGCGAGAGCCATTACAACGTCATCAGTGCTTTTATTAAGTCGATGCGCGGCAGTGATGCCACGGCATCTTTGTATTATCTGGCACGTATGCTGCAAGCCGGTGAAGACCCGAAGTTTGTTGCCCGACGGATGGTCATCTTCGCTTCCGAAGATATTGGCATGGCGGCACCGGCAGCCTTGAATCTAGCAGTCTCAACCTTCCAAGCCGTGGAGCGCATCGGCCTACCGGAGGCACAGTACAACTTGTTCCATTGCGCGACCATACTCACTAAGGCGCCGAAATCCCGTGAAGTGGCCGATGCTATGAGCACTGCGCTGGCTACCGCCCGTGAATACCCCGACCTGCCGGTGCCGACACACTTACGCAACGCGCCAACTCAACTGATGAAAGACCTGGGCTATGGCAAAGGCACTAAATGGGAAGCTAATTTCAAACACCCAAAAGGCTTCTTGCCCAACGAACTACAAGATATCGACTTCTTCAAGTAATCGATTATACTTGTGCTTATGGGCGATATCGCCATCGATTGCCAGAAACTGAGTAAGCGCTATGGCCGTAGCGATGTTTACGCTTTGCGTGAGCTGACGCTGCAAGTGCGCAGCGGTGAAGTGTATGGCTACCTCGGGCCAAACGGCGCTGGTAAGAGCACTACTATCCGCACGCTACTGAACTTTATCCAACCGACAAGCGGCCAGGCTCGTATCAACGGCTTGGATGTTGTTAAAGATTCAGTAGCCGTTAAACGGCAAGTCGGTTATCTAGCAGGTGATGTGGCATTGTACCCAAAGACGACCGGCCACCAGCTACTGGATTACTTATGTAGGCTACAGGAGGTAAGCGACCCTGCTTATCGTCGCAAATTAGAGAAGCGCTTTCAGGCCGAGCTGGACAAACCGATCAGCAGCCTTAGCAAAGGTAACCGCCAAAAGGTTGGTATCCTGCAAGCCTTCATGCACCAACCGGCAGTATTGATCCTTGACGAGCCAACGAGCGGTCTCGATCCGTTGATGCAAGAAGCTTTCTACGACACTGTACGTGAGGCGCGCGACCGCGGTGCAGCCTTACTCATGAGCAGCCATAACCTCAATGAAGCCCAACGGGTTTGTGACCGGGTCGGCATCATCAAACAAGGTAAACTAGTCCGCGAACAATCAATCAGCGGCAGTAGTGATTTTGGCCGGCCAGTCTTTCGAATCGTGCTGGCCAAGCAAAGTGATTTAGCAAAGCTGAAACATGCGCCACACCTTAAATTCTTATCAAAAGAAGGCGATCATACTATCCTCATGCAACCCGTTGGCGAGCTGTCACGGGCATTGAAGTCACTCGGCCAGTTTAAGATTCATGAATTCGCTACCCAGCAATTGAACCTGGAAGATGAATTCCTGGAATTCTACGGAGGTGATGAATCATGATAACGACGTTGCTCTGGGAACTCCGGCAACGCAGGATGGCGATTTTCTGGTGGACATTGGGCAGCGTTGTTATGACAGTCGTGATATTGGCACTCTACCCTTCCATCCGTGACCAAGCCAACCAACTGAACCAGGTTATTAACCAGCTGCCGGCCGGATTGCGACAATTGAAGGCTGGTGGCGTAGGCAGCGTTAATGTAGCCGACCCAGTATCATTCCTTAACTCTCAATTGTTTTATGCCACCTTGCCAATTATCTGGATTATCTTGGCAATTACTCGGGGTAGTGGTGTCTTGGGCCACGACGAGCAGAGCCACACGCTGGAATTATTGTTGGCTCGGCCGCTAAGCCGCGGGCGCCTACTGCTGGCAAAAGCACTCAGCTTAATTTGTGAATTTATCGTCGTTGGCGGCCTGACACTGGCAGCCATCATTGCTCTAGCGCCATTGTTTGACCTGCATGTTGCCACTGAGCGCTTGGCGCTGGCCACGCTCTATACGGCCACTTTCTCGCTCAGCTTCGGATTAATCGCTTTTATGCTCCAAGCTGCCAGCCAGTTGACTCGCCGCGTGGCCAGCGCCGTCGCTGTCTTCATCGGTTTCGGCGGTTATCTGATTGCTTCACTTAGTGGTTTAACGGATTGGCTAGAAGTGCCAGCCAAGCTCGCGCCATACCACTACTTCGCTCCGGATAAAATCATGCTCGGCCAACCGGTGGAAGGCCTCAACATCTATTTGGTCGGTGTCCTGGTTATCGCGGCAGCCGTTTCTTACTTTGGCTTTCGGCGGCGTGACATCAACTAACTCTATTTAGCTATAGGTAGTCGTATTTAACTGACATTCTAGCTGCTGGTGCCTGCCCTTTGTCGGGTCATAATAACTGCCATCAACCGACAAATCATTTAAATCAAGAAAAGCATCAACGACTTCCTTACTCATATCGGCTAGTGGGTTGATTGCCACCACGGAGCCTTTATCTTCTACAAATGCGAGTTCGGCACGTCCTTCAGATTGCCACCGCATCCGGCCAGAAAAATAAGCCAAGGGTTGTAGGTCATCAAGCATCCGTTGGAATGTCTCTACCTTCACGCGGCGTTGGAATTGGGCAAACTCAGGAGTGTCTTCTTGAGGCATCTCTAATGATGGCGCTTGGTAGACATGTATATCCAATCCACGCTCTCCATACGCCTCGGCACGCTCAATAGTCTGGGGTGTTTCCTGACCGTGCCGGATCGTGACAATCGGCACTTCCGGCTCTATAGCAATGACCTCCTCCAATAGGATCAGCCCGGTAGGTTTGAAGCTACTTGCCAGTACCGTACGCCCAGCGAAGATTTCTTGAGCCTTGGCAATACGTTGCGGAACGGTCATTTTAGCAAGCTCCCAATCCAGGATTTCAAGTTGTGCTTCACGCGTCCTCGAACTGCTCTCAAACTGGCTGGCCGCATAGCTTGTTGTTGACATAAAAATATCCTTTCTGCCGATTCCGGCAAAGAAAGGATACGCATACTTCATATCTTCCCTGCCGAGTGGCGGGCTAGATGGAGCACCTTGCGCTGAATAGCGTAGGTTGCCGGCGGGTCAATGAGCTAGATCTCTCGCCGCGCTCTTTATATTCAAATTGTTAACGCTCTTTATCGTAACACACGTTATGCTTCCCTTGAAGGGGTAAAAACTTCCTCAAGTTCCCGGAGTGGTTCTTGGGCTAGGTCTTCGTATCGATCGAATGTCCAGCGCGCTTCAGAGCGATCAGAGCGCGTAGCATGAGCGATGCCGCTCACTCTGTAGGTAGGGCTCGCACTCATGATTCCAACGCCAAGGTTGATATGCGGTGGATAGCCACGTTTCAATTCTACGTTCAACGTTGCTGGGTTGGTGAATAGTGCCATATGGGGTCGGCTTTCATCAAGCAGTATGATGCCACAAGTAGCAAGTATCATGCAGCGCCCCATAGTAATCTCATAGCCTTTGTCTGCTATTGCGTCCAGTTCTTTGCCGCTAAGAGTTATGCCATACCGCTCGCCGCCAAGGCCGTATGATACTGCAAAAGTAACACCGTCCTCTGGCTGGATGATATGCGCGGGATTTTTTTCTGCTACACCAATATTTTCATAACTCATAAGATTATGGTATCACATTCGTTTGTGCTTGTGGTTCGCTAGCCCTCGTTATATGCCTGGGCTATGAAGATTACCCAGACAGATACGCAACTCGAAATTAAAAGTAACGGCGTCGGACAAATGATCATTGGCCTCATCATGGTCATTGGCGGCATCGCAACCGCTATATTCCTTCCCGGCGCAACTGATGACAGAGGCCAACAAATGCCGGGTTGGATAGCACTCATCGGCGCGGCGGTGGCCGTAGCCGGTATCGCTTTTATCTTTTTCGCCAAAACCCGCAAGGTCACCATCCAGCGGAGCGGAAATACCACCATTACCGCCAAACGGGTAATTGGCGGCGGCTCCCAGGCACAGACAATCCCTACGGCCACCATCGTGGCGGTACGCCTCTCGACCTATATAGAGAGTACTAGCGATCCGGATGGTGGCATATCAGGTGGCAACCCGACAAGTTCGCGGCGCAGCCTATTATCTCTTGTGCTCAACAACAATGACTTAGTCGAGCTCGGTAATTCTGGCGGTAATGGTAGCTTCAGCATCAATGGCCTGAATGTCAGCGGCTTGATTTCAAAAGCGCCGCTCAGCAAGGAAGCAAACCAGATCGCCACCTTCCTAGGCGTGCCGCTGCAAGCCGACGATACCAGCTCAATAGCTGGTGCTGTCCGCTCGGTGAAGGCCGCTTTTAGCCAACCGGGTAGTCAACCACCTGCTCAGACTACCAGCTTTCATGCAGCCCCACAGCAAAGTAGCCCTACTCCTCCGTCCTCCGTCACATCACCTCCCGCCCTCGTTCAGCAGGCGCAGCCTCTTAGCCCACCCACAGCTCCAAGCACTCCAGCCCTTAGCCCACCGCCCCAACCATCACCACCAACACAGCCACCGCTTCCTCCTCAACAATAGCTCTATATCTGGTATAATCGTGTAGTCGTTGGGGATTAGCCAAGCGGTAAGGCAACGGGTTCTGGTCCCGTGATCGGGGGTTCGAATCCCTCATCCCCAGCCATATTGACTATATTTGCTACTAGGCACCGAGTCGCGCGCTTATATTCAGCAAAAGGCCATGGAACTGGTTAAAGCGCTCTAAATCCGTAGCTGGACTTTTAACATCAGCGTGTCGAAGCGCCTCAGCTAGCCGGTCAAGTTCCTGAGCCTCAGTAAGCATGTCTTCAAGTGACACTTTTTCATCATCAGTCATTTCCATACCATGCCATACTGGCACTCCAAGTACTGGATCCAAGTAGTAGCGATCTGCTTCTCTTGGCACAGGAGACCATCCTTCTTGATGCGCTTCGTCTTTTCGTAAGTGAGTAATAACAAATTCTCTTGTATATATCGGCTCGCTGTCTAAACCTGCTATGGTATCGACTCCCACTTGATAAGATGTCTGTACTTTTATTGGCTCAGTGGGATCTATTTCTGTGTTTATTTTTTCAAATCCAATCATATGGCGGACAAGTCTTGGGGTTCTCGGAAAACTATAGACATTAATATCGCGCGCTATTAGAAAGTTGAACAAACCACTGAGTGGTAGCCTATGACGCAGGTGGCTTCCGGGGTCTGTATCGGGATATAGGTCTTCACAGTGCGGATATATACGTTCAATATCTGCTACAAATGTTTGCATATGCTCTTCGGTGACAGTGCTATCACCGCGAAAACTTTCTGCTATCATCTACAGTTCTCCTGTGTGCATAGGTTGCATTAAGTTAATATTATACAATTAAATAAAATTATTTGCCAATAGAGTTCGTCGGATTAGAACCCGTTCTTTTGTTATGCTGGAAACATGGCCGAAAGTTTCGCGGTGATGCTCGCTGTGGGTGGCAAGTCAAACTCGCTCGGTAAAGTCAACGAAGTCATTGAAGCAGCGTTGCGGGAAAAATCACGCCTTGATGAACTATATAACTGCTTATTTAATGAAGATGCCTGGGTACGGATGCGCGCCGCCGACGCTTTAGAGAAAGTCTGCCGCCAGCAGCCTAGTTGGCTCAAGCCATATATTGATCGGTTTGCCGATGAACTGGCCGTAAGCGAACAGCCGTCGATCCAGTGGCATCTGGCACAAATGTATGGGGAGATTGAGCTAAGTGGTGAACAAAAACGCTTTGCCATAAACTGGCTCAAGCAACTACTCTCGTCACCGGAGGCCGACTGGATAGTAGCGGCCAACGCTATGGACACGTTAATGCAGTTTACAAAAAATGGTGATTTCCCAAAATCAGAAATGTTGTCTTTGCTAAATATCCAACGCCAGCATAAATCAAAATCTGTCATAAAACGTGCCGAAAAACTCCTCGGTCAATTTCAATAGTTTATTTAAGCAAGCGCTGAATGGCTAATATATAGGCGGCTTCTGTCAGGCTAACACTTTCTTTTCTGGCCATTTTTAGGAGCTCGGCAATCGCTCTTGTCATATACTCGTTGAGTTGCTGGTTCACTTTGTCTTCACTCCACATTGTGTCGTGCCGGTTTTGTAGCCATTCGAGATAGCTGACGATCACGCCACCAGCATTGGCGATAATATCCGGCAATATGATTGTGCCTTTTTGTGTCAGATAGGCCTGGGCGGTTTCATCCACTGGACCATTAGCCAATTCAACGATGTATTTAGCTTTGACCTGTTGCATATTTTTCTCAGTGATAGCATCACCGAGAGCCGCTAGCACAAGTACATCGATTTCGAGCGATACAAGATCCTCAATACTGGACAAGTGATCGGCTGGATAGTCGTCGAAGCGGTTGCCTTGCTTTTTGTAGGCAGCCATTTTTTCGGGATCGAGGCCGCCCGGCTCGTAAATAGCAGCCGCTGAATCGCTGGCTGCAATTAATTTCCAATTTTGATAGTCTTGGGCTGCTACGGTCGTGAAAAATGAGCCAACATTGCCAAAACCTTGTACGGCGTAGGTGATCGGCTCACCAGCCAGCCCCTTTGCCTTGAATAATTCTGCCAAGGCAATAGCGCCGCCGCGGCCAGTTGCCGCTTCCCGGCCTTGGCTGCCACCATTTGCCAAGCTCTTGCCAGTAAAACTCGCTCTGGTTGTATCACCAGTCTGCCGAGAATATTCGTCAACCATCCAATCAATAACAGTAGCGTTGGTATTCACGTCGGGTGCCGGTACGTCTTTATCTGGACCAATGTGCTGGTGTAAATGCTGGACATA
>PNRO01005499.1_pt1 | contig 10525 bp, 8 predicted proteins | sample 7248581 | NCBI WGS metagenome assembly PNRO01 (sample SAMN08278401, study PRJNA427962) | Gut metagenome, whole genome shotgun sequencing project. | isolation source: gut content | host: Eisenia fetida | place: India:Sub Himalayan Terai region of Darjeeling | collected 2013-11-18 | reverse complement strand
GGTAAGACCGTACTTGATTCAGGAGTTAATCAGCAATATTGCTAAATTCCACAGTGGCTACTCAGTGTTTGCCGGAGTCGGTGAGCGTACTCGTGAAGGTAATGACCTGCACGCCGAAATGGAAGAATCTGGCGTGCTTAAGAACACTTCCCTGGTCTTTGGTCAGATGAATGAACCGCCAGGCGCCCGTCTGCGTGTGGCTCTCTCCGGCCTAACCATTGCCGAAGGTTTCCGCGACAAAGGCAGTGATGTGCTGCTGTTCGTTGACAACATCTTTCGCTATACGCAAGCTGGTTCTGAGGTGTCTGCTCTCTTGGGTCGCCTGCCGTCCGCCGTCGGTTACCAGCCGAACCTCCAGCAAGAAATGGGTGCCTTGCAGGAGCGCATCACTTCGACCCACAAAGGTTCAATTACCTCTGTGCAGGCCGTTTACGTGCCGGCTGACGACTTGACCGACCCGGCACCAGCTACTACTTTTGCCCACCTGGACAGCACCATTACCCTGAGCCGTGCCCTGACCGAGATCGGCATCTATCCGGCTATTGACCCGCTGGATTCCAGCTCTAATATCCTCGATCCGGAAATTGTCGGCGAAGACCACTACAACGTGGCTCGCGAAGTCCAGCGTGTCTTGCAGCGCTATAAGGATCTGCAAGACATCATCGCTATCCTCGGCATGGAAGAACTTTCCGAAGAAGACAAGCAGTTGGTCGGTCGCGCCCGGCGCATCCAGCGCTTCATGAGCCAGCCATTCTTCGTAGCCGAACAGTTTACCGGTAACAAAGGCCAGTACGTCAAACTAGAGGATACTATCAAGAGCTTCCGCGAGATTCTCGATGGTAAGCACGACGATAAGCCAGAGAGTGCCTTTTACCTCAAGGGTGACATCAGTGACGTCAAAAAGGCCAAAGCGGAGAAATAAAGGTGTTCCACTTCCAGTTAGTCAGTTTGAGCGGTAAGCAGTTCGACGAAGACGTCTACGAAGTCATCCTGCCGACCAAAGATGGTGAAATTGGCGTCTTGCAAGACCACATGCCATTGGTGAGCGTGGCTGACACCGGTGTCATCGCTGTTCGGCGTAACGCTAAGGACGCTGACCGTGAGCGCGAATACTTTGCCACGAACGGCGGTGCTATCGAAGTGTCAGATAACACTTTGCGGGTCTTAGTTGATGAGGCTGATATGGCTGATAATATCAATGAAGCCGAGACCCAGGCCGCTCTGGAGCGAGCCGAAAAGATGAAAGCCGAAGCCAAAGACGAAGTCAGCCTGGAGCACGCCCAGCAATTAGTCGACCGCCACGCCGTTCGTCTGCACGTCGCCGGCCTCAAACGCCGCCACCAACGTAATAGGTAAAATCTTTAAGTTTTATTCGGCTTGCTGACAGCGGTACAGAATTTGCAGCGTTTAGCTGTTGCCGGAATGCCGCTCAGGCATTCCGGGCATTCCCGTTCGGCCGGTGTGTCGACTTCGTCAGACGGCTTCATGTGTGACATTAGTTTATTAAGCGGTTGGACCACTAAGAAGAAGATGACCGACGCCAGTATCAGAAACGCGATAGCGGCATTCAAAAAATTTCCATACATGAGCCTACTGCCATTAATCGTCAAGTAGAGGTTGGAAAAGTCCGGCGTGCCGCCGATAGCCGCGATTAGCGGCGTGATGATGTCTTTAACCAATGACGTCACAATGGCGCCAAAGGCCGCGCCAATGACGACGGCTACCGCCAGATCGACGACATTACCGCGCAAAATAAACTGTTTGAAATCTTTCAACATACTGGCTCTATGATATACCGTCAGGCGGTTGGGTCAACTGCGGATTTGTTGGAATCTGATCCTACTTTGCCCTTAACTTCATCTATGAGTGCTTGGCGATGGAGAGCGTGATGTGCGTCGGCAATACCTTGTAAGTAGGCGTCGCCAGCATCAATGCCCTTTTCACGGATCACCTGGGCTTGCCACAAGGCGTCACGCACCATTGGCGCATCGGCAGCTGTCATAGCATCCCATTTCTGGGCTTGCGAAGGGCTGTGCTCGGCAGTATGGGCATCAGCCAAATCTTTGTCTGACAGCGACCGGACTTGCTTCTTGCGGGTCATATTGAAGCTCTCAATTACTATTTTGATAATACGAGTAAAACGCGATGTTGATAGTGATTTTTCTTACCAACTATTTGTGACTTGCATCACGTGTACCAGAGGCGTAGAATATAAACTTGTCTAAAAACATGAATAACTTAGAAGTGCATACATCCACGGGTCAAGTTGTCCTTGGCGGGCACTTGCCATTTGGTAGCGGCGTAGTTGGGCGTGAGTGTGCTCAGAATACGCCTCAAGAACAAGCTGAATTTGGCACGAGTCTTAATCCTTTCGTGCGACAGTTGACAGTCTTCAATACTGCTGATTGCGTGGAAGATCGGCCTGTCGTGCAGGTCGGTGACGCTACTGACCCGGAAATTATTGCTTGTCGTATAGCATGCCGTCTGCCAGGTGGCTTTTATCTTCCTGTTATCAAGGCTGCGGCGGCAGCTGAACTGGCTTTCCTCGGAGACGCTAAGGACTTCAAAGATGCTTATGAAAAAGGCGGTAAGGTGCTGGATAAGTTTGGCTACGAGGATGCTGGCCATGAAAATTGTGGCGCAAGCATCGGTTTGGAAAGTTCCATAGCTCAAGAAGTACCTGAGCCTGCATTATTGGCTGCCTTGCCAGCCTTAACAGAGACAAACGAACGAACGCGTCATCTTCTTAATTTGAACAGGGAAAATAAACGGAAAAAACTTGCGGATGGTTTTTATGGGGGTTGGTCTAGTGATTGGCACGCTGATCATCTGGCAGAAAAAAGCCCACGTCACTTCTCGCGATTAGCTAAAGCGCCTGGTGGTAAACCTGTCCAACATGAAGCTAGGGGCTTATTGGTGGTGACAAAGACGGGTTACGGTTTTGCTACCACTGACTTCCACCATCGTACTGGTAATATGGCTTTCGCCATTACTCCACAAACGGCTTTGATCTACGATGTTGCAAACAAAATCTGTGGCGGTGACGCTGAGAAGAGTCGTTTTTTGCTAGAAATACAAGGTGCTGATCCGGCCGGTGTTTTGAATGGTCTTGCAGCCAAGGGTATGCCGGTATTCACTGACGGCGCCGAAGGCTGACCCTTTACAAACCTCCCGCTTCACGGTACGCTGATTGCATAACAATAAGTGGAGGTTCCATAATGTTGCAAAGACAAAAAATAGCTGCTTTGGTAGCTGAATTTCTCGGTGCTGGCGTACTGACGCTGCTGGTGCTGACCGTACAGCGCTCGACCATCGGCGTGCCCTTCTTCGTGGCGATTGCTGCTGGCTTGGCAATTGTGCTCATGGGTTTTGTGGTTGGCGGTGTATCAGGCGGTCACTTTAACCCGGCCATCTCGATTGGCTTATGGACAGCCCGTAAGGTCACGACTATTCGCACCATTGCTTATGTAGCTGTCCAGCTGCTCGGTGGCTATGCGGCCTATGCCCTCTATAGCTACTTCGTTGGCAATGCTCTGCAGTCGGTCGGTGGTGAATATAACGGCAAGGTCTTGGTGGCTGAAGCTGTCGGTGCTGGTATCTTCGGGTTCGCATTCGCAGCCATCGTTTTCAAGGATTACAGCCGTCCAGTCAAAGCCTCTTTTGCCGGCCTTGGCCTGATGATTGGTATCATCGCCGCTTCGTCAGCGTCACTTGGCCTGCTGAACCCAGCTGTCGCTCTCGGCGTCAAAGCTTGGGTCTGGGGTACCTACGTGCTCGGTCCAATCCTCGGCGCAATCATCGGCATCAACCTCTATGCCCTGCTATTTGCTGAAGCTGGCTCTAGTAAAGTCGGCAGCGCGCTAGCAGGTGTTGGCAAGAAAGGCGCCAAGCCTGCTACGAAAGCTAAAAAGACCAAGAAATAACCCGTAGCTTTAGTTTTTGACGCGAAAACCGCCCGTTTCTCGGGCGGTTTTCTTATAGCTGGGCGTCGATGAGGTCTTGCTCGAACTGTTGGATGCCTTTGAGGTTTTGGGAGTACTTGCTGGTATCTGGAAAGTCGAGGTGCATGATATGTGTCCAGACAGCGCCAATCAGCTTGCCAAAGCGCTGTAGTTCTTCTGGGTCGAAACTAAGTTCCAAATTCTCAACGAGCTTCCCCTGTTCATCTGGCTCAATGAATTCCAGTGCTCCACTGGCCACGGTAAGCTTCTTTTGGAAGCTAGCGGAACCTTCAACCAGCAGCTTGTAAAACAGCAGCTGCTGTCGGTATTTATGTAATTTAATCTTCTCAAATTCGTCTTTGCCCTGCCAGCGGGTGGCGGGCTTACCGGTCTTGAAGTCCCGGACCTCCACCTGCCCGGCCTCAGTAAAGTGCATCAGGTCTATCTTGCCGCTCAGAGATGCGCCATTGACGACGACACCTTCATTATTGAAACCACGCTCTACCATATCCTGTGGCGCGAAGTTGGTGTCTCGCTCTTTGAAATAACGCTCCATGGCTTCGTGGCCGCGGGTCTCTAGTCGCTTATGATCGGTGGCTTGTAGGTGGTTGCGGATAAGCATATCGCCGAAATAGGATTGAATTTTGGCAATAGCCGGTAACTTACCGGCACGGCGTAATTCGGTATGACTCCACTGCAGCGTCTTGTGTATGGCGTCGCCGTAGGCGGCCGAAGGTGCTAAGGCCTCGGGAAAGCGTAACAAATTATGTGTCAAAAAATATTCTGGACCGGCATTTACCAGGTCGATGAAATTATTCAGGTGGGTAACACTGAGTTTGTAGTTAGCCAGGATTGGCTCGAACAGGCTTGGCTTGTCGGCAATCACCTGGCGGAAGCGGTATGCCCAGTCGGTTGATAGGATTTCAACGGCTTTGGTCGTGGCCGGCTTATCAAAGGTCGCAGGTTTGAGTCCGGTCTGGTCCACCAAAAAGCTCAGTGCCGGAGACAGCTTATTGTCGAGATTATGGGCGTAGCTGGTGACGTACAGGCTGTGCTTAGCCCGCGTCAGCGCCACGAAAAGCAGCCGCAACTTGTCATTATCACTATTGCCAGCCGGCTGGATTGGCAGGTTGCGCGGCAGCGTGACACGTGACGACCCACCACGGGCGGTCGGCCCCCAAACTTCATCCTGCGCGTTGATAACGAAGACATTTCCAAACTCCAGACCCTTGGCCTTGTAGGCGGTCATGACTTGGACGGCGTTCGTCGTTTGAGTGTGTGGATTGGTATCAACAATCTTGAGGTTGGCGCTGCGATGTAGCTCGGCGAACTCAACCAATTCCTTGATATACAGCGTGTGTTGCGGTTGCCAATGGCGCAAACGATGCCGTAGGGTTGATAATTGTCCGAGTAGCGCCAGGTAAGTGTCGGTGGCCTGTTCGTAGCGCTCTGGGCTGAAATAATAGTGCCGTAACGGTGAGATGAACTTGTCGCTCTTGGCCGCTGGCAGTGATAGCTCGTCGTATTCACTGCTAATCCCCTGCGGACCACTGCCGACCAATTCATCAAGCACGTACTCCATCGGTTCCAAAGTGCTGCGTTTGCTGAGTTGGACGAACCAGGCGGCAATATCGCTCAGTCGTTTATCTTTGTGTTTGGCGAGCACCTCAAGCCAGTGCTTATGCTGGTCGTAGCAAGCCAGGCTGACCTGCATCAGTGTTTCTGGCGGGATTTGCCAAAAATCATAACCTAAGACTCGCCCAAATAAGGCGTCAGCCTCATCGTGGTGGTTCTCGGCCAGGGCGACGACCAACTCGGCCATAGTCAGCAGCTCAACGATAATCGGTGCTTCGAGGATGTTTTCGCGCCGCTCGTAGGCAACTGGGATGTGCCGGTGGCCGAGATATGGCATCAGGCGCTCCAAGTAGCGGTGCCGCGGCGCGATAACGGCAATATCTTCCGGCTGAGTGCCAGCGGTAATCAGTTTTTCGATTTCTTCAGCAATCCAGTCGTACTGGGCTAGCTCACTAGTGAATGACAAATGCTTTAAGACCTTGGTCTTATACGCTTTTCGAGCAGTCAGCTGCTTGCTGGCTTCGGGTATCAGCGTCGTCAGTCGGTCGTCGATCTGTTCGCTAACAGCCTGTGCTGTCTCTAGAATGTTCGCGTTAGAACGGAAGTTCTCTTCGAGGCTAATCAGCGTCGGCCGGTCGTACTGCTCGGCAAAAGCGACCATATTTGATACTTCGGCTCCCTGGAAGGCGTAAATGGCCTGGTCATCGTCACCGACGGCCATAATATTGGGCCGGTTTTCGTGCACCGGATTGTTGCCGAGCGCAGTCAGCATGCGCAACTGGGCCTTATTGGTGTCCTGGAATTCGTCAACTAGGATGTACTGGTAACACTCCTGGAGGTTGTAGCGTAGCTCGTCGTTGCTCTCCATGGCGTGTACGGCCTCGACCACCATATCATCGAAGTCGTACAGCCCCTGCTCCGCCATGGCGTCGAGTAGGCTCTGATAGACATTGGCCACAGCATGCATCCGGCGGTAATTTTGACCGCCGTCTTTCCAGACGAATTGTCCGTTAGCGTCCTTCTTGCACCACTGGTTGCGCCAGGCGGTGATCAGTGTGGCGTAGCGGCCACCGGGCGGCGTCTCGGCGATGGCCTGCTCCAGTTCAGTAGCGCATCCTAGGGCGTACTCTGGGAAGCCGTAGTAACGCTTGCCGGTGACGTGCTTCTGGATGGTTTTGAGCAGTTTCTCATAGGTGGGCAGGGCTTTGGCCGACGGTGTGGCCGCGAAACACTGAGCTAACTCCTTGGCAGTCGCCTCGATAAATCTCTCGTTGGCAATCAACAATTCATGCAACTCAGTTGGCTTGAGGGCATTTTGCTTCAGCCAGCTGATAGTGCTTAGGGTATCACGCAAGAAAATAAACTGGTCACCGACCTTGGTGCTCAACGGGCTGCTGTGTGGTAATTGCTCAAAAATATCTTGCAATAGCTCATAACGACCGAGTTCATCAATCTGTTGCAGCAGCTGCCGGCCGGTGAAACAATCAGGATATTGATTGATAATGTCGCTACCAAAACTATGAAAGGTATGAATCGCCACATGATAAGCCGGCTGACCAATGATGCCGATCAGCCGGTCGCGCATATTGCGGGCGGCGTTGTCGGTAAAGGTCAGGCACAGGATATTACCCGGCGCGACATCATCCTTACGCAGAATGTTAGCCACGCGCATGCTCAGCAGCTGCGTCTTGCCCGTCCCCGGCCCGGCCACCACCAGCACCGGCCCTTCTGTCTCGTCAACGGCCCGCTTTTGCGCCGCGTTCAGCGCTGTGTATTCGTCTTCAAACTTCCCCATTGCCCATATTATACTGCTGAAACCTACAGTGCGTTTGATTGTGCCATTGTAATGGCTCTATGTAGGACTGGCATTTCAGTTTCGAATTGCTCTTTTGTGATATACTCACCCACCAGCTTTGCCATTCGCTTTTTTTGTTTAGGTGACAAATTCGCTGTTTCCGCGCTAGTCAACTTCCACTTTTCTATATAAGTCCTACTATCAGATGGGTCATCACATTGGCCGGGTTGCTTAAGAGGATAGTACTCTTCTAGCGATCCGACCGGAAGCTCGTGTAATTGCTGCTCTTTATTGAAATTCGGCACCCTTTTTATCAGCTCGTTAAACTCATTAGTAGGTATTTTACTCAAGTCGATTGCAACCTGATATCTGCCCTCATATATGCTGCTTGACAGTATTGAAAACATTTTATCTAAGACAATAGAAAGACGAGTAACTTGTAAGATATCACCCTGAGCAGGCAGTATGTTAATTTCTTTTCCAGTTGAATAATGTCGTGAAATAACACGATTTAAAAATGCCTCTTCTGATGGCCCCTCCACGATTAAAAAATTTGAAGGCAGCAAGAGATCCGTAGGACTTCCACCAAGCAGTTCATAGACAAGACTTTTCATTGTGTACTTATCTTGCTTCTCGACCACCGTAATGCCATCCTCGTATTTCTCAACTTTAAATATGCTTTGTTCATCGTGAGGGTTTTCATCAGCAATCAAAACAGACGAGTGTGTTGTAAGAAAGATCTGGTCTCCGTCATTTGCCAGGTCGATTAAGGCACTTTTTAGGTTTCGTTGTGCTCCTGGATGAAGATGAAGCTCACCTTCATCTATAAGGAATATAAAATTCTTGATATCCGCATTTTCACGCCGATAGTCGGCAAAGGTCTGAATGATGGCGAGCATAAGGGCGCGCTGCATACCATCTCCTTTTTCGTACGCTTCAGTTACGATTCCGTCGTCAACTGTTGCTGAGAAATTTTTAAAAAGATCTGTAAGTTCAGGATTCTTAACTTCAAATTCTACGTTTGTGGTCTCGGGAAATTGCTTTTTAAGATAATTTTCGACGCTCTTCGCTAATTTTGCTAGCTCTTTGTAGATGCGAGATTCTTTAGACCCAAATAACTCATAGAACTCATTAACAAATTGCTTATATTTGGGGTCGCCGCTTGCCAGAATCTCACTGAGAACACCAGATAACATAGTTCCGATTTGTGTGGTTTTGCCGTATTTGAGAACTTCCCTGAGGCTGTTCTCTGTTTGGACAAACTCAAGATGAGGTAGAAAGTCGTTCAGGGCTCTATCAAAGCCAGTTCCAGGATCTGTCAAATCACCTGTTTCGACATCTAATATTTTTCTATAGGATTTTCCGTCCTCATCGACAGTTCTTGCCAGTGTCACGGTTTCATAATCTTTGAGCTTAGACGCAAGCGTTTTGCTATTTTTCTCATTTTTCATTTTTGATAGTGCATTTTGTACTCCATCGAATTCTATTGCAACGTACGGTGGCGATTTCACTCCTTTGCCTTTTCGTCGGTTGAGGCTAACGCTGCCCCCATCAAAGAACCAGCTAATAGAACTTAAAAAGTTTGTTTTTCCATGATTATTCTGACCAACTAGAGTGTTCAGGTTGTCGGTATTGATATCAATTTCTTCAATTGATCTAAAGTCTCGTATCTGAATTCGCTTAATTCGCATTGCTACTCCCATATTTGAATTGCATAATAGTAGCAATCAATTGTTAAACAGTTATTAAATAATTAATACTTTGGGAAATCGGTTGTAGCTCATGCTATACTGCCCGTGTCTAGATTTTTCAATTCAGCAGGGCTTTTTATTTCCCCAAGGGAAATGGGCAGTCATTGTGTAGCTTGGGGAGACCCTGCTTGAAAGATCTAGACAGTCAGCAATGGCTGTCCTTTTTTATTGCAGGCAGCCTTAATGGGCAAAGGAGCAACCCCATGGCCGAAAATACTAACCCTAATATGCACCATGTCCCGATGCACAAGCCGAAGAAGCCTTGGTATAAGAAATGGTGGGTCTGGCTGATTGTCGTGTTCGTGCTCATTGGCATCGGCGGCGCGGCCGGCGGAGACAAAGAAAGCTCGAATACTAGCAAGCCCGCAGAATCCTCCCAGCCAGCGCCAGAACAATCGAAATGGGACGCCGCGGCCATCTACCCGCAAATCAATGCTGGCATGACAAAAGCCGACGCCGAAAAAGTAATCGGCAAGGCTTCGGATAACTGTAGCGAGACTTCCATAGAGGGCTATGGCTCAAGCGAATTTTGCATATACACTGGTGGCTTTACTGATGCCGGGTCAATTACTGTGACTTATAGCAATGGTACCGTCCAGAGCAAGTCAAAGTCCGGGTTTTAGGTTAATTACTTGATTTAGTGGCGCAGGTTGGGCAGTCGTCGTCGTTGGTGAAAGCGGTGAACCATTGCTTGCCGGCTTTGTGCCAGGGTTCGAGATCGTGAAAACCGACTAAGTCGGCGGTCTCGCGTAGTGTCCAGCCGAGCCAGCCGTAGAGCCTGATGTTGCCCCAGGCCACGGCCGCCCAGCGCGGGCCGCATGGGATGACGGTGACCGGCTTCTTGGCAACGTAGCTGCGGAATGACTTGCCTCCAGCTCGACGGCGCAGGTTCTTGGCTACGAATTCGCCATCTCGCAGCGCTGTCTGCGCCAGGCCGCTGTATGGCATATTAGCGTTATCGCCCAGCACGAAGATATTGTCTTCGGCTTGCAGGTAGATATCAGTAGCCACTTTACCACGGTTGGTGACGACAAAATCATTATCCTTAAAAAACGGGTGGTTGGTGACGCCGGCCGTCCAGACCACCGTGTGGCTGCGGATCGGTTTGCCGCTGACCATCAGCTCGTCAGCTGTCTGGCCCTGCACCATGCTGTTGAGGCGCAGTTTGATACCAAGTTTGCGCAGGCGTTTGCGGACGGCACGTGAAGTGTCTTTTGGCAACCGCGGTAGCAACCGCGGGGAGGCTTCTATCAGGTCAACATGGATCGCCCGGCGTTTAATGTTATGGTTGGCCATGATTTGCTTGAGGTATTCCGGCAACGCGCCAGCCAGCTCAATACCGGTTGGCCCGCCACCGACGATTACGTAGCGCAAGTCGGGGCAACGGTCATCATGCAGCTGCTGGTGCAAGTGCCGTTTGAAACGAGCCGCTTCTGCCTGCGTCTTGATGCTGTAGGAATATT
>PNRO01000802.1_pt1 | contig 10607 bp, 10 predicted proteins | sample 7248581 | NCBI WGS metagenome assembly PNRO01 (sample SAMN08278401, study PRJNA427962) | Gut metagenome, whole genome shotgun sequencing project. | isolation source: gut content | host: Eisenia fetida | place: India:Sub Himalayan Terai region of Darjeeling | collected 2013-11-18 | reverse complement strand
ATGCCGTGCGTGAGCCGTTCTTGACCGGACAACTGGGCTATGACCCGGCCTACGCTCAGCCGGGTTTTGACTTGAATGCCGCCAAACAACGTTTGGACGCGGCTGGCTGGACGGTTGGCCAGGGCGGCACCCGTTCTAAGAATGGCCAACCACTGCAATTTACGCTAACAGCATCTGATACGCCAGAGTCCCGATCCGTAACCCGTCAGCTGCAAGAGCAGTGGCGGACAGCTGGCGCCGACTTGCGAGTGCAGCTACAGAATAACGCTGATTTCCAAAATACCCTTAATTACCATAATTATGACGCTGTCCTGTACGGGATTGCTATTGGCCCTGATCCAGATGTCTTCGTCTACTGGGATAGTTCGCAGGCGGATCTGCGCGCGGCGCACCGGCTGAATTTCTCAGAATATAAGAGCAGTGAAGCTGATACGTCCATCGAATCTGGTCGTACCCGGCTTGATCCTGGCCTCCGGGCTGTCAAATACAAACCGTTCCTGCAGGCTTGGCAAAAAGACAGCCCGGCACTCGGGCTGTACCAGCCGCGTATGCTCTATCTTACAAACGGACCGGTTTTTGGTTTTAATGACCAGGGGCTGAACTCAGCTGCTGACCGTCTCAATAATGTCCAAGACTGGCAGATCCGCCAAGCCAAAGTCACTAACTAAAGTTTGGCTACGGTAGTTATACATCTGCCGTAGGGAACATCTCATCAACTGCTTTGAGTGTCTCTTCAGCACCTCTCCATAATCTTGGATTTATTTTTTTGTATTGTGTGGCGCCACGAGACTCACTCTTGATACGCTCTAGCATCCCTAGGTCTTCTAACGCAATAAGTTCATGGTACGTTTTATTGGCATGAATGTCGTGTGTGGCAGATAGTTCTTGCTTGAACTCATTGGCATCAATAGGCTCAGGTGGCTCAATCTCATAGCTCCCAAGCGCCATTAAAACGTCTAGCCGGTATCTCCTACCATAATATTGTTTTGAAAAACACTCTCTAGGAGGAAGTTCAGATGCTCTCATGAGTGAGTACAATAACCCGTACTTTGGTTTATGTCAAGATACATCGTTGATATCAAGGTGGCGATGCTTGAATTCTGATATTAAAACAGATACGATATGATGGCCTGAAAGCTGGGGATGTGGCGGAATTGGTAGACGCGCTAGCTTCAGGAGCTAGTGGGCTTCGGCTCGTGGAGGTTCAAGTCCTCTTATCCCCACCATATTGACAAATGAGTAATAAATAGTTATTATTCAAATAATAAAAAGTAGAGTAATTATTCGCCATGTCGACTCCTGAAGCTCATCAACAAACTGTTTTTGCACGCTTACCTCTTGACTCGCGGGACTACGAATTTGATATTGAGCGAGAAATGCGACTTACGGTAGTCGATCAAATCAGGGGCAATGAGCCACGCACCGTTATGGGTGCATTGCTAGCTAACCCAGAAGGTATGGCTGCTGCATCTTTAGCCAAAGCAATTGATAAGTCAGAAGGGGTAGTTGGTTGGCACGTTGAAAAGCTTGCAGAAGAAGATCTGGTGGTAGTAATCTCTGCTGACGGTATTATGAAAGCACGAGCCTTCGCGGCTTTTACTAAAGATAACGATTAGAGTCTTCTTGTCTGGGTGGGGCTTAGCGCTTGCGGCCTTTGACGTGGCTGTTAACGGGTGTGCTATCATAGCTGCATAGTACTTATGCAAGAATTTTATGGGGTAAAGGGGCGGAATGAGTAAGGTCGCGCACTATTTGCAGGAGCATCTGGTGGGCGAAGTGATGACGAGTACTGATGCCCGTCGCTACTTCGCGACAGATGCCAGCATTCTGCAGCTAGCACCGGCCATCATCGTCTATCCGCGCAACGAAAATGATGTGCGCAAGGCGGCACGTTTCACCTGGCAATTGGCCGAGCGTGGCCGGGTGATCCCAATTACGGCACGTGGTTCTGGCACTGACCAGGCCGGTGGCGCGCTTGGTAATGGTGTTATGCTGGTCTTCCCAGCGCACATGAACCGCCTACTAGAACTTGACACTAAGTCGAATACAGTGACCGTTGAGCCGGGTATTAATTATGGCAAACTACAGCAGACGCTACACACTCATGGTCGTTTCCTGCCACCCTATCCGACTTCGCTGGAATATTCGACGGTTGGCGGCGCTGTCGCCAACAATGCTAGCGGTGAGAAGTCGGTCAAGTATGGGGATACCTCAGCTTTCGTACGCGGGCTGCGGGTAGTGCTGGCAAATGGCGAGGTTATTGAGACACGCCGCTTGAATAAGCGGGAATTAAGCAAAAAGCTCGGCCTAGCTACCTTTGAAGGTGAAATTTACCGCTCCATTGACACTTTATTAGAAGAGCAGAAGATGCTGGTGGAGCGGTTGCAGTTGTCAACGGTGCGTAACAACGCGGGCTATAACCTGTCAGACATCAAGCACAAAGATGGCTCGTTTGACCTGACACCGCTCTTTGTCGGGAGCCAGGGCACACTTGGTATTATTACTGAAGCTGTGCTGTCGACCGAGCCGCATAATCCGCAAACGACGCTGATGATGGCCAGTTTTGATAGCTTGGAGCACCTGCAGCAGGCAGTACTCGCGTTACGGGAACTATCTGATGGGCCGAGCGCTATGGAACTTATTGACGGGCCAGCACTCGAACAAATTAACCGTCTGAACCCGAACCAACTGAAAGACGTCCTAGAAGCACCATATCCAAATGCGGTTCTGCTCGTGGAGTTTGATAGTGGCGACAAGCAGGCTAAGAAGCAGGCTAAACAAGCTGATAAGATCTTTGAGCAATACGCTATTGATGTCCAAGCAGCAACCGAGCCAGAACAGCAACAAAAGTTTTGGAAATTGCGCGAGGCAATCGGGTCGTGGATCGGCCACAATGAGGGATTGCTTCGGTCGGTGCCGCTAATCGATGACGCTGCCGTACCACCAGACCAGTTGCGTGCTTATTTGGAGGGTATCTATAAGCTATTGGACCATAATAACCTCAAGACTGCGGTGTGGGGGCATGCTGGTGAGGCTCGTTTACACATCCAACCCAAGTTGAACCTCGGTCAGGTAGGTGACCGGCAAAAGGCGTTCCGTATTATCGAGGAGCACCGTAAATTAGTAACTGATTTGAGCGGCACTTTGAGTGCGGCGGTTGGTGACGGCCGCTTGCGAACACCGTTTTTGCCAGAATTTTACGGCGCTGACGTTTACGCGCTCCTGACAAAAATCAAACAAATCTTTGACCCATACAATACATTGAATCCTGGTGTGAAGTTCGGCACCTCAATTGATGACATCAAAGAGATGATCCGCACCGAATACGGCCTCAACCACCTCTACGACCATCTACCTCGTAACTAATGGCTGAATTACATGTTATTAAGATATTGGGAGAGATTTTCTAATTGGCCTTTTGACCTAGCTTGGACGATTATTGTCTGTATTTCTTGAGCGCCCTGGTGGAACTCTTCAAATTGTTGCCTATACCGACTCTGTACGTGTAAGGGCAGAGCTGCGAGCATTGCTCTAGCGGTATCTTCGTCCTGAAAAGCGGTTTCTACGATTGCTTCAAAGGAGTAAGGCTCAGGGTGTATTTCAAAGTCGCCCATACGAAACTATCCTATACAAAGTTTGGGTAACCCCTTTATTGGGGTCGGAGGTTTGAACGTCGAAATTTTGGTGGGTGATGAGGGATTCGAACCCCCGACCCCCTCGGNNNNGCGTCTACCAATTCCGCCACGTCCGCATATTAAAGACCATCATATCGTATCTGTTTTGGGCCAAAAACTCAAGATATATGCTACCATTCCGTTATGGAGCAATTGCCACAGACAAGTCGAGGCTGCGAAAAGTTGGACGAGGAAGGTCTTGCCGCACTGCGGGCACGTCTTAGAGAGCTCGGCGCTGATTTATCGGGGACTCTTGCAAAACTTCCTCCAGAGGTGAAGCAGCAATATAGGGAATACGAGCTGTCTGTCGTTGAAAGCCGGCTGGATAGCCCGGCTGATCATACCGGTGGCAGTATGCCGCGTAGCTTTATTTATTGAAAGGATTTATTAAAAGGGATGGGTCAGGCGCCACCAGGTGGATGGTGGCGCTGGCGCGGATTGTAATTTTACGTTAACTGACTTTTGGTCGGTGATGGCGGATTTTGGTAGCGTGACGGCTCCGACAGTCTGCCCAGCCTGGCTGTTGCCGGGCGCACGCTGTAATCGAATATTGGCCGCGACTTGTTTGCCACCCCATGCTTGCGTGGTAAGTTGTTTGGTTGCTATGGCCGGTATCTGGCCACCCCATGATACTTTGTAGTAGCCGACAGCCTCCCCTTCTTTAACCAAGGTGACTGACTTGAAGTTTTTCTGGGCGCTTTGCACGAGCGGCACGGTATCTTGCAGGGCGTGCCATAAGCTGGCCGCTTGGGCGATGGCCGTGATGATGGTGACCTGTTTACCATTGACGGTCGTTCGCGAAGCGGATACGAAGACGCCACCGGCCTGATCAGTGTTGCCAGTCTTAATGCCAACGATGCCGTCAGTGCCAAGTAGTGAGTTAACGTTTTTAATGGTGTCTACAACGGGAAGGCCACTAGCCGTTGGCTGGCCAACAATCTCTGCTAACACAGGATTTTCCATAGTCAACTCACCAATACGGACGAGGTCGCTGGCTGTGCTGGTGGTGGTCGGTGACATGCCACTGGCGTCAATGCCAACTTTCGTATCGTGCAGACCCTGCCGTTGGAGATACTGGTTAGCAGCTTGGGCGTAGCCTTTCAGTGAGCCAAAAGCCCAGATCGCTAAGCTATCGGATAAATTATTTGATGACGGAAGCATAATGGCTTGCAGCACTTGGTATTGGCTAATTTTTTCGCCGGTGACGACTTTAACCAATGACCCATCCTGGGCTTTGTAATTGTTGTAAAGTGCCACGTCTTCGTCAGTCATGGTCAGCATAGGGCCTTGTTGGCCAGCTGCCAGGGGCTTCTTCTCAAGCACGACCAAGCTAGTAATGAGCTTAGCGGTACTGGCGATGGGGACTGGTTTTTGCTGGCCGTGTGTTTCGAGAATCGGGGTACCGGCGATGCCGACAGCGGCCTGGCCCTGGGCGGGCCAGGCTAATTGTCCGGCCGGAGCCGTCTGCTGGGCTTCCAGCGTAACAATTGGCCGCATCGCCGGTACCCCCCGCCCTAATGTCCAATACAGATAGCCTGCCAATAATACTACGGCCACAACTAGGTAACGCCACTTGATCCCGCGGCTGCTCGTCGTGCCACCCCTCACCGTGTACGTTTTCATAACCTGCCTCTATCATACAGCAGACTTACAGCTGGCTGGTGTATAATAAGGCTACCAAATAAGGAGATTGAAATGACGGTACTGATAATTATCGGTGTGGTAGTGGTTTTACTGGTGGTAGTTGGCGCCTTTATGTATAACGGTTTGGTAACACTAAACCAGCAAGCTAGCGAAGCCTGGAGCGACATTACTGTTCAATTGAAGCGCCGGGCTGATCTAATTCCCAATCTTGTCAAGACCGTCCAAGGCTATGCCAAGCACGAAAAAGGCATCTTTGAAGAGGTGACCAAAGCCCGTGCTGAAACACTCAGCGCCGAAGGCCCAGCCGAGGCCGCCAAGGCAGAAGGCGATTTCCAGAAAACCATGAAAAGTCTCTTCGCGGTCGCTGAGAATTACCCTGACCTAAAGGCGTCACAAAATTTCCAGCACTTACAGGCTGACCTGACTGATACTGAGGACAAGATCCAAGCTTCACGGCGTTTCTACAACGGTGTGGTTCGAGACTTCAACACCAAGCGCACGGTCTTCCCGACCAATATCTTCGCTGGCATGCTTGGCTTCAAGCAAGATAAAGAATTCTTTGAGGTTGATGAAGCTGAAGCGGCTAACATCCAAAAGCCTGTCGACGTTAAGTTTTAGCTATTTACTTTTATACGTTTTTATAGATGTACAGCAACATTGCCAAGAATAAGCGTAAGACCGTCTTCATCATGGCGGTCTTCTTGGCGTTTGTAGCGCTGATTATCTGGATATTTAACAAGTACCTTGGTGGCAGCACGGGCGTATTTTACGGTGGCTTGATTGGCGCCTGCTTCTACGTGCTGATTACTTATTTCGCCGGCGCCAAGATGGCGTTGGCGGTCAACCAGGCCAAAGAAATCCAAAAAAAAGATAATCCGCGGCTCTGGCGGATGATTGAAAACTTAGCGATAACTGACGGCTTGCCAATGCCGAAGGTCTATATTATGGACGACCCGGCACCAAACGCCTTTGCCACCGGCCGCAAGCCGCAGGCTTCAGCAGTCTGTGTGACCACCGGCTTGTTAGACATGATGACAGATCAGGAGCTACAGGGTGTGCTCGCCCACGAGATGGGACATATCAAAAATTATGATATACGGGTGACCATGGTAGCCTTCGCGCTGACAGCGGTCATCTCGCTATTGGCTGACATTATGTTACGGATGATCTGGTTCAGTGACAACCGCAATAATAATCAGGCGTTCTTGATCTTAGGAATCGTAGCGGCCATCTTGGCGCCTTTTGTAGCGCTGCTCATCCAGATGGCAGTCTCCCGGCAGCGTGAATATCTGGCTGATGCCACCGGCGCGCTGACAACCCGCTATCCAGAAGGTTTAGCGAACGCCCTAGAAAAGATTAAACAGCATGGTAGTACTATCAAGCACCAGAACACAGCTACGGCTCACCTTTTTTTCGCGAACCCTCTCAAGAAAGGCAGTCTGACCAGCCTCTTTAGCACCCATCCGCCAATTGACGAGCGCATCCAGCGCCTCCGCACCATGGGCGACCACGCGTAACATGGGCTAAGCTACTCAGGGGAGCCCTACTAGGCGTGTCCCGACATGCTAATTATCGCTATAATAGGGGCATGACAAAAAAACCCGGGGAGCCTACTGCAATGGCGAAACAATCGAAAAAGCCAGAGAACCAACCATCATCGGCAGCGCAGCAGAGTATCCGTACATCCAAAAAATTATTTTATAAAAGATTTCGCCACCCTAAGCCATCTAGACAGCGAGCCATGAAGCTACCAAGCGCTTGGCGATTAACTAAGACGGCCAGCCAGATGCTGTGGCAGCATAAAAAAGTTTTCGTTGGCCTGACGCTGATTTATGCTCTACTGAGTTTGGTCTTAGTGCAGGGGCTGGCCAGTAATACTGACGTACCTAGTTTGAAACAAACACTTAATCAGGCGTTTACCGGTCAATTGAGTGCGTTGCTGTCAGGGCTCAGTGTCTTCGTCATCTTGGTTGGCTCGGCTGGCAGTGGCTCAAGCCAAGCGGCAGGTGTGTATCAATTATTTCTTGGCTTAGTTACCAGCCTGGCAGTAATTTGGGCATTACGCCAGTTGCTGAGCGGTACGGCTGTCCGTATCCGTGACACGTACTATCATGGTATGTATCCGCTGATACCATTTATACTTGTCTTGCTGGTGGTCGGTCTGCAGTTAATACCTTTGTTAATTGGTTCGACACTCTACAGTCTCGTGATTACCAATGGCATTGCCGTTTATCTTGTAGAAAAGATACTGTGGGCTGTGCTATTCGCGGCGCTGGCCCTGTGGAGCCTCTATATGGTTAGTGCGTCACTCTTTGCGCTATATATTGTGACATTACCCGACATGACGCCGATGAAAGCCCTACGGTCGGCACGTGAACTAGTCCGGCAACGGCGTTGGACAGTATTGCGTAAAATTCTCTTCCTGCCATTAGTCTTGCTGGTCGGGGCAGCTGTCATTATGTTGCCAGTTATCATCCTGGTGGCACCGCTGGCGCAGTGGGTATTTTTCCTATTAAGTATGTTCGCGTTGGTAGCAGTGCATGCCTACATGTACACCTTGTATCGGGGGCTGCTGGATGAATAAGCTGCCAGCTGATAAGCGGGCGCGTGAGCTGCGTCAGCTGATGGCTAAGTATGCGTATGAGTATTATGTGCTGGATGAGCCCAGTGTCTCTGATGCTGTCTACGATGGACTTATGAAGGAGCTCAAACAATTAGAGGCGGCACATCCTGAACTCATTGTGCCTGATAGCCCCACCCAGCGCGTCGGTGGTCAGGCGTTAGATAAGTTTACGAAGGTTCGGCACTCTTCCCGGATGCTGAGCCTGAACGATGTTTTCAGCCGCGAAGATGTCGAGGCCTGGATCAAACGGATGGATAAGCTATTGCCGGGCCGCACACATGAGTTTTTTTGTGATATTAAGATGGATGGCTTGGCCTGTGCCCTCATTTATGAAGATGGCCAGTTCAAGCAAGCGGTGACCCGCGGCGACGGCACGATCGGCGAAGATGTCACTGCCAATGTGCGGACAATTAAGAGCGTACCGCTGCAGTTGCGCCATGCCGCGGGTCACCAGCGCTTCCTGCGAGGGCGGACAGAAATCCGCGGCGAGATCATCATGTACAAGCAGGATTTTGAACGCCTCAACCAGGAACGGGCAGCGGCCGGGCTGCCGGTGTATGCCAATCCGCGTAACCTCAGCGCCGGCACTATCCGCCAGCTTGACCCACAGCTGACCGCCGCCCGGCCGCTGCGCTTCCAGGCCTATGATTTATTCCGTGAGGATCCATCGGAAGTGCCAACGCATATCTACGCCTATGAGGCCTTACGGGCGCTCGGCGTAGCCGCTAACAGCCAAGCCACAGTCTTCAAGACACTTGATGAAATTATGGAATTCGTCGACATCTGGGAAAATAAGCGACACGAATTACCATTTAATACCGATGGTCTGGTTATTAAAATAAATGACCGCGAATTGTATGTTAGCCTCGGTACGGTTGGCAAAAACCCCCGTGGCGCGGTGGCTTATAAATATCCTGCCGAAGAAGCGACAACCGTTGTTAAAGACATTGTCATTAGTATCGGCCGCACTGGCGCTGCCACGCCGGTAGCCGTCTTTGACCCGGTGGTGGTGGCCGGCACGACCGTCCAGCATGCCAGCTTGCATAATGCTGATGAAATTGCCCGCAAAGATGTCCGGGTCGGCGATACGGTGGTCATCTTTAAGGCCGGTGACATTATCCCGCAAGTCCAGCATGTGCTGGCTGAGTTGCGGCCAAAAAAATCCCGGCCGTTTGATATGGAACGAGAGCTGGCCCGGCAGTATCCAGAGCTGCGGTTTGAGCGACCGGCCGGCGAGGCTGTGTATCGGGTAAAAGGTGCCAGCGGGCCACTTTTATTGAAGCGCGGGCTGCAGCATTTTGCTTCCAAGGGTGCGCTGGATATCGATACGCTTGGCGAAAAGAATGTCGTGGCATTAGTTGACGCTAGCCTGGTGCATGACGCGGCTGACCTCTATAGCTTGACCAAGGGGCAGCTCTTAGAGTTAGAGCGTTTTGCCGATATCTCCGCCCAAAAACTCATTGACGCTATCCAGGCCAAGAAGCAACCGGAACTACCACGTTTTATCTATGGCCTCGGTATCCGCCATGTCGGCGCCCAGACGGCCATCGACCTGGCAGAACGGTTTGGCTCTATTGATAAGCTACGGCGTACTAACTTAGAGGAGCTGTTGGCGGTCGAGGGTATTGGCGAGGTGGTCGCCGAATCGCTGACGGCCTGGTTCGCTGACCCAGACAACCAAGCATTGCTCAAGAAATTTGAGCACGTCGGTGTCCGGCCAGTTTATCAGTCACACGCCAAAGGCCCATTACATGGTAAGCGCTTCGTAGTTACCGGCACATTAGAAAATATGGGGCGTGATTTAGCGGCGGAACGGGTGCGTAAACTTGGTGGCACGTTCCAGTCGTCAGTGGGGCAGGATACTGATTATCTAGTAGTTGGTGCCAACGTAGGGGCGAGTAAGCTCAAAAAAGCTGAAAAATTTGGCACCAAGCAGGTTACTGAAGAGGCTTTCTTGAAGATGATTAATAAGTCAGGGAAGTAGCATACTTAACATGTTAAGTATCGATGTAATAACAGATGAGTAAACTTACACGGGTATCATCAAAAAGTACTCAGCTAAACTGCTTTTCGCCACCAATTATGTTGGCTACCTTAGTGATTGAGTTGTTGCTGGCTGTTTATGCCCTCTGGCGTTATAAATTGACAGAAATTACGTGTTTGGCGGTTGCTATGCTCTCGGCGTTGGCAATCTTCCAGCTAGCAGAATACTTTGTCTGTACTGGTGCTGGCTCGATTGCAGTACCGTGGTCACGGGTTGGCTTCGTGGCGATTACGGCGCTGCCGCCGCTGGGGCTGCATATGATGCATGCGCTGGCTGGCCGGCGGCAGCGCCGCCTGGCCTACGGCGCCTACGCCAGCATGGTAGGATTCATGGCTTTCTTTTTGCTGGCACCGGATATCTTTACCGGCCACCAGTGCACTGGCAATTACGTCATCTTCCAGTTCAGTATGCTCATCAGCGGTATCTACAGTGTGTACTATTTTGGTTGGCTGCTTGTGGGTATCAGCCTCGGCGTCCGCTGGGCAAACCAGCTGCAGCACGCCAAGGGCCTAAAAGCTACCCGACAGTTACAGGCGGTGCGCGGCCTTGTTATTGGCTATCTAGTGTTCTTAGTGCCATCCGGTTTGGCTATGGTGGTTAATCCCGCAGTGCGGCGGGGTAT
>PNRO01002346.1_pt1 | contig 10642 bp, 23 predicted proteins | sample 7248581 | NCBI WGS metagenome assembly PNRO01 (sample SAMN08278401, study PRJNA427962) | Gut metagenome, whole genome shotgun sequencing project. | isolation source: gut content | host: Eisenia fetida | place: India:Sub Himalayan Terai region of Darjeeling | collected 2013-11-18 | reverse complement strand
GGAAAAGGAACTGGAGCTAGACGACACGTACACAAGTATTTTCGACTCGTTACTGACGGTTTATGGCATTGTGGCGAGCGTAACTGTACGCACTTCATGCCTGGTAACATGCCGCCACCTGTGTGGAAGGATTCAATCTGCTGGGTATGTGGTAGACCATTCGAGTTGACTCCTGACCACTTGGATTCACGCGCACCTGACCATCCAACATGTGACAACTGCCCACCATTCGCAGCTCCACGTATTGAACCTGATACATTCGACGAGCTGACTGAATTCACAGAACAGAAACTACGTGAAGCACGCATGGAGAGATTCAAGGAAGGAATTCCAGAATCAACTCCTACGCACTCAGAAGAGGAGAAAATCGAAGTGACAGATATTGAAGAGGTGATTACCACACATGATCAGGGATGTGGATGGTGGGAGGAGAAGCCATGTACATGTGGTCTGGGAGGTGAGTAATGCGCGCTTTCATCACAGGTGAGGAATTCAAGCGTGCAAGATTACCTATCGTGTACATATGGAAAAGGGGAGAGGAGTGGCTATATGTGGGCATGAGTAAATGTGGTATTGCTCGTATATTCTCCAATGGTCACCATGCTATAAATCTCGAGAATATACAGGATACGGACACAATCAAGTGGATATCCTTCGATACAGTAAAAGAAGCACAATCACGGGAGGAATATCTCATCACAATGTTTCAACCAAAATATAATACAAAACTCACAAGTAGAAGGAGATTGTTACAGAAATTTCAAGATTTAGGCGGGGCAGTGTAAATTTTACTCGACCGAGGCCGGACCCCCAAGATATTGGGGTCCGACCCGGCCCGACCCCCCATATTATGTATATAGACACCTGTGATATACTGGCGGGTGACGCCGGCTCCCGCTCAATTCATGAATTAGATTCTAGTTGCCGGGACTAGAACCTGATACGAGTTCCGAAAGGACGTAGCCCATGATGAAGTCCCACCAGTTCCACAATAGTCGCTCGAAAGGAGCACAGTCATGAAGCGATTCTACTGCACCATCTGTCAGCGTGTGAAGCGTGTGCGCACACTCCCACGCAATACTCAGTCAGTCAATTCGATGACACCTGAGAAGCGTATCGGGACGTGCGATAAGCACGCACTCACTCAGACTGAATCCAACTACAAGAAGGGTGCATAATCATCATGCCGAATCCTATTGGCGAATGTGATGGCTGCCCGAAAACGGGTGTCGAACTGTTCAAGGTGAATAACGACATGTTGTGCGAGAAGTGTCGTGACGCCGAATTGGATGCAATCGCTGAGGAACGTAAGAGCAATCAGCGAGTCAATCACGTCATTGAGAATTCACGTCGTCAGGACCAAGGCGTGAAGATCAGTCAGTACGTGTTCAATGCATCGACGGTTGCCTTCGTTGAATTTAAGGTTGCTTTTGATCATGATGAAACCATTCCAGAGGACAAGAAGCGATTCAAGATGGCAGAGTTGGCTGCTGAGAGAATCACCCAGTGCGATGCTGCCATCTTCGCGCAGAAACAGAAGCTGATGGAGATGCGCAGTGAGCGTAGCTCGTGGCGTACACAGGCCACAGAACTAATCGCTACACTCACTGAGGCTGAGCGCACGAAGTTCCGTCAGTTCGACGTGAATTACAAGCCTGCAACTAGTGTACAGGCTAAGAAGACACGTACTTCCACACCTGTTGGACCGAAGCCGGGAACCAAGAAGTTCGATAAGCAGGCACTTCGTGAAGCAGCTAAGAAGTACGAAGTACCAGAGGTGGCCGTTCAGTCGTTGTATCTCAGCAAGCCGGGTATGACGTATGAAGCGGCAGCGAAGCATGTCCACTCGCTGATGAATCCCTAATCACGCATATACGTACCGAAAGGACTATATATGTTGGATGCCACTAGTTCCATCATGGAGGTAGAGTGATGGAACGCCATCAAGCGGCGCGTATTATGCGTGATGAATTGAACGCATACGGACTGACCGACTGGTCTGTGCGTTTGAATCAGAATGCAGATTCACGCTTCCTCGGATTGTGCTCGCATAGGGACAAGACAATCATCTTGTCTGCACACCATATCGATATCCATCCAGACCCGGATGTAATCGATACAATCAAACACGAATTGGCACACGCACTCACACCCGGTCACGGGCATGATGAAGTGTGGGCTGCCAAAGCGCGTGAAGTGGGGTGTAGTAATACTGCACCATGCAGTAACCTGTCTCTATCACCAGAAATCATCGACGCCATTCGGTCAGGCGCAGATGTTGTGGTGGAATTCGACGAGCAGGTAATCAGGACACCTCGCTACACTGTGACACGCATTCAAGATAAGTGCGCGGTGTGCGGTAAGGTCGCCAAAGTTAAATCAGAGAAGCTTCTGGTTACGAAGGGCGACACGAAGCCAAACATCAAGTACATCACTCTTGAATGTGGTCACATGACCACGCGCAAGATTCCGAAGGGTACGCCATTCCATTCATTCCACATGAATGGTTCCCACGACTGTAAGCATCAGTGGGATAAGAATAACTGCGTACTCTGCAATCGGAAGCGTCCCTACGAATTCCAGATTGAATCCATGCGCGCTGCTGAATCGGCTCTCGCATCAGGAAATGGCATCCTGATAGCGCATGAGATGGGTCTGGGAAAGACCATCATCAGTCAGGGAGTCGTATTCTTCCACAAAGAGTATTGGCCCGTGCTGTGGATAGTGAAGAGTGGACTGAAATATCAGTTCGCATCATCACTCATCAACTGGATGAATCCTGAAGGTACTGACCCGAAGGATATGCACATCCCACAGATTGTCAATACCAGCAAGGATTGGCTGATTCCCGGTCTGAAGCACTACATCATCGGCTACGATATGCTGGTGCCAAAGACGCGCACTCTGAAGAATGGAAAGACTGTCACGAGTGGATTTGACATCACTCAATTCGAGCGCGTAGGAATCAAGCTGGTCGTACTCGATGAATGTCAGCAAATCAAGAATGCTGATTCATCCCGTACACAGATGGTACGGCGCGTGTGCAAGGGTCGTAAAGTCATCGGCCTGTCTGGTACGCCGTGGAACAATCGGGGAAGTGAACTGTTCCCGATTCTCAACATGATTGCACCTGCTAAATTCTGGTCCGCTGAGATGTTCCGTCGTCAGTGGGTTGCCACGTATATGCAGGGTGCAATCGTGAAAGAGGGCGGCATCAAGCACATCAACGAATTCCGCGAGTACACGAAGGACATCGTAATCAGGTACGAGCGGAAAGAAGTGATGGCTGAACTTCCACTCGTGAACAGAACGAAGCTGAATGTTGTGATGTCACCATTCGACGAGCAAATCTACGATGAAGCCGTAGATGAATTCGTCAAGTGGTTCGAGGCACAGCAGGATTCAATGACAGGAATGGCAATCATCGCCATGATGTCAAAGCTCCGTCATCTGGTCGCACTCGCCAAGATTCCAGCTACTCAGGAATATGTGGATGAGTTCATCGAGGACACGGACAGGAAGCTGGTAATCTTCGCACACCATAAGGATGTGCAGTATCTCCTGTATGAGTGGGCGAAGGACAAGTATGGGAAGGACATTCCCGTCATGAAGCTGGATGCCGAGATGAATGGCTTGCAGCGGCATGAAGTGCAGGAGAAGTTCAATCAGGCTCCACGCGCTATTCTTGTCGCGTCACAGCTTGCATCAGGTGAGGGGCTGAATCTTCAGACGTGCAGTGATTGCGTCATGCACGAGCGTCAGTGGAATCCGGGCAAGGAAGAACAGTGTGAAGGTAGATTCATTCGCATCGGTCAGACTAGTGACTCAGTGAATGCAGTCTACACGCACATGGAGGGACTCACTGCTATCGATCAGAATCTCGATGCAATCGTGGAACGTAAGCGCGCACAGTTCCACAATTGGACTGGCAGTGAAGCAGAGAAGTGGAATGAGGATGCGATTATCAAGGAACTCGCTCATTCCATCGTACGCGCACACAAGCAGAAGAGGTCTGGACAGAAGTCTGCTTAACTCGTAGACCGGGGCACATCCTGAGCATGATGTAAAACTGCTCACATCACAGGAGAGAATAGAGTGGATAAAGAGACTGTCGAGAAGATGAACAACGTCGAGGCCATCAAGACGTTCTTCGAGCGGAATGGTGGCAAGAAGATCACGATGGCCGACTTGAAGGCGCTGTCGTCAGAGGATCGTGCTGAGCTGGCGACGCTGGCGAAGGCTGAGCTGGTGAAGTCCAACTAGTCGGTACAGTAAAGAAGGAGAGTGGCTGGTATCGTGCCGCCACTCTTCACTTAACGAGAACTGGAGAACATCATGCCACGATGCGAAGATTATCCGTGCTGCGGACATGAACCGGGTGATTGTCCGTCAATTGACTCGAAAGGACGCGCACGGTTTCGTTGTGTAGGTGGTTGTGGGAAGCTCCTTCCGGTAGGTGCGCGTAGTTCCATCTGCCCGAAGTGTACTGCTCGTCGTAATCGTCATTTCGATGAGTATGGTGAGTATCCTGAGGACACCTACGGAGACTACTAGGGAGAGAGTAGGGGAGTGGTCCCGCTAGTACAGGGGACTACTTCTTCCCTGACAGCACATCAGTTCTGTACGATTTATGGATGTATATGAACCTTTCCCAGACGACCCGGAACTACCGATATGACTATCTGGATTGTTCAGACTCAACGCACTCGTAAGTCGATGCCAGAAGCGCGTATCTTTCAGAAGTGGACATCAGCAATCAAGTACATCAACACACTAAGACCTGATCACTACATGAAGCCCATCCTGTTCAGGGCTGACACTTTCACACGAAATGGAGTACAGAAATGACATTCAGCGAATTCCTTGAGAAGATTGAAGAACACCGAATCGAATTCCACATTCGTGAGCGCGGTGGTCCTGACTACAATCTCTACATGATTCGTGACGAGCAGGGTCGTTGTCCGATCTGCGCACTCGCATATCGTGTCACGGGTAATTTCTACTTGAATTCTAGTTATCGTGCGGCTGCTAAAGAACTCGGTCTGTCTGATGAGTTGATGAATGAAATTGTGGCAGCGGCTGATGACGATCCACGTCCTCCATACACCATGACTCCTGAGTATCGTGCAATTAGAGCACTGGTGAGAGAATGATCAAACTGATCATCATCTACGTCGTGGTGGCATACGCACTCTGCTATGTGTTCAGTCCATACGAGAAGAGGGGAGAATAGATGAAAACTGAAAACGAGATTACACAAGAACTGTTGCATGATCTCCAGCATCAGGCGATGGAGATTAAAGGTGTGGTTAACCTCGCCAACGAATGCATTCCACTCCTGACGATGGTTCTCGTTCTGACCAGAGATTCAGGATTGACTGGACCTCAGGTACTCGGTGTGATGAGTGCATTGCCGAAGCTACTCGCTGACGGCATGTGCAATAAGTGCATCGATATCGCGTGCCGAATTGAGAAAGAGATTACGGATGACTACTCCAAGTACGTCCGTAAGCACAAAGAGCGCATGGAGAAAGGAGGACACTAGTGAGGGTCCATTAACTACAAGGAGACTAGATGACTACTATGATGGCAGTAGTGAGAGCTATCAACTATATCTCTCAACGAGAAGAGAAGACTGTAAAGGAAGTAGTTCTCATTCTTCTCGTTGAAGCACTGACTGCTCGTGGAATGATGACTCCCATGAATAAGGAGACGAAATGATGGAAATGAATGAGAGATTCAACGTAGTACAGTTTTTTGAGGATGGTTCGTATGAGTATGTTCGCCGTAATGTGTCCACGAAGGATGCAGTGGCGGCTACTCAGCATTACACGCGATCAGTTGCGGCACGTATGGGCATGGTGACGCGTGTTCTCATCACTGACATGCTAGATCAGACCGTGTTTCACTGGGAATATGGGAAGGGTATCGTGTTCCCTACGCGTGATCAGCTTGAGGAGATGGGACATGTTGACCCACGTCGCTAACCAGTATTGCAGCTACATAGCAGCACTACTTGGTATGCCACACTGGGCGACACATGTTGCTCGTGTCCACTGGCTTGTGCGCACTCCTGTTTGCACAGCTCCATCCATCTATCACGCGGAAGCGATTCGCGTGTACCAGAATCTCTCGTGCTTCTACGCGCACATGTTCATGCTCACGGAGCGAATGAGTGGCTAAGATTATCATCACTGTCGAGACGCACAGCGTTCAAGACAGTCAGAACGTTGATGTACTGATTCAGGGTGATCATCCTGATGTGCATTTCGACATGTCACAGGTAGACGTGATGAAGTACATACTCTACGCTGTGGTGTGTGGAACAATCAAGGACCATCCGACTCTCAGTGCTCACGCCAAGTCCATCCAAATAGTCATCGAACCTCACTCACGTTAGGACAGAATAATGCCACAAAAGATGCCTCGAATTCCCGGCGGTCGTCGTAACTACTCGACAGGAGCGGATGCTGATATTGAACGCGCAATCGAGAAGGAGTGCGCACGGTATGATATCAGTCGCTCAATGGTGATTCGCAATGCACTTGCATTCACGTTTGGAATCGACTTGTACGAATATGAGCACAAGCCGCGCACTCAGACTGTGAAGAAAGTAGTAGAGTTTAGGAGACTCAAATAATGGATCTCAAGCGCGCATTGGAAGTTCTGCGAATTCTACTACAGAGAACCGCTGACTGTCGATGTGGAAACTACGAGCTTTCTCGTGAAGAGGTGAAGGCGATTCAATTCGTCATCACATACGAGGAGAACAAGTAATGGATGTAATACTACCAGCAAAGAAGAACATCGTAATGGATGCGACACTCTTATCGAGTCTGATGAGTTGTGCTCGCTACCATGACATCAGATACAACCATCGACTCGTAGGTGGAAAGGGGAAGTCTAATTCACTTGAAATCGGTTCGCTCATCCACAAGGTATTGGAAGTCTATTATCATCACATGATCAATGGCTTTCCACGAAATACCTCAATTGGACACGCGATGGCGGCTGGTCAGCTATATGTATCTGGCTGCACTCATTGCGCTAAATTTGTTCCTATTCATGCTTCAGTGGACCCTCAAGAGGCTGATGGTGCTGAGCATGTCTGTAATGAGCAGTGTGTACTCAAGCCTACGTGTGGACATGAACCAGAAGAGTACCCCGGAATAGAGAACTCTCCTGAATTCAGTGAAGGGTTCGTTACCGGCTGGCGATTCGCACTCGATACGTGCCATCAATACTTCGAGTTCTACAAGAATGATGCATGGATTCCACTCTCCGCTGAGGAAGTGAAGGGTGAAATCATCTATGAAGATGATGAAGTCCGTGTGTTGTGGAAGGCGAAGTTCGATCTGATCATTGACACGAATCAAATCGGTATCGTGTCACTCGATCACAAGACATTCAAGCAGAAGCGAGCTAAGTCCTCCCTATCCAATCAGTTCATGGGTCATTGCATTCTGTTGAAGTCACGCAATGTCATCGTGAATAAGATTGGACTCCAGACCACCATGAAACTTGAGGAGCGTCTGGGTAGAGAAGTAGTCTCTTACTCCGCTGATCGACTCATGGAATGGCAGGGAGAGACTGTTCCGTACTACGCATACAAGTACATTCAGTTCACGGAATCAGGTTATTGGCCCCCAGACTATACGCACTGTGACAATATGTATGGTGCGTGTGCATACAAGCAGGTCTGTGAAGCTGACCGTGATATGCGTGAAGAAGTTCTTCGTAAGAACTACGTGCTGGTTCCAGTATGGGATCCACGCAATAAGGATGAAGAATGAAAGTCGAGGTGCAGTACAAGTTATTCGGTGATTGTGAGATGGATCACTGTAATGACTGTCCGGGTGCGCGTCTGTACGTTAAATCAGATAGACACAAGGTAATTCCTATCTGCACCTGCAAGTGTCACGAAACTACAGTGATTCACAAGGAAGAGAAGGAGAAGAAATAGTGCAGGATTACGGCGTGGGACAAGCGATGAAGGTGAATCAGAAGAAGAATCGTCCACCTCATATCGCGCGTATTCCAAAGGGTGGTAAGTCAGTAGACTCGGCATTCAAGCGGTATGACATCATCGTGTCTTCCGCACCACTGGTGAGCTATAAGAATGGACCTGATACGATTCGATCAGAGCAGCCATTCACTATTCGAGTGCGTATGCCTGATGGATCTTACAAGTTCATCAAGTCTCAGGAAGAGAAGGAGAAGAAATGACACGCACTGAGGCAGTCAATTGCATCGATATTCTGTTGCTTGATATCGATCATAGAACTGATCAAGCAATCAGACTGTCAGCAAGGGAAGTCATCGCACTCCGCATCCTGATGGGTAAGGAGGAACCGACTCCTGAATCTGATCCAAGACAACTAGTTCTTCCATTCGAGGGACCGAATGACAGTAATCGTGGTGTGTAAAGATGATGATGGCAATCGTCCATATCGTCATGTGGGCGTAATTGCTATTCTGACAACTAACTATCACATCAAACTGATCAAAGAACGGAATCGAATCACATCACTCGATAAGGAACTCGTCGAGAATATGATGATCGAAGACTGTGGAACAGGACGGAAACGACATGCCGATCATAAGCAAGGACGTGTGGATCGATAGAGATGGTAAGCAGATTGAGATACGTCACATGGCTTCTTCTCATCTGCTGGCTACCATTCATTTCATTGAGCGTAATCGATTCATGAATGCTGCTGAAGTATATACTGATCAGCAGTTGGGTGAGCATCGACTCAATGCTGTGAATTACTATCTTGCATGGCCTCTTCAATATGAGGAGCTGATACTAGAAGCGCAGCGTCGTCACCTCATCTACCGTGGTGATGCGGCAGAACTCAATTCAGGTGGAGTGAAGAAACTCCCTGAAGGGAAGAAGAAATAATGTATCAGACTAGATCATCTAGCGAGCGAGACATTCAACGCTTCTCTAGTATCACTGAAGCATTCGAGGAAGCAAGACGAGATAGAGAAGTGTGGAAAATCTCGTTCAATGCACAGGATGGGACGCGCATTCGTCTCCTGCGTACTGAGCATGGTTGGGTGTACGAAGATGTCTATGGGAATAGGGAGAACTAATGTCACCAACAATGAATGATGTAGGGTTTGACGGACTCTACTGCATGTTCAAGGGTGAGCCGGGTACACGTAAGTCTACCCAAGCTCTGTCATTCCCTACTCCTCAATACTGGTTCTCGTGGGATAGGAAGATGAATGGTATCTATCTTCCCATGAGGAAGTGGGGTATCGACCCGAAGACTGTCTCATACGAGGACTATGAGGACTGGAATAAGCCCAAGCAGAAGTTGGAGCAGCTCCAGTTGAATTGTCCATACAAGACTCTCGTATTCGATTCTATTACCAGCATGGCAGACATGACACTCCGTCAGACGACGCGCCTCAAATATGGTGTGACTCGGCAGAGTGGAGCAGCCGCTGGTAAGCTCATCGCAGGTATTGCGGTGAATGAGATCGAGGATTACAACGCGGAAGCTGCTGCCCTTCAGGAGTTAATCGCACTCACGAAGGACATCAATGCATTCCATAAAGTGAATGTAATCCTTATCGCTCATGTGGTGAAAGCAGAGTATCGTGACACCACTAAGAAGACCACGCATATTTCCCGTCAAATCGTCACAGCGGGGAAGAACGTGGCCGCTAAGATCCCTGCATATTGTGGTGAAGTCTATCACTTCAATATCAAGCAGGGATTTGCTGAAGGACAAGGAGGTGACTACTCACTACTTACAGAACACACTGGTGATGACTTTGCGCGTACTGCTCTGGGAATGCCCAAGGAAATCGTATTCGGGGATAAGCCCCTCTACGATACTTGGATTAAACCCGCCATCACCAAACTCCAAGAACAACCAACACCAACCAGCAAGTTCTAGTTCGAGGAAACAACAATGCCTATCATTCAGTTCGGCGAGCGTGATCTTCTCCGCGGTAAGGTCGTGGAGCCGGCGTGGTACATCGTCCACATCAACTCGGTGGGTGAAGCTCCATCGAGGGATGGTGGTTCCACCAATTACCCCGTGGAGGGTACGATCGTTCAGAATGCCGACAACGGTAGCGAGGATTTCAAGGGAGTCCCGCTCGACTGGAATTTCAACTCGAAGGCAATCGGCTTCGCAGTTGGTTTCCTTCAGGCATTCGGAGTGGATGTCAAGTCAGGTGCGCGATTCGATCTCGCGAATGCTGCCGGAAAGGATCTGGAAGTATTCGTGGAGAATGGTGAATGGCAGGGTCGCATGGTGAACCGTGTCAATCACAAGTATCGCGCACTTCGTTCTGCTCAGTAGTTGATTAATTGGATGCGCACTCATAAATCAGTGGGTGCGCATCCAATCAGCATTTACGCACCAGAAGAAACAGGAGATAACAGTGAACAACTACTGGCTGACTAACTCTGACTCTGACACTGTTCGTGAAGATGAACTCCCAGTTCCTCCTCCTCTCGTCGAGGATCCAGATGAAGAACTGGAGGATGATGACGATGACGACGACGATGACGATGATGAAGTCGATGAGGATTACGATGAGGACTGGGACGACGAAGAAGACGACGAAGAAGACGAGGAAGACGACGAAGACGACGAGGAAGACGACGAAGAAGACG
>PNRO01001496.1_pt1 | contig 10707 bp, 5 predicted proteins | sample 7248581 | NCBI WGS metagenome assembly PNRO01 (sample SAMN08278401, study PRJNA427962) | Gut metagenome, whole genome shotgun sequencing project. | isolation source: gut content | host: Eisenia fetida | place: India:Sub Himalayan Terai region of Darjeeling | collected 2013-11-18 | reverse complement strand
GAATCCGTTCGAAGCCATGAGCGAACGGTTTGACCGGGCCGCACAACTGCTCGGTTTGGACGAAGACCTATATAAGGTAATGCGCGTGCCAAGCCGTGAGATCAAAGTATATATCCCGGTTCGAATGGATACGGGACACATACAGGTCTTCGAAGGTTTCCGTGTTCAGCACAATTTTGCTCGCGGTCCGGCTAAGGGTGGCATTCGATATGCTCCCGACGTTTCCCTGGACGAGGTAAAGGCTCTGTCGGCGTGGATGACGTGGAAATGCGCGGTCGTGAACGTACCGTTCGGCGGCGGCAAAGGCGGGATAATTTGTAACCCTCAACAAATGTCGGTCGGTGAGCTTGAGAGACTGACGCGGCGTTATACTGCCGAGCTTATCGATTTTATCGGTCCCGACAAAGATGTTCCGGCCCCGGACATGAACACTAACGAGCAAACAATGGCGTGGATAATGGATACATATTCAATGCACGCACGCCATACCGTCACCGCCGTTGTTACAGGAAAGCCGGTCGCACTGGGCGGTTCGCTCGGCAGAAGGGAAGCGACAGGCCGCGGCGTTTTATTCACGGTCAATGAGGCGATCAAGCGTTATGACCTGACACCTGAGAATACATCCGTAGTAGTTCAAGGCTCAGGCAATGTTGGAGGGATCGGAGCAGAACTAATGTATGAGCAAGGCTATAAGGTGGTCGCGATCTCCGATATCGGCAGCGGAATTTATAACTCGAACGGGCTTGATATTCCGGCGGTACTCGCATATCTGCATAAGAATAAATCGCTTGAAGGCTATCCGGAAGCAGAAGTTGTTGGCAATAAGGAACTTCTTGAGATCGAGTGTGACGTGCTGGCACCATGCGCGACAGAAAATCAAATAACGTCGGAGAATGCTGACCGCATTCGCTGCAAGATACTGGCAGAGGGAGCCAACGGCCCAACAACACCAAAGGCCGATAAGATATTGCACGATAAGGGGATATTCGTAATTCCCGACATACTGGCGAATGCCGGCGGCGTAACGGTTTCGTATTTTGAATGGGTACAGGATCGAATGGGTTACTTCTGGCCTGAAAGCCAGGTTAATCAGCGGCTTGAAGAAAAGATGGTCGCAAGTTTCAACGAATTATGCCACTTCGCTGACAAGCATGAGGTTGACACCCGGACTGCAGCGTACATGTTAGCGATCGATCGGGTTGCGTATGATACACGGATGAGAGGCATTTACGCGTAAATAAAATTTCCGTAATTGCTTAAAAATGCTTGATTTTCGGAAAAACTTGGGTTATGGTTCTAGGAATGATGGATCGGTCGATTAGGAAGTTGAAAGGGACTTTCCGCTGGTCGTCAAAAGCAATAAACAGTTAGATTAAGATTTTTTGAACTCGACGCATTCATTATTGGATGCCGTGTTAACGGCATTTATTTGAAGCGAATGTAATACTCTAGTAGACTATTGAAACTACAGCAGTATCGTATTTTCTAGCTACAAATTGAAATTTGATTTTTTATTTTGGCGGAGGAACATGATGAAACTCGCTAGCAGAGTGATAATAGTTGCGGTGGTCACCTCTTTGTTGTGCCTTGGTGCTTTTGCCCAAGGTGATGGAAGCAGGATGAAGGAGAATGATCCGCGGAACACGGCGCCAACTGTTGGTACCGGTGGTCCGGTTGGCGGCCCCACAGGACTTTTTACAGTTTATGATGGCAAGACGCTGCGTAAATGGGAACATACGCTGAGTTTTGCTTACAGCAATTACGACCGCGACCCGGGGAACATGGATTTTGCTGAAATCCCGGTAAGTTTCCAGATAGGTCTTTCGAATAACTTTGAGATCTTCTACAACACGGACATTTGGCGTGGTGTAAAAGTGAATTCGCCGAGGAACATTTCGGGAACGTATCTTCCTGACGCTCGGACAACGGGTTCGTTTCCTGCGATCGTGCTCGCACCGGACGGCGGTGGAACAAACCTTTATCGCGGCTTGGCGGTTTATCGCCCGACCGGCCTGCAGCCGTTCGTCGCGTTTGGTTACACGGGCGGTTCGGCAGGTACATATGGCCTGGTTCCACCTAACTTTTCCGGCCCGATCTTTGGATTCCCGATCTCGACCGGCACTGCCACCCTCGGCCCGCCAAGCTCGGGTAACTCGAATGGCAGCTACTTCCCAGGCGTAGGATCGCAGATCGGCGGCATACTTCCCGGCGTTGTCCTGCAGACCGTGAACCTTATGTCCGGTTCAACTATTATCGGCACGGTACCAACGGTTTTCACAGTAAATCCGTCGTATAACCCGGATGCCCCGCTTATTAATAAGATCTATGGGGATAGCTACCTGAACACCCATACCGGTGGTTTCAAATGGCGTTTTAACAATGCGGATGATGCCGTCGGAGTTGGTGTGATCGGGGCGTACCGCTGGTTTCATGACCGAAATGAAAATCGGATCGGTGAGATGTTTGACGGTGCCAGTCCGGGTGGAAATATCGGTGATTTCATGGGGACATTCTTTTTGGATGCCCGTGTAGGAAAACACGTTAATATTTCGGCCAACGTTGGCTATCATTTCAATTCGGATATCAAGGCAAACATTGACGGTTCTCAGCAAAAATTGTTGAATCGACCTGACGAACTTTTGTTATCAGCAGCTATAGATTTTCCGGTTAATCAGTATTTCCAGCCGATCGTCGAAGTTCGGCACACACGTTACATTCTTAGCCGCACGACAAATGCGTTTGAGAATCATCCGTGGGACGTTCTGGCCGGTTTCCGAATCTTCCCAAAACGTTGGTTCGGATTTAGTTTTGCGTATCGACGCCATATGAATCAGCAGGATTCGGGCAGCTTCGATAATGCTACTTATAGCGGAAGTGCAACAGTTCTTTGCGGAGCGGTTGTTCAGCCGACGGAAGGCACTACGCCATGCGTCTCGGTACCGGTTGTCAACAACTTTGAAGGGTTGCCGCCAGGCTTTTTGGTTTCGGAGAATCCGCACGGATACCAGGCTCAATTCTTTATTGGCCGAAGAAATCCGCGATTGGGCGAAATTATCAATAAGGTCGCTGATGTGACCGGACTTCGCTTAGGAGCAGATACGATCTTCCTTCCGTGTGAGCCGGGATCGGTTCCGCGTCAGGGTTCGGTATGTCGTGACGGCTCGACGGTTACTGTTGCAACTACAGCGGTCGATCCTGAAAATGACGTGCTTACATTTAACTACACAGTTTCCGGTGGACGTATCGTCGGATCCGGTGCAAATGTTACGTGGGATCTAAGCGGGGTCGGCGAAGGAACGTATACCATCGTTGCCGGAGTGGACGACGGATGCGGACTTTGCGGAAAGACGGAAACCCGGACAGTAAGAGTTGTGAAGTGCGACTGTGTCAAGGTTTGTGAATGCCCGACCGTTTCGGTAACCGGTCCTGCGGGAATCATTAACCCGACGCAGACGGCAACGTTTACAGCTAATGTTGCGGGTGGACCGTTGGTCACCTACAACTGGACAGTTACGGATGGTGTCATCGAATCCGGTCAGGGAACCGCAAGCATAGTGGTTCGCACGTCTATGGCAGACGCCGGTAAGACGATCACCGCAACTGTTAACCTTGGTGGACTCGCTGAGATATTGCCAGCTTGCAACTGCCCGACGACGGCTTCTGAGTCGGTACCTGTTGCTCCGGCATTGGTCGCTATCCTTGTTGATGAATTCGGCAAATTGCCGAACGATGATATTCGCGGACGTCTCGACAACTACTTCCAGGAGTTGGCGAACCACCCGAACGATCAGGGTTACATCATCAACTACGGTACACCTCTGCAGATCGCAGCACGTGAGAGGCTGATCAAGAACCACATCGCATTCCGTGGATTTGACGCAAGCCGCATTACGTTCGTACGCGGTCCGGATACGGGAGTTGGTCCTGTGACCAAGCTCTATCGTGTACCGCCGGGTGCTCCGAATCCGGATGTCGATTAATTATCGCTTTGCATCATAATTGATGCGAACATAGAAAGGCGGATGTGCTTCGGCTCATCCGCCTTTTGCTTTATTCCAAAACAAAATGATTTTTATTGTTCTTGGCCCTCTAATTTTGTAATATAGATTTTAATAGCCGGTTCGTTCACCTCACTAGGTTGTAACTCGACACTCTGGAACAAACGAATTCGAGCATTGGCTCATCGAATTATTTTAGTCTGCTTGCAGGCCGCACCCCGCAATCAGGATCGTGCATTATGAAAGATACACAAAGAAAGTCATTGGCTGCATTTTTGGTTCTTTTTACGTTGATGATCGGCATGACGCCTCCGGTTAATGCTTCCGGCAATCGGTTTGTCGATCCTGACAGATTCGCCGATTGGGAAGTTGTCGGCCCTGAGGGTGGTGATGTCCGTGCTATAGCGATCGATCCGAAAGACAAAGACCGGATCATTATCACGACCTTTGATGGCCAACTTCACATGTCAGGTGATGCTGGGAAAACATGGCGGTTACTGGTAAACCTTAATCAGCCACAGCTTGTTCTGGACCAATTGATCATCGACAGTCGTGATTCCCGTATTATCTATACTTCTGGTCATCGAGGTAAAAAAGCCGGTGGTTTCTTTAGATCGACGGACAGCGGGGCAACATGGAAAGAGGCAAAAGAACTTCGCAATGAGGCCATTCATGCCATGACTCAGGCAGCGGACGACCCAAGTATGCTTTTCGCAGGCTCGGACAATGGAGTGTGGGTTTCCAGGAATTCGGGCGAAGACTGGGAGAAGATATCGTCCTCTTCGATGCCAAAGAATATCAACTCACTCGAGATCGACCCAAAGAAGAATTCGACGATCTATGCCGGAACATCATGGCGGCCATATAAATCAACAGATAGTGGAAATAGCTGGCGATTGATCAAGGCGGGAATGATCGACGATTCGGATGTTTTTGCAATTACGGTAAATTCACGGAATCAGAATCATATTTTTGCCTCAGCCTGCAGCGGTATCTACGAATCGCTCAACGGTGGTGAACAGTGGAAAAAGATCCAGGGAATTCCTTCGACCTCGCGTAGGACGCGCGCCTTGGTTCAGCATCCAACAATTCCCGGAACGGTATATGCCGGCACCACACAAGGATTTTGGATGTCGAGCACCGGCGGCAAATCATGGATGCTCACTACGCAGAGAAATTTAGAGGTCAATTCGATAGCGGTTCACGCGGACGAGCCAAATCGTATATATATTGCAACTAACAACTACGGCGTGATGGTTTCAAATGACGGCGGGCGCAGCTTCACGCAGTCAAACGACAGTTTTACCAGCCGACAGACTTATGCCGTTACGGCAGATGTTTCTCAGCCCAACCGACTCTATGCGGCAACGCAGAATACGTCGTCGAGCGGCGGTTTCGTATTCTATAGCAGCGATGCCGGAAAAAGCTGGAATCAGTCACGCGGTCTGGACGTGAACAGGATATCACCGTTTACAATGCTGCAGGATAAACTCAATCCTGCTACGATCTATCTTGGGACGAATCTCGGCATTTACAAATCGGTGGATCACGGAGTCTCCTGGTTGCCCATGTCGGTAAAAAAACAGGCGGCTGCTAAACCGGCCGCAAAGAAACCTGCGGCGGCAGGATCAAAGGTCCCAGTGAAAGGAAAGGCACCTGCAAGACCGGTTGCCGCGACTGAGCCTGCAGGGGTAAAGCTTATTCCTTCGATCAACGAAAAGGTCAAAATTCTGGCTCACACCGAAGACGGCAAAAATGGTATCTTCGCGGGGACTGACGACGGATTATATCGAACCTACGATCCTGCAAAAGGATGGGAAAAGCTATCGTTTGGACCAACGCTTGACTCTAATGTATTTGTTATTCATGCCTCGCCGTTGGTTCCGGGTATGATCTGGGTTGGAACCGCCACATCGGGCGTGATCGTCTCGAATGACGACGGAAAGTCGTGGCGGCAGGTGGACGGAATCCCTACGACCGGGCCAATCAGCTCGATCGCCAGCGACCCGAAACGGCCAAACTATATATATGTAGGAACGACCCAAACATTTTATCTAAGTCGCGACGGCGGTCGAACATGGAATCGAAAAGGCAGTGGATTGCCATACGGAGATTATTCGAGCATTATTATCAATCCGGAAAACTCAGACGAGGTGTTTGTCTCAAGTTCGCTGCAAAGCGATGGAGGGTTATTTTATTCCGAAAACGCCGGGGAAAAGTGGAAACGAATTGATGGTAAAGCGCTAAAGATACCAAGCAGGAGAGTGCGAACAATTGTTTTCGATCCCACTGATCGAAACAGGATCTTCGCGGCGTCGCATTCCTCCGGCGTTTATGTGATCGAACGAACGCAGGAATCGGCTGCGGTCAAATGAACGAAGATCGTAGAACTTCTCATGCGGAATATGATTCCGTGAGACGGCCATTTACGGGCCGTCTCTTTTTTTGGTTTGAACGTTGAACCGCCGACAACTATAATTTTCTTATCCGCGATCATCTAAACAATATGCCGGTTACTGCAATTCGTGAAACAAATGGTCATACCGGATCAAGGTTCGAGGATGTACCGTTTGCATCTGTCCCAGGCCAAACAAAATTGTTTCTGGATTATCTGAAGGATCCAGGGAAGCTCTCCGCATTTTTCCCAGCGGCAGCTTCTACGCTCAATGAACTGACAACGCACGCACCTGAAGTGTTGGCCGGATATACGGCCGATCGGTCATCAGTTTGCTCGATGCTTGAACGTCAGAATCTCGCATTCGGCTCTGAATCAGCTGTCTTCGAAAACATTAAGAAACTTAAATCGGCAAACTGTGTCGCTGTGTTGACCGGACAACAAGCCGGGTTGTTCTCCGGACCGCTTTACACAATATACAAAGCGCTTTCGGCGGTGAAAGCCGCGAATGTCCTTTCTGAATTGGGAACGCCGGCAGTTCCCATCTTTTGGATAGCCTCAGACGATCACGACTTCGACGAAGTCGCAAAAGCCTTAACGATCGTAAAGAACGGCGGTATATATGAATCCGCGTACACAGCACCGAAAAAAGATATAGGTAAACCGGTGGGAAAAATTCCTTTCGACGGTCGTATCGAAGACCTTATCGGGCGACTGTTGGACGAGATGCCTCGAACCGAATTTACGGTTGAATTACGGAGTATCCTGGGTGAAAGCTATCAAACCGGCGAAACCTTTTCTTCGGCATTTGCGAAAATGCTGGCAAAACTTTTTTCAGGCTATGGATTGATTATCTTCGATCCGATGGACACTGAGGCTAAGCAATTGGTCGTACCGATCTTGGGCGAGGCTATCAAAAGATCGAGTTCAACCGTCGAAGCAGTGAGGGAACGGAGCCGGAAGCTTGAGTCCGCCGGCTATCATTCACAGGTGTTGATTGAGGAGAACTACTTCCCGCTTTTCTGGTTCGATGAAACCGGCATTAGACGATCGCTGAAGAAAAAAACAAACGGAACGTATCAAGTTACGGACACGAAACATGCATTTACGATTGACAAGCTGCTTAACATGATCGATGAGCGGCCCGAACAGTTCAGTCCCGGTGTAATGTTGCGTCCAGTTGTTCAGGATTTTCTTTTTCCGACGATCTGCTACATTGGCGGCGGGGCTGAAATATCTTATTTTGCCCAGAACAGCGAAGTTTACCGCATTCTTGAGCGTCGGCCATCTGCAATATTTCCCCGTAACAGTTTCACGATCGTGGATCCTAAACACTCTCGTTCTTTGAAACGGTATGGACTGACGTTTGAAAAACTATTTGCCGGAAATGAGGTGTTAGTGCCGTTTATAGTCGATAAGATCATCGACCCTGAGACCAATCTCATTTTTGCAGATGCCGAGGAACGAATAAATAAAGAACTCGACAAATTAGAAGTACCGCTGTCACATATTGATCCGACTCTTGCAGAGAGTCTCACAAAACGCAAGCAGAAGATCATTTATCATATCGGTGTACTGCGAAAGAAAGCCCGCCGTGCAAGCCTTGAACGTGATGAGATCATTCATCGACAGATAACCTCTTTGTTCAATTCTCTTCTGCCAAACAACGGGCTGCAGGAGCGTGCATTGGGAATACTGTCGTTTCTTAATTTTTACGGACCTGAATTGATCGATTGGCTCTACGACTCGGTCGATCTCGACAACAAAGATCATCGGGTACTTTATTTGTAAGATGAGCAAAATAAGAGTGTTATCGGACAATCTCGCAAATCAGATCGCCGCCGGCGAGGTGGTCGAGCGTCCCGCGTCCGTAATAAAGGAATTGATAGAGAATTCGATCGACGCCGGTGCCACTCGATTGCAGATCGAGATCGAACTTGGCGGCAGGCGGTTAATGAAAGTATCTGATAATGGCGAAGGTATGGTGCGCGACGATGCGATACTTGCATTCGAACGCCATGCGACATCCAAGATCCGTGAACTTGACGATCTTGGGCGGATCGGAACGCTAGGTTTTCGCGGCGAGGCTCTTGCGTCGATAGCATCGGTTGCAAAGGTCGAGCTTACGACCAAGGTCGAAGACGATCTTGCCGCGACGTTGGTTCAGATAGAGGGCGGCCGCTTGATCGATGTGAGGGATGCGGCACGTTCTACGGGCACGACTATCTCGGTTCGAGACCTATTCTTTAATACGCCCGCGCGACGCAAATTTATGCGGTCAGAGGCGACCGAGAATTACCACATTACCAGCATTGTTCAGCATTACGCTTTGGCGCATCCTGAGGTTGCCTTCACGCTTGTAAATAACGGCCGTGAGATGCTGCAGGTTTCACCTTCGAAACACCTGCGTGAAAGGGCATTTCAGATCTTTGGCAGTAGCCTGATCGAGAGCCTGGTGAGGGTTGATGCCGGACGTGAATTTGTCGCAAAAGTATCAGGATTTGTTTCCGCACCGCGAGAACGTCGTACAAATCGTGATTCGCAGTATTTTTTCGTGAACAAACGCTTTGTTCGCGACAAGACGATCGCAGGCGGGTTGCTCGAAGGCTACCGATCAGTTTTGCCGCACGGTGTTTATCCCGTCGCGTTCCTTTTTGTAGAGATTCCGCTTGAAGAGATCGATGTAAATGTGCATCCGGCAAAAACCGAGATACGATTTCGCCGCAGCGAAGCCGTAAAAGAAGTTATTGCTGAAGCCATTCGTGAATCGTTATCGCGAGAGGGCATTGTGCCAATGGATGACAACGAGCCGCGTGAAGTTGAGAAACAAGTATCGATCGCCGCTTCATCCGGAGCAAGAATACAAACAAGCGGGGCCGATCAGCCTTTGATGCGTTTTCATTCAAATAGCCTGGATCCCGAACCGACGGTAATTTCGACCGACGAACCCTTTAGAGATGACGGCCCGCATCAAGTGCCTGACGACTCTGGCAAGGATATTAGAGAGGACGTTCCAGGCTATCATTTGAATGAATTGCAAGAATTGGCGGAATTCGATCATCCGGCTGAAGCGAGATTGGATGACCTGATTCTGTCGATGCCAGCCGTACCTCAAAGATCTTCAGAGCCGGCAGAGCTGCCTCCGGTAAATTCCGCCGAGCGTTTTGCGAGAGCCGTAGAGGTGACTGACGTATCTAGTCAAAAGATCCGGTCGATCGCACAGCTTCATGATAGCTTTATTATTGCCGTTGACGATGAAGGCTTGCTTTTGGTGGATCAACACGTTGCTCACGAGCGCATCTTGTTCGACAAATATCGAAACCGCGAGATTGGCCGCGAGATAGAATCGCAGAATTTGCTTTTGCCAGAGACCATTGATCTTTCGCCCGCACAATCAGAAGCTTTTCATCTCGCCGAGACCGCTCTCTCTGAACTGGGCTTTGGGCTTATGAGATTGTCAGGACGGACCGTCGCGATCAAGTCAATTCCCACGGACCTTTCACCGTCCGATGCTCGAAACCTTTTTGCTGAAATTCTCGATGGTATCGGTCACGATAAACGCCGCGAAGCAAAATCGACATTGCGCGACGACATTGCCGCTTCGCTTGCCTGCAAGGCCGCCGTTAAGATCAATATGAAACTTACTCCTGAGAAAATGCAGTGGCTGATCGACCGGTTGCTGCTGACCTCATCGCCGACCACATGCCCTCATGGCAGGCCGGTGATCCTAAGACTGACGATGAAAGATATCGAACGCGGATTTCACAGGACATAAAATATGGACAAACCACTGGAAGTTTACGAACGGCCAACTCCATTCTGGAAAAAGGTCTATATTGCGGTCGTGATCAACACGATCGTGGTCATCGCTCTGCTCTGGGCATTCGGAGAATATTTTTCCTAAAACGATAAATGAGTTATCTCGATTGGGCAATAGTAATTGCGTATCTGGTGTATGTCATCTGGGACGGCGTACGCATGACCAGGAATACCCACAGCAAGGAAGGCTACTTTCTTGCGGATCGCGGTTTGCCATGGTGGGCGGTCGGCCTTTCGGTAATGGCGACGCAGCTTTCCGCGATCACGCTTGTCGGTACGACCGGACAAGCATACGTCGATGGGATGCGGTTCATCCAGTTCTATTACGGCCTGCCTTTCGCGATGATCGTACTTTGCGTAACCGTAGTTCCATTTTTCAGCCGTGCCCGTGTTTTTACGGCATATGAATATCTTGAACAAAGATTCGATGTAAAAGTTCGGCCTCTAACAAGTTTTTTCTTTCTTCTCTCGCGCGGTCTTGGCGTCTGTACGCTC
>PNRO01002592.1_pt1 | contig 10777 bp, 10 predicted proteins | sample 7248581 | NCBI WGS metagenome assembly PNRO01 (sample SAMN08278401, study PRJNA427962) | Gut metagenome, whole genome shotgun sequencing project. | isolation source: gut content | host: Eisenia fetida | place: India:Sub Himalayan Terai region of Darjeeling | collected 2013-11-18 | reverse complement strand
CAATAATGAGGATGACCAACAAAAATATAAGGTTTGGGATTTTGGATATCAGCGGTAAGTGGGTATGCGCTAGGATCGTCGGCTTGGAGCAGAAATTACTAACATCCAGCAGAACCTGCGTATAAATAGGTAGCTTGGCGTTAGCTCCGCCCAGGCTCTCTAGGATAGCGCCGAGCTTCGGCACGATAAATAGCATAATCCCAAAGAAGGCCACTAACGTAACGCTTAGGATGACCATAGGGTACATCATGGCGCTCTTGATCTTTTTGCGCGTACTGGCTTCCCGCTCGACTTGGGTGGCCAGCCGCTTGAGTATCTCATCAAGAATGCCACCTTCTTCGCCAGCCCGAACCATGTTGACGTAGACATTAGAGAAGACATTTGGGTACTGAGCAAAAGCGTCGCCCAGCGGCTGGCCACCCTCAACGTCTTTCGTAATGCCGCCAAGCACCTCGCGCAGGTAGGGGTTGGTCGTGTCGTTTTGCATCGCGGCTAGGGAGCGCGCCAATGGCACGCCGGCTGAGATCATGGTCGACAGCTGCCGGGTAAAGACGACTAGTTCATTCAATTTAACCCGTTTCTTTGGCGCAAACAGATTTTTCAGTGGGTTATGCTGCCGGCCAACTTTGACTTGGATAGGCTGTAGCCCTTGGCGGCGCAGTATGGCGAGCAGCGCTGATTTATTAGTGGCTTCGGCCGTCCCGGCGACCGTATGGCCTTCTTTGTTGACAGCTTTGTACGTAAATCGCATGTTTATTCCTGAGAAGTGACGCGCAGGACTTCCTCGACTGTTGTCTGGCCACGCAACGCTTTAACTAGGCCGTCTAGCTGCATGGTAATCATGCCAGCGCCAATGGCAGCTTGCTCGATAGCTTCACTGGTACTACTAGTGACAATCAATTTCTGGATAGCTTCCGAATTGCCTAATACTTCGTAAATACCGACGCGGCCTTTATAACCGCTGTGGTTACAGGTCTCACAACCATTTTCGCGTGCCTTCCAGAGTCGGGTAATGCTGCCACTATTTGAACTGGGCGCGTCTGCCTTATCACCGGTCGGTTCGCCAATGCCGTCTTTCAGGGCTCGTATTTCTAGTTCGTGGAGGCGTTCGGTGCCACCATTGGCAGCCAAGCCAAATGATTTTTCGACCTGCCTGAGCGTAGCGGCGTCTGGCGTGAAGGCTTCCCGACAGTCAACGCACAAACGCCGCACTAGACGCTGGGCGATGACTACCCGTACCGTGCTGGCGATTAAGAACGGCTCGACGTTCATATCGAGTAGGCGAGGTAAACAAGTGGCGGCATTGTTCGTGTGTAAAGTGCTGAAGACCAGGTGGCCAGTGAGGGCTGCCTGGACAGCTAGGTCGGCAGTTTCGCTGTCCCGGATTTCGCCAACCATGATAATGTTTGGATCCTGGCGCAACATGGCGCGTAGGCCGTTGCTAAATGTCATACCAGCCACCGGATTGACCTGGGTCTGGTTCGCGCCGATGACGTGGTACTCGACCGGATCTTCAACTGTGGAGATATTAACGTTTGGCGTGTTGAGCGAGCTCAGTACGCTAAATAGAGTCGTTGACTTGCCGGAACCAGTTGGCCCAGTTACTAATACCATGCCATGTGGCTCAACAATCGCATGCTGCAGGTCGCTCAAGGCGCTGCCCCAGAAGCCAAGCTCAACGAAACTGGCCGGCTTGCTGGACTCGTTCAAGATGCGCAGGGCGACCTTCTCACCGTCAAGGATTGGTAGTGTCGAGACACGCAACGCGTAAACCTGACCATTAACGGTGACCTTAAAGCGTCCGTCTTGTGGTGCCCGATGCTCATCGATCTTGAGATTGCTGAGGATTTTGATGCGGCTGACCAACGCGCCGAGCATCTTGCGTGGTAACTTATTGGCCTCCCGTAGTAAGCCGTCGACACGATAGCGGATTACTACGCTGTTTTCACGTGGCTCAATATGAATGTCACTAGCCCCGGATTTAATACCGTATTCGATGAGGATATTGACCGTCTGAGCGATTGGTGAATCTTCGGCCACGTCATTAGCGTCGACGTTTTCCTGCGCTTTGTCCGCTTCGGTGTCTGAGGCATCATCAGTCATAACTTTCGTTAATTCGCTGCTGATATTGCCGCGATACTGATCCAGTGCTGTCTGTAGCAGACTACCCGTCGTAATGTATATTTTAAGATCGCTATCGAGCTGCTTATGCAAGAAGTTTAAAGCCTGGATGTCATCCGGATCTTCCATAGCGACCAGCTTGGTGCCGTCAGGTGTTACGTCGAAGACAACGGCGTGGTACTGACGGGCGATCCGCTCCGGCAACAGTTTCAGCATGTCATGTTTGATTTCGCGGGCCTTCAGCTCAACGAACGGCACCTCGATTTCTTTGGCGTAACGCTTCGTCAGCTCAGTCTCGTTTAGTAAATTACCCCGCACTACGAGCTCTTGGAGCGACTTCTTATCATGGGCTGCCTGCCGACGCAAATTTTCCAGTTGTTGTTTACCAACCTGGTTATCTTGCGACAATAATTTCTCGACCAACGAATCAGCTATACGCACCATGAATCTCTACTCAAGCTCGGTTTTTTATGTTGGCTATACTCCCACATCGTGCCCATCCTTTTAGCCATCATATCAGTTTGACCGGAAAAGCTGAAGCGGTTTACCCCTAGGGAATCTTTAATAAACATTAAAATTCTTTACTGATTAAGCTATAGCAATTTTCACGGCAACCTCAGGCGATTATAGTGCTAAAATATTACTAACGGGTTGGCAATAGATTTATTGAGACCAAGGAGGATTTCATGGCAGATACCAAGATGACAAAAGATAAAGACACTAAACCTACGGCGACTGAGGGCAAGGCGAAAGCGCTCGGTTTAGCGTTGGAAACTATTGAGAAGCAGTTTGGCAAAGGCTCAATTATGAAGCTCGGCGAAGCGCACTCCGCCAATGTCGAGACTATCCCGACTGGCGCGCTCAGCTTGGACTTGGCGCTAGGCGGTGGCATCCCGAAGGGGCGGGTGGTGGAGATTTACGGCCCGGAAAGTTCTGGTAAAACCACACTGACGCTACACGCCATCGCCGAAGTCCAACGCAACGGCGGTACGGCGGCTTTTATCGATGCTGAGCATGCGCTCGATCCGGCCTATGCCAAGCGTATCGGCGTGGACGTCGAGAATCTACTACTGTCTCAACCGGATAACGGCGAACAAGCGCTGGAAATTACCGAGACGTTAGTGCGTTCCAATGCTGTTGACCTGATTGTCGTCGACTCAGTAGCAGCGCTGGTGCCGCGGGCGGAGATTGAAGGTGATATGGGCGATAGCTTGCCCGGTCTCCAGGCTCGGTTGATGAGCCAGGCGCTGCGTAAGCTAACAGGCGTCATTAACCGCAGCAAGGTAACAGTCATCTTCATCAATCAGATCCGTATGAAGATTGGCGTCATGTTCGGCAATCCGGAGACGACCACTGGCGGCAACGCTCTGAAGTTTTACTCGTCGGTACGTATGGACATCCGGCGTATCGGCCAAATTAAGCAGGGCGAAGAAGTTATCGGTAACCGCACGCGTGTTAAAGTGGTCAAGAATAAGATTGCGCCGCCGTTCCGCCAAGCCGAGTTCGATATCATGTATAACCAAGGCATCAGCAAATCCGGCGACGTACTTGACCTGGCTGCTGCCAATGATGTGGTCGAGAAATCCGGGGCCTGGTATTCGTATGGCGGTGAAAAGATCGGCCAAGGACGGGAAGCCACCAAGAAATACCTCGAAGAAAACCCGAAAGTCCTGGATGAGCTCGCCAAAAAAGTCCGCGCCGCCGAAGCCGCTAAAGACTGATAACGAAAGCTAGCCGGCTCATTTCTTTACCAATAAATGGTAAAATAGGCCTGTAACAAATGGAGGGTAGTATGACAGAGTCGTTAGTGTCTCAAGCTGATGCGCAGCAGATAGATTTCGAAGTTACGGCACCACTAGAAAAAAATAATCCAACCGCACGATTCTTGAATATATTTGTCGGACGCAGTTTCCCGGTTGAGGCTCATGAAATATTGCGCCGCGAAAGTGTTGGCGAAGAAGGCCTTGACGTGGTCAACATAAGTACGAAGATGATCAAGGAAAGATTAATCGCAACTGAAGATAGTGCGGCACTGGACAGCCTTGAAGAAATCAAAGGCCAACAGATTACTGGCTTTTGTTTTCCGGTTAGCATGGGACACTTCATTGATCGAGAAAGCGGGCGGGTCATTAGAATCGAGGAGATAGCAACGAGCTGAATTTTAGTATCGGGCGGCTAGCCGCTCTATTTGGTAAACCGTGAAAATCACAGCCATTAAGCAGCAAATTAAACGGAAAGACCGGTTTTCGATTTTTGTTGATGGGAAATATGAATTTTCATTAGGTGAATCGGCGCTGCTGGAAAGTAAGCTGACCCCTGGAATGGAAATTTCGGTAGGGAAGTTGAGGGAACTAAAAAAGCTTTCCGAAGACGATAAATTATATAACCAGACGTTGCGTTACGTGGCTTTGCGGCCGCGTAGCCGGTGGGAAATTGAATTCTATCTAGAAAAAAAGAAAAAGGCCTCCCCCGCCCTGACCACATCAATACTTAACAAGTTAAGTATTATCGGACTGATTGATGATGAGAAGTTGGCCAAAGCTTTCGTGCACGACCGACGTCTGCTCCGCCCCACTTCCCGGCGCAAGCTCATTACCGAACTTCGTAAAAAACATATTGCAAACGAAATCATCGAAAAGGCAATCGGCAATGAAAACGAAGATGAGCTAGCTGCCTTGCGTGAAATAATTGTGCGGAAACGCCGCCAGACAAAATATCAAGATAACCAAAGACTAATGCAATTTCTAGCTCGCCAAGGCTTCAGCTATGGCGATATTAAAGACGCCCTAAACAATAATAAAGACGAGTAAGATAATAGCTAGGGTATGTCGTCACGCAATAGCGGCCGGTACCGGTGCCGGTACAGTCTTTAGCAAATCATTAATTATAATCCGGCTGGGGGTGATCTCATTGATCTGCGTTCGGTCGATACTCAGGCTGCCACCGCTGAAGCTTTTCATGATTGACTGTGCGACATAGATCTTTTGGATAAACATAGTATCAGTGTCAACCGCGTAATCACTTACCTTACCAATTTTCTCCTTGCTGACCGTTACCACCTGCTTACCCGTGAGCTGGAAGTTTAAGGCCAATATCTTCTGCAGGCGTACTAGATCATGCGCTTCACTCAATACCTCGTAATCGTTAACCACGTAGCCCTGCGGCAATATGTCACGGATATCTTGGTATAACAAGATCAATTCCTTCTTATCGCGTGGATCTTGACAGTAGAAACCCTCTATTTTGAGATTATTTGGATTGATAATCGGGCTGGTAATGACCGCGATACTCCCGCCGGTTCGCAATGATAAAACCGATTTATTATTGAGCAGACTGGCGCTGAGTTGCAACATGCTTATAGTATACCGCTCCTGTGCTAGGACGGATAAACATATCGTTAAACATTAAAAAACTTAATGTTTGCAGTACTTTGAAGACGCTACTGCTTGCTGCCCTTCGCGGCGGACCCTACAATCCGGTCTGCTATGCGGCGGATCATATCAATAGCTCAAGTGGGTATCGTGGCAGGCGTGCTGTCGTCTCTGGCAGTGGCTCACTTGCCCACAATGTCCCAGGCCCAGGCGGCTAGTGCCCCCTCCCTTGTCATTAGCCAGGCCAAAATAACCAGCAGTAACGGTCAGTTCATTACGCTCTACAACTCGACCGACGCTGAACTGGATATGGGTAAGTACCAGCTAGAGTACTTCAACAGCTACGATCTGAGTAAGGCGACCAGTAGTAAGCTGATCGCGCTGTCCGGTATGATCCCGCCACATGGTTATTTTATGGTCAACGACGCGGCACTACTGCTCTGCTATCAGTTGACCGTGAATTCCGTATCGCTTGGCTTCTCAAGTACCGCGGGCATGGTGCAGGTCCTTGGCCTGAACCAGCACGGACCTGGTGGATCTGTCATTCAGACAGTTGAAGACTACATCGCTTGGTCAAAGACGTCTGCTACTGGTGCCCAGACCTTACCGTCGAACTCGAACGCGTTTCTCCAGCGACAACCGGTTGATTCGCTGAATAATCCAAGTGTGGTAGTACCGGGCTTGGGCTTATGGCAAAGTGTGCAACCTGACCCGTCTAACCCCTGTCGTTTAGTTAGCACAATTAACCCTTCGGCTGAAGTAGAAACTGGCTTGAACCAGCTATTGCCCAGTGGTGAGGCACCGGCGACTATTGTGGGCGTCGCGGCCGGTGCCGGCCAGGCCATCCCTATGATGCCGCCGGGTAACATCGGGCTCAAAGCCCCTTCAATTACAGAATTGCTGCCAAATCCAAATGGCACTGGCAACGATGACACTGACGAATATGTCGAGCTATATAACTCTAATGCAAAGACGTTTGACTTAAGCGGCTTCAAGCTACAGACCGGCACCTCAACATTTCGCAATTTTATATTTCCCGCTGGCACTACTATGCTGCCGCAGAGTTTTGTGGCTTTTCGATCTGATAAGACTGGACTGACGCTCAGCAACAGTGGCAGCGAAGTGAAATTGCTGGATCCATTCGGCAACAGTATCGCGACTTCTAGCTTATATGGTACCGCGAAAGATGGCCAGGCATGGGCGCAGGCCAAGGGTAAGTGGTACTGGACTAGTGAGCCCACACCCGGCAAGGCCAATATTATTAAGCAGCCAGCTACGACTAAAAAGAGTAGTGCCAAGAAGACAATGAGTAAGTCCAAGAAAGGTGTTGCCAATACTGCTACTAAACTCAGCGCATCAAGCCAACCCGATGATGAAGCCAGCATGGTGCCAATTCATCCATTGATGCTTGCTGTCGTTGGAGGCCTCGCGCTACTATATGGGGCATATGAGTACCGGACGGATCTGGCAAACCGAATCTACCAGCTTAGACGAAACTTTACAGCTCGCCGCAGCGATCGGACGTAAATTGCGCGGTGGCGAAGTTGTTGAGCTGGTCAGTGATTTGGGTGGTGGTAAGACAGCTTTTGTGAATGGCTTAGCCCGCGGCATGGGAAGTAACGATAAAGTGAGTAGCCCAAGCTTCGCATTGACTAATGAGTATCAAGCCGGCGCGTTAACTTTGTACCATTTTGATTTCTACCGGCTACATGAACCCGGCATCATACGCGAAGAGCTGGCGGAGGTAATGGCAGATCCAAAAGCGGTAATAGCAGTTGAATGGGCACGAATCATAGAAGATGTCTTGCCTGCCAGTCGCTTGACGGTTGATATAAAAGTTACTGGTGAGCAGGATCGGTTGCTGAAGTTTGTGTGTCCCAAAGCACTAAATTACTTACTGCCTAATAAAACTTAACATGTTAAGAATATGACAATATTAACCATTCGCACCGACAAACCAGAAGCCGAACTCAGGCTCTTTGACAATAATAAAGAACTTGCATGTCTTCCGTGGCAGGCACACCGCGAGTTGTCAGAAACTATTCACCTCAAGATTAAAACGATCCTTGAGGCTCAAAAATTAATCAAGGAAGATTTAGACGGGATCGTGGTATTCAGGGGCCCTGGCAGCTTTACTGGTTTGCGTATTGGTGTCAGCGTTGCGAATGTGTTAGCTGATGGCCTCGATGTACCGATAGTCAGCGAAAAGAAAAGCGGGGACTGGGTGGGCTCAGGAATAGCGCGGCTTAAATCAGGTGATAACGAGAGGGGGGTGTTGCCAGAGTACGGTGCGCTGCCTCGAACTACGCAACCGAAGAAATAACGATTAAAAACACAAGCGGCTTGACAAAAAAACAACATAGAGTATACTCCGTGTTGTATACGTGTAGCGTGGACACAAAAAATTAAAAAGAAGGAATAAAAATGAAGTTCAGGAAACTTTTTTTCGTTGCGCTATTGCTCGCTGCGTCCATAGTAGGCCTATATAACTCTCCAAAGGCCTTGGCAGCATCCTGTACGTGGACTGGCGGCGGCTCTGACACCAAATTTAGCACGGTCGCTAACTGGACAAATTGTGGAGGTCAGGCGCCTCAGAATGGTGACAGCCTCGTATTCGGCAGCCAGACACCGAGCACCTATATGCCAGACAATGACCTATCAGGGGGCGTTACATTCGCTGATATATCTTTCTACAGTGGCGATTTCTTTATTATTGGTAATGGGTTGAACGTTAGCGGCAACGTATTAAGTTTTAATACGACTTCCCTTAACTACATTGATGCACCTTTAAATATGGCCACCGATGGTGCCACTATAGATGGTGGTGCTGGGAGAATGAACGTGAGTACACTAAGCACCGCTGGCCAAACAAAGACAAGCCTTGTTAACTTGTTTGCCAGGACTGCCTCCGGAAATTATTACGCTGGCTATGGTGTTACTATAGGTGGTACTTCGGCGGCCGGTAACTTTACCGTTGTCTCAGGAGGCGCAATGACATTGAATGCTGGGCCACAGGCAGTTTCCGTTACTGTAGCCAATGGTGGACGACTGAAGGGTGAAGGCACTACCACTGGCACAGTAGTCATTCAACAAGACGGTATATTGTCACCGGGAGCTAGTCCTGGCTGTATGGCGTTTGGGACAGTGTCGATTAGCGGTATCTACGAACAGCAAATCGGCGGCGCTTCTACTGTCTGTACGGACTATGATCAAATTGTAGTCTCAGGAACAGTGAATATACCCAATGGCACCTTAGCGCCTGAGCTGATCAATGGCTTTACGCCTACAGCTGGCCAAGTCTTCAAGATTATTGATAACCAGGGCGTCAGCCCAGTCTTCGGTGCCTTCAAGGGCTTGGCTGAAGGCGCTACGTTTAGTGCTGGTGGGTATGATTTTAAAATTTCATACGTTGGTGGTGACGGCAATGACGTCACGCTGACCGCGGTCGGGCCAACGCCCGGAAGCAGCGGGGCAGCCTCGTCTGGCGCGCCAGCACCTGGAAGCCCTAAAACGGGACTCGTGTCCGTAACTACCAATCCAGTTACCGCGTTAGTAAGTACGGTAGGAGCCGCGCTGATATTGGTGGCTATCGCGCGTCGTCTTCGAGCTGCTAGAGCTTGAACTAAAACGACGTCCCAGTAAAACATTAAAAGGAAAATAGTTATGTCAGAGTCGATGCGAATCGGTCTTGATGATTCGGCCTTTCGCGGACGGTTGAGGGTACGGTTACAGCACGGCAGCACTGAGCGGGCAAGTGGCAACCGGCCTTCAGCACGATACTTTGATGAACAGGTTCATAAGCGCCCACATGCGGCCAAGCGGGCCGCCGAGAAAGCACCTGTGCCAATTTGGCAACAATCCTTTGCTGCCACGCCAAGAGTATTCAGCCAGCCCACAACCCCAGCACAATTAATTGATGAAGCCACTGAAGAGCCAGCTTCTCAACCAATAGCCACGAAATCGGTTTCCTTCGCCCAGCCTGCTGCCCCGCGGCAACAGCGCTCTAAGGTGCTCAAGCGACAATTTGGTGGTCGGTTGCCTGGTATATCAGCTGTCGCTCCGGCCTACCGAAAGCATAGGCGTAATAAAGTACAGGCTGCCTTAATCGCTATGGCGGTTGTCGTTTTCCTGTCCGGGGTAGCGGTGAGCCTCCAGGCTTTCTGGACGAACCGGGCCACTACCACCCAAGTCTCTGCCCTTTCTAAAAAAAATGACCATCCATCAAGTGATTTCCCGAGCACTACGAAACCAAGCTCAAACGCGGTCAATAATTATATGGTGGCACCGGATTTGCCAAGGTATATCAAGATCCCGAAACTGGGTGTCAACGCGCGGGTCTTGCAGGCTGGCGTGACAAGCTCCGGGGCTCTTGATAGCCCGAAGAACGTTTATGACGCCGCTTGGTATACCGGTAGCGCTAAACCAGGTCAGGTAGGTGCGACTTTGATTGACGGCCATGTGTCGTCCTGGAAAACTCCCGGAGTTTTCTCTGGCCTAAAGAAGTTGGTAGCTGGCGATACCATCCAAATACAGCGTGGAGATGGCCAATTGTTGACCTACCAAGTCATTAAAAGCCAGGTCTATCCTGAAGACAGCGTAGATATGCGTGCCGCGATGACTTCCGTAGACGCTAACCATCCCGGTCTAAACCTCATTACCTGTGCTGGTAAAGTCAAGCCTGGCACTAGTGAATTCAACCAGCGGTTAGTCGTCTTTACCAAGCAAATATAATTGACCCGCTTCTATTCTTCGGCGTATATTAAAGACAGGAATTGCGATGTTTGAGAGCGTTGGCAAGCACTACTTGCCGAACAACAATGCATATCCTCACAAGGTTATATTAATTCGATTTTACAGATACAGTTGACGGACTAGAGACGTGATAGCGATTGTCCGCTGAAGAGGTATCTGCATACAGAAAGGACAAACTATGTTAGCAGTATTGCTTGCTATCGCAGGGCTGGCTGTGGGTTTTGGTGCCAGTGTAGCTATTAATAAGCGGCGCGTCGGTTCAGCCGAAGAAAAAGCCCAGAAAGAGTTGCAAAAGGCTAAGCGTGAGGCCGACAAGCTCATCGACCAGGCACGCGAAGATGCCAATAAAGCAGTTGAAGAAAGCCGCAAAGAAGAACAGGCCCGACGCAAAGAGGTTAAGGAGCTCGAGAAGCGGTTAGTTAACCGGGAAGAGGCGCTTGATAAAAAACTTGATGAACTCGATAAGCGCAATGAGAAATTGCGCAAGCACGAAGACGAAGTCGACGAATTAAAAAATGAAGTCCGCGAAATCG
>PNRO01010667.1_pt1 | contig 10874 bp, 8 predicted proteins | sample 7248581 | NCBI WGS metagenome assembly PNRO01 (sample SAMN08278401, study PRJNA427962) | Gut metagenome, whole genome shotgun sequencing project. | isolation source: gut content | host: Eisenia fetida | place: India:Sub Himalayan Terai region of Darjeeling | collected 2013-11-18 | reverse complement strand
TTAAGATGCATCATGTTACTTTCAGATATGAGCGCTCGCTAGGACGCTCGGGGCTCCACACAAGAGCTGCTATTTTTTCTTCTTTTTCTTGTCGAAGGAAGTGGCTTCTGCGACATTCATATCGGGATAGTCGATCCAGATTGGAGAGACCCATGCAATATGCCCATCTTCTTGGACGATACGAAGATAATAGTAAACAAAGTGAGGTCGTTCATCTGGCGAAGTAAGGGCTATTTGATGTAGCAACTCGCTATCGTCAAACGTGAAGTCGAACGAAGGCTGATTAGGATAGAAGTAGTGAAGTGGTTTGCCATTGCGGATGATGCAAATCTCCTTGATAGGAGCCGTTCCTGCAACAAAGCCGACAATGTGCCGGTTATAGACAAGACCTGGCTTTGTTTTTGTCGATAGCTCGCCACCGATTGGGGTTCCCGCTATGGAGAATCCAAGGATGATCCTCTCTCCTGTTGTGGCATAGCAGCTACGATGGTGAAGGGCTTGTAAGAGATGTTCTCGGGTCTGTTCTGTTGCAATAATGGCTGTCAAACCTGGGCTGTATTGTACCTGATCGCTCTCAAAGCAATTTGCATAAACTCCCCGATCGTCAAAACCACCAGCTACAAAGCCGAGGCGACAATTGCGGTTGAGCGCTCCGCGAATGGACCCCTCTTCATTCTCTTTTATGCCTCGCTTGCCCTGGCAAGAAATAGGACGGAGATTGCCCTCTTTAGCCGTGCATTCTGAAGAGCCCCAAGAGTTGTAAATTTCGACGACCCTTTCAAAGTCAGGGTCGAAATCACAGAATGTCGTTTGAACCCCGGCGCCCATAGTAAAAGAGGGAAGAGAAATAAATTCTTTAGAATTGTGACTTTTGTAAATTTTCTTTAGAGAATTTGACTTTGAGTCTTTTTTACGCAGGATAGGTTTGGTGTCTTTGAGATAGACAATCTGACGGAGTCCCTCTTCTGGCAAATCATTGAACCACTGGAATCCAAGAAGCGTATTGAAGCGGCCATCTTCGTTAAACTGGGAGATCTGTGCATTAATGAGTTTCCAGTCCTCATTGCTCGTTTCTTCCGTACTTTCAAAGTTGGATGTTGCATAGAATTGGAGGGCACGATCATCTCGGAAATAACGCAGGAGAAGCTCGATGTGTTCAGTTGATGTATATTTTTCCGATTCTCCGTGTAGCAAACCCCAAAAGACGCTTTTATCTGATTCTGCTAGACATTTGATCGGGGCTGAAAAGAACTTATCTTCTGTCGCGAGATTGCGCAACTGAATTTTATAAACGCCAGGCTCATTGAAGTAGAGGTTAGGAAGATTGATGAAGCCAGTTTCGGGCACGAATAGCCTCCAGGAGAGATTATCGCGTAGATGCTCGTAGCTTAATTCGATCAGGGTTCCTTCAGGTGCATTGCCCGTTGCATTGCCAAACTGATCTTCGAAGCGAACCATAACGTCGAAGCGTCGATTTTTTGCGACAAGCGAAGGAGCCATTGCCCGAATTTGAGAAAGGACATTACCTCTAACATCGATTTGGAAGATTTCAGGGTCTCGATAATCTTCCTTACCCTTAGGATCTATGTAGATGAAAAAAGCGCGCTTTCTCTGGGTATTGGTTTGGCATCGGTTTCCCTTTTTAGCCCGTTCTTCTCGACTAGATTCAGGGGTGCCAATCAGAATTGTGACCGACTCGCCTACCTTGATGTCGGTGGGAAGAGTGAATTCGAAAGCTGAAGAGGTTCGGTCTTGTCCTGCAGCCGGTTTAGCTTCAAGAGTTTTTTTGTTCGGGAGCTCCGCCCAGATGAGATTGGCTTTTTCTTTGGAGCTGCATTGGGGGATTTCCCAGTCGGTATCTCGTGCTTTGCTCTGAAGATCAAATTTAATGCGTGTTCCCTTAGGCAGCGGAGTTGCTGTAGTATAAACGAATTTCCAGGTAGAGGTATCGCCAGCAAAGACAACAGAGGGTTCGCAGCTGCAAATCGAACGACGCATGGATCATGCTCCCATTATGTAAATATGCACGAGGAGGCTTGAGTTTGCCGTATGAGGAGATTCTTTTGCAAGTGATTCTAGAGATTAGGCGTGATGGGGGGTAATGCGAATTTTTTCGATCGAACGCTCATCTGAACTGAGCACTTCGAGATCGAAGTCATCGTGATGGATACGCCACCCCTTGGAGGGGATAGCACCAGCGCGGTGGAAGATATAACCTCCAATTGTGTCGTATTCGGGGCTAGAGGGAATTTTAATGCCAAGCTCTTTGTCGATATCGAGAATCCCCATCCTAGCGTCAACGGTCCATCCCCCTCCGGGAAGAATGCTGTACATCACTTCCTGATCGATGTCGTATTCATCCGCGATCTCTCCAACGAGCTCTTCAAGGATATCCTCGATCGTGACAATTCCTTCAGTTCCTCCGTACTCATCAACTACGATCGCTAAATGGATCTGTTTGCTACGAAATTCTTGCAGCAGATGGGAGATCTTTTTGGTTTCTGGTGTATAAAGAACCGGTTTTACTAATCCTTCGATTGCTTTGGAGAGATTAGAAGAGGTTTCCTCCTTGTGCATAGCATCGCGTGCGTAGATGTTGAGAACATCTTTGTATAGAAGCACACCGATGATGTGATCGACGCTATCGCGATAGACTGGAATTCGACTATATCCTTCGAGGACAAAGCTCTGTGCAGCTTCGGCGATTGAAGTCGTAGCTGGCAGACTGAATACATCGATCCTAGGGACCATGATTTCTCGAGCAATCCTCTCTTTGAAAGAGGCAACTGAAGCGATGAGCTTCTGCTCTTGGGGGTCAAGATGTGGAGCGAGCTCAGATTCATGGATGATCTCAAGGATTTTATCGCGGATGCGCATCGTAGGGGAGGTGTTGTGGTGTCGATAGATACTGGGAAAGAGTTTTTTGAAAATTTTTAAGCTTAAACTGGAAAGAGGGGATAGTAGGAGAAGAAAAACAGAAGCAATCCAACCGAAGATGAGAAAAACTAAAGAGGGTTTAGCTGTAGCAAAAAGACGTGCTCCTAGGTCCATCGTCAGAGAGGAGAGGACGACAATAGCAGCAACAAAAATACTCCATACTGCTGTAAGTGCATAGGAACCATCTGGAAGAACTGCAATCGCTTGTTGGAAAGGGGGAAAGCCTAGGACAAAGAAGAAGGCGGAAATAGCATAGCAAAGTTGCAGGGCTTGCTTAGTAAAACTCAGGCAGAAAAAAAGACCATCCCAGTTCTTCTCCTTAAATAAGGAGCTAGTAATATGCTGAAAGAAAAAAATCCGGTGGTGTTTTTTAAATTCTTCTCTAGCCTGTAAGCGCCCCAGCGTTTGTAAAGAAGTACTAATACCAGTCAGCGTAATGATCCCTAAAAGAAAGATCAGCGAAAGAGCGAGCATCAAGAGAGACAAGTAACCTCCGGCTAGGGACCCTGTGATCTCATTATAGAGTTACTCGGATAAATTCGTCAAATTAGAGTGTGTCGACTCTTTTTGGAGTGTAGCAAATGAAAGCTTAATCTGTTGCCTGGTGGCTAACATGCCAGTTCCAGGCAGTAGAGATGATCGTCTCAAGGGAAGAATATTGAGGCTCCCAATTTAAAAGTTCTTTTGCACGTTTAGGATCTGCAACCAATGCAGGGCTGTCGTATTGCAAGCGTTGTTTGATGGAGGTTGGGACTTTGCGATGACTGTATTCTTCGATAGCTTTAATAATTTGACGTACTGAATAACCAGTTCCCGTTCCAAGATTGAGCTGGAAATGATTTGGAGGGTTAGAAAGGAGGAGGCGAAGAGCTTTTACGTGTGCGTCAGCCAAATCGCAAACATGGACATAATCGCGCACAGCTGTTCCGTCTTCTGTTGGATAATCATTTCCATAGATAGTCAGTTTCTTTCGAATGCCCATGGCTGTTTTGATCGCAAGGGGGATTAAGTGGGTTTCTGGCTCGTGAGCTTCGCCAAGACATCCTCCAGGATCTGCACCACAGGCGTTGAAATAACGAAGAGCGGCAAATCGCAAGTTGTGGGCATAGGCAAAATCCTTGAGCATCTCCTCGACAGCTAGCTTTGTTTTACCATAAGCATTGAGAGGATGCTTAGGGTGTTCTTCGCTCATGGGCAGAAATTGTGGTGTTCCATATACAGCGGCTGTACTCGAAAAAACTAGATGGCGTATGTTGCTTGAAGTCATTGCATTCAGTAGGGTAAGTGAGCCAAAGATGTTGTTTCGGTAGTACAGTTCTGGGTTTTCGATCGATTCACGTACATTGATCGAAGCAGCCATGTGGATCACTCCCCGAGGGCGGTAATGATCAAATGCAGATTTTAAACCGTGAAAGTCGGTGATATCTCCCTCGATGAAGGGACCCCATTGTACAGCCCAGGAATATCCATTGGAGAGGTTATCATAAGCAATCGGTTGAAAACCAGCCTCAGAAAGTGCTTTACAAACATGGCTACCGATATATCCAGCCCCACCTGTAACAAAAATTTTGGTCTTCAATAAGCCCCCTTTGGAAGGATCATTGTGAGAATGGTTTTGAGGATGAGAAAGCAATCTAGACGAAAGGTCTGTTGGTCAACATAGGATTCCTCTAGTGCGATTCTTTCCTCATAGGTCAGTAGATTTCGTCCAGAGACTGTCCAGATGCTAGTAAGACCAGGACGCAATGAGAGAATCTTAGCTGCTTTTTCTCCCAAGTAGTCTCTGACCTCATTTTCTGATAGAGGGCGAGGCCCAACAATGCTCATTTCTCCTTTAAGCACATTCCAAAACTGGGGAAGCTCATCGAGAGAAGTTTTCCGGAGCCACTTTCCAAGGCTCGTGACACGTGGATCTTCTTTGAGTTTGTAGAAGGTTCTCCATTCTTCCATTAGAGAATGGTTGCTAGCGAGTAGAACCTGCAATTTTGCTTCTGCGTCGCAGAACATCGTCCTAAACTTCCAGCAGCGGAAAAGGGTGCCTCGCCTCCCAATCCGAGGGCTAGCATAGAAAACAGGGCCCGGAGAAGAGAATTTAACGGCAATCGTACAAGCCAAAAAAAGCGGGATCCCAAAAAGTAGGGCACAAGAGCTAAAAACGATATCAAAGAGTCGCTTGGCCATGGTTTTTTCTAGAGTCTAAAATCCGCAACTTTATCAGATCTTGGAAGAATCGTCAATCGAGGATCAAACTTCTTAGGTTCGTTACTGTTCTCTAGTTGCTTTTTTTTGCCCAACTGCATAGGCAGGGTCAATCTGGAGAGCCGGTTGCAAAAATCCATTCGGGCCAAAATCCGCTATGAATCAACTTAAATAACCGACTATCAAGATGCTGTTGCAAACAATATAGTTCTTAACTGCATGAAAATAAAACGCTTGATTCTATCCATGCAATAAAACATTCGTTTTGTTTAATATATAACTTTGTTTTAATTAAACTAATATATAATTGTAATTAAGTTAATCTTAGAAACAAAAAGATAATAAAATGGACGTATCATTTAGGGACTTTCAACCAATCAGTACGTGGAAGCCAGATCTTAATGGTCCAAAATGGAAGGACGGCAACCCAGAACTTTTAATTGACATGACAACAGGTCGAAGATATTGGAATGAATCTAAGAATTGCGTTAGATTGAAATGTTTTTTTATGATTTTAGCAACGCCTATTGTTCATTCAATTGCATCCTTGGTAAATGTCGCTGATAGAATTGTGAATTTAGTTTCTTTTTATCACTTCTGGACATATAAAGAGGAAGAAAAATCTTATTCCTTTAAAGGACGATTAAAGAATACTGGGCAGGATTTATTAAGAGTTTTAGCTACCCCCATTGCTTTTATAGGTCTCGAATTGGCAGCCATATATGGAGTACTTACTCCTTATAATGGTAGAAAACTCTATGCTAGTATTGAGCGGGCCCAGTATGGAGAGTCTATCTTAGCTCCTTGCTTCCAACCGGATCCTAAATATCATGCATTAGGTGGAGATCCTAAGGAGAAAAATGCTTTTTAAATATTCCGATAGAGATGGAAGATGAAAATCTTTTGCGAAAAACTTTCACGCTAGCCAAAATGAACGTTATTTTTGATAAATGGTATTACTAGTTACTGAGCATTGAGATTATATTTCATCACCTTAGCATGAGTCCTAGAGGAGCTTGTACTTTACCAGCGAACGGTTCACTAATTGTTCTGACTCAGGTTCTTCCTTGCCAAGCCATTTTTTACTGCTCCTTAGTAAAGAGACTGTCTGCGGATTCGGATTTTGTCGATTGTGCTGATCTCGAGAGTGAAGAAAGTGGTGCAGTTTTTCTAGCCGTTAGGGCGCCATGGGAAATCTCAGGAATCTGAACAAAGCAGGCTTGGAGCCATTTTTGAAAGAGAACAGCTTCCAATCTACAAACAACTTCGATGTAAAGGCAAGAAGAGGGGATACGGTTCAGTTCTTCTTCCATCTCCCGTAAGTGCTCCTTTTCCTCCAGGAGGATCGATTGAACCTGCACTTTGGATTGGGAGCGTCTCAAAGCTGATTGATAAATAGGATAAAGCTCTCCGGCACGTAACTCGATTGCATAGGTAACAAGTAAGTAAGCGAGCTGTTTGATTTGAGATCGCATGAACCCAAGGGACTGGAGATAGCGAGAGGCTTGAAGATCAAGCTTACTCAAATAGTGATATCCAGACCAGGCTCCTAGAAGATGAGCGCGTTGATAGTCCTCATAGGGCTCGCCGATCCGGACAAGCTGCTTTTTGAGATAAAAGGCATGGCGGAATTCTTCGGCGGCATGTTTTAACATCTCCTCTTTCACTAGAGTCGGATGCTCACAGGCTGCGATCATCCTTGCACCGCAGTTTTCGAGATAGGAAAGAGTGTTGATCCATAGACCATGCAGAAAAGGATTTGTTACGATGGGATCAATAAGCTTCCTGATGTCTTTTTCAAATGAAATAAAACTTTTCACCATTCCTCCAAAGTGACTGCGATTGCGGAATAAATTGTCTGCAATTCCTCACGAGTAATACAGTAGGGGGGAAGTAGATAGAGAACATTTCCCAGTGGGCGTAGGAGAATCCCATTGGCTCGAAAAAAATCGAACAGCCGTATTTTAAGCGGATGATGATATGAGCTTTGGTCTACTTGATATTCGATCGCTAAAATCGTTCCAAGCACATCGCATCGAATCAATCTGGGATGATTTTTCCATTGTTGTTGAAACCGTCGATGTTCTGATTCGATCATCTTTCTAGCTGCACTGCATGCGGGTTGCAATAGCAGATCAAGGCTCGCATTTGCTGCCGCGCAGGCGAGTGGATTGGCTGTGTAAGAATGGCCATGAAGAAAGGCTCGCGTAGGATCCGGAGAGAGAAACGCCTCAAATAGAGATTCTTTTGCCACTGTGGCTCCTAGCGGTAGAAACCCTCCTGTAATACCCTTTGAAAGACAGAGCAAGTCGGGGGTTACCCCTAATTGACTACAAGCAAAGAGAGGACCTATTCTCCCAAATCCTGTCATCACCTCATCGGCAATTGTAATGATTCCCGCAGTTTGGCAGGTTTTGACCATGTTAACCAATACTTCGCTAGAGTGGAGGCGCATTCCTCCTGCTCCTTGAATCAGAGGCTCAAAAATAAAAGCTGCTACGTTGCCAGAATTTATTGCTATTTTAAAAGTTTCCCAGGATTCATCTACTTTTCCTGGCAGTGGAGGAACAATCGAATGAACTTCAAATAGGTAGGGCCAAAATGGCCGGTTATAATGTGTTTTTCCGGCTGCTGCCATGGCTCCAAATGTATCCCCATGGTAAGCCTCGCGAAATGAAAGGATTCGTTTTCCATTTCCTGAGACCTGAAAAGCCATTTTCAAAGCCACTTCGACGGATGTTGATCCATTATCAGAGTAGAAAACACGAGAATATCCAGAAGGAAGTAGAGAGAGTAACCGCTCAGCTAACAGAACGGCTTGGGGGTGGGTAAATCCAGCAAAAAGCACATGCTCCAGTTCTTTCGCTTGGATGGCGATTTTTTCACCGATATAGGGATTGGCATGGCCGTGTAGATTCACCCACCAGGATGAAATAGCATCGAGATAGGCATCCCCTGTTTCAGAATAGAGATAAGATCCTCTCCCTTTCACAATTGGAATAGGAGGCGCTGCTGTTTGTGCTTGAGTGAAAGGGTGCCAGATACACGCTTGATCTCTCAAAGCCCAAGAGTTGTGAGAAGCGGTTGCGTCCACTCCTTCGCAATTCTTTGTATGATTTGCGGTGTCAACTGTTTTTCCCATGCTAACCTTCCTAAACAACGTGTGTCTGCCTTTCTTAAAAGCATCTCTTCTGTTTCTAAATCTCCCTCTCCATTGAAAATCACGCCCAAAAGAGAGATCTTCCTCTGCTTGATCGATTCCATAGTGAGGGCAAAGTGATTGAGGCTCCCGATGTAATGTCGATGAACCAATATCCAACGAGCACCCCAATTAATTGCTGCATCTGCCCAGGTTTCTATTTCATTCAACGGAGCTAGAAGACCTCCTATTCCTTCGATCACAAGAGGCCGTGAACAGGCCGGGGGGATTAGATTTTTTGCTTCAATCCTTACTCCTTCATTTCTGGCTGCTAAATGAGGGGAACATGGAGTGCGAAGAGAAAAACTAGATGGATAACAGCGTGCTTTGGAAGATAGATGCTTCTGGACCCAGGCTAGATCACCTGGTAGCCCGCATTGCACTGGCTTCCAGTAGCAACCATCTAGACCTTCAGTCAAGATGGTCGAGACCACGGTTTTTCCAACTTCTGTATTGATTCCAGCAACGATGATGCGGTGACTCACAATACCTCTATTATACCATTTATCAAAAATAACGTTCGTTTTGGCTAGCGTGAAAGCTGCCAAAACGAACGTTATTTTTGATAAATGGTATTAATTGGTCGATTTCTTCCTCTCGATTAAAACTATGCAGAACGACTCGGAGGCATTCCTTACCTCGAGGTGCGGTAGGAGGGACGATGGCATGGATATCGAGACCTTTTTCTTTCAATCTCTTGGAAAGAGAACGGAGTTTTTCGATGCCAGAGATGTAAAGTGGCTGAATAGGACTATGAGTTTCTTTGAGATGTGCTCTTTTACAGAAATAGGCCGTTAGACTCTTCAGGCGTTGTTGATGAATCTTTGCCTCCCTTAAAAGTTTCTCATAGCTCGATTCAATCAGAGCAAGAGCTGGCATGGGAAGTGATGTCGTGTAGATCAATGGTCTCGAAAAATTGAGTAGATACTCTTTGAGCGTTTTGCTTCCAAGTACACAAGCTCCATGAGCGCCGAGGGCTTTGCTAAAAGTGTGTACGCGAGCAAACACGGAGCATTCTAATCCAAGTTCTACAACTAAACCTTCTCCACTAGAGCCACAAATTCCTGTTCCATGGGCCTCATCCACGATGAGATTGGCTCCGAACCTTTCGCAAAGAGCTGCGATTTCTTGAAGTGGAGCAAATTCTCCGCTGATTGAATAGATTGATTCAACCAAAACAAAAACGGGTAGACATGCATCTTTAAGCCTTCTCTCCAAAGATCCTAGGTTGTTGTGCCTAAAGGGATGGCTCTTTGCATCAGAAAGACGCATCCCATCAATCATTGAAGCGTGAATTTCGAGGTCGTATAAAAAGGTGACTTCCTTTGTCCCTAGGGCAGAAAGAAGTCCAAGGTTAGCGGTGTACCCGCTATTGTAGATCAAACAGCTGTCAGCTCGATGAAACCTTGCGATCCGATCTTCAAGTTCCTCATAAAAAGGGTGATTGCCAGATAGAAGACGCGATCCAGTAGACCCTGTACGAGCGCTTTCTTTCATTCGATCGCAGCTTTTCGCAAAGCCGAAATAATCATTCGAGGTAAGGTCGATTAGACCAACGGTTGATTGAAGAGATCTGAGTAGCCCCTGATCTCTTCTTTTTTGAAGACGTGTATCTAAAAAAGCAGTAGTCATATGGCCGACGCAAAAGCTGGACGCGGTGTTAGCCCAAAAAGACGTAGCATTTTCTCATCCGTATCGAAGTCTGGATTTGGACGAGTCAGCAGCCTCTCCCCAGAAAAAATCGAATTAGCACCGGCTAAAAAGCATAAAGCTTGCTCTTCTAGCGAGCGCTCGAGCCTTCCAGCAGATAGGCGAACCATTGCTTTTGGCATAGTAATACGAGCTGTTGCAACCATGCGGACCATATCCCAGATGGGGACAAGTTGGCGCTCTTGTAAGGGAGTTCCTTGTACAGGAATCAAAAGATTGATCGGAACTGATTCTGGATGAGGACTGCGACGCGCTAGCATGTAGATGAGACCAATCCGATCCTCGATGCTCTCTCCCATTCCAATAATCCCTCCACAGCAGACGCTAATTCTAGCTTTTTCTACTGCGTCCAAAGTGTTGAGCCGGTCCTCGTAACGACGGGTTGTAGTGATTGAAGAATAAAACTCCGGAGAGGTATCGAGATTGTGATTGTAGGCATAAAGCCCTGCTTGTTTTAGGCGTTCAGCTTGAGAAATGGTTAGCATCCCCAGCGTGCAGCACACTTCTACCCCCATATCAGTAATTTGTCGGATCGTTCTCAGCACAAGGTCAAATTGGCTACTTTCTCGCACAGATCGCCAAGCAGCCCCTAGACAAACCCTTGTTGCCCCGTTCGCAATCGCTTTTTTGGCCTGTTCGATGATCTCTTGCTCTTGCATCAATGGGGTGGCACTTACATTTGTTTGATAATGGGCAGACTGAGGGCAGTATTTGCAATCTTCAGGGCAGCCGCCGGTTTTGATCGAAATCAAAGAGCAAACTTGCACCTGATTGATGGGATGATAAGAGCGTGTAACTGAAGCGGCTTGATAGATGAGATCTAGAAGAG
>PNRO01001783.1_pt1 | contig 10877 bp, 7 predicted proteins | sample 7248581 | NCBI WGS metagenome assembly PNRO01 (sample SAMN08278401, study PRJNA427962) | Gut metagenome, whole genome shotgun sequencing project. | isolation source: gut content | host: Eisenia fetida | place: India:Sub Himalayan Terai region of Darjeeling | collected 2013-11-18 | reverse complement strand
CCAAAAAAGAGTCGATGAAAGCATTTATTAGAATGCCATTTATCATACTTGCTGTTTTTTTTATCAACAGTTCATTTTTGATCTCTATACCTCTCGCCTTCCCATCATGCTAGTAATAAATATTTTAGAAATTAATTTGAAATTTGTTATGTAGATTTAAATAAGCATAAATCTTATGGAAGACTTGCTATGGCAATAAGACCAGTAAACCACTAATTTTTTGAAATAAAGAAAGATGAACATGAAAAGCAATGTCAATTAAATAATTCACAAAAAGAGTTGTTGGAAATTTTTAACGAAAAAATTAGTTATATAGAAAAAACATATAACATAGCTCGTTTTCTAGAGAAACATTGCCATCTAGAATATAAAAAACTCAACGATCTGATTCAAGATCATCCCACGATTGTTAATGAATTAAAAGAGAATAGTTGGATTGGTTTAAAAAATGTATTGAAAGACGCCATGGCTAGCGAGCCAAAAGACCATAGCACAATAGAACACTTTCGCAATGAACTAATTCAAGCAGTGAAACATTTATGTCTAGCAACCATGAGAGAAATCGGTTTCGATCCTCCTGGTCAATATTCATCCTATGGCACTGCGGGATGGAATTCAGATATCGACACTTCCTACTCAGCTTTGCCAGAAAAACAAATACCAGAGAAAATCAAAATATTACAAAAACTGATGTTTGATGCAATTTTTTATGCGAAATTTGAAAAATCTTCCGGATATATGTTTGATACTGAATGTTATATTGCTCATGCTGGTTTTGTATACAATACAGAAAAAGCAATTGAAACACGTGAAGGGAAACAACTTTATTCAAACCTCGAACTGAATGGGGCTGCACTTCAACTACTGATGCAAACCTCTGAGGAAGAATGGACATCATTGACGAATGAATTAATCAGCTACGCAGGAGAAGAGTTTGAAGTTCCTTTATCTATAGCATTTTGCCAAATAAAGCAGTTAGATATAGCTATCGATGAAGAAATAGCCAAAATACAAACAGAAAAAGGTATACCAGAAGAATTTGCGATCATGGAGTTAAAAACAAATGCGCTTCTTGAAATCTCCGAAGCCATGGATTTTGCCAATGATCAGTTGTTTCTCATTGACAATAATATAAAAAAATTTTTATCCTCATCCCATAGAGAGGAAGATCAATTATCCACATTAAAAATACAGAGAGATCATTTACACTTACGCATAGCAAATCTAGATCTTTTGAGAAATCGATTCTTTGATGAGGGATATATCTCTCAAGGCGCATATAGAAAAGTATGTGAAACGCGTGGCGGACAGAAATATCAGCGAAAAATTGAAACATATCAAGGAAAAATACGAGAGCTTTTTGAAAAAGATGGTTCTCTGAAAAGCCTGTCCAAAGTAAAGCCTGAATTCAGCATGGAACAACAATCGGAAAGTTCTATTTTACAAAACATCATTTCTGCCTTCGAAAATCTAGCCATGTACCTTGGACATTTTAGACATTCATTGGATGGATCTAATGATTTAGATGTTTTGCAAAATTCAATCATCTCTAATTCTAAGTACAGCGAAAGAATATTATCTAATGCATTAGATGCTATTGAACAAATTGAGATTAACAAACATGAAGCTGAACTAAATGAAAAATTAAGTAGTTGTCATTTTATTTCTTCAGAATTGGAAAAAGTAAAGAGAAAGAATGTTCTTAATTATGCTACAACAAAACATCTACTAATTGATGCTTTATCTAAGGGAAAGCCAGAAGAAGACCGCGAAACAATAAAAAATGCGGTTGAAAACATTTTCATCTCTCATGCGGAAAAATTAAAAAAATTACGTTTTGAATTCGTAGTATTACCAAACGACTTCTATTTAGACTTAGCAATAAGTTTAGAACAATACAAACTTGAAACATTCAAAGAATTTGATAAGAAATTAAATATTCCTATAACAAGTAATAGTGAAATTAATGCTATTTTAAAAGCGAGATGTGGTTTAGACCCAACAAATCCTCTCGTGCAGGCATGTCATCAAAAAGCCAGGGAGATTACCTTGGAAAAGTACGGTTTTTTGGATAAACAAAGTATTATAGATTTCAATACCCAAGTAAAAAAATTAACTATGATGGCGTTTAAACGTATTGGAGAATTGAAAAGTGTCCCAATGCCGCTTGATCGCCTTGATTCGAACCTGTTGCCGCTCACCTTGTGGCAAGAAGCAACCTTACCTAAGGTGAAGTATTTTCTTCCTGCGGCATCTTGATTTAGGACAAAATTTATGGTTACTCCCTGTTTTTCTCAAATAAATCACACTCTTGTATTAAATAAGGATCATAGATGTATAAAGGAGAAAGAATTGGTCGAAGAGATCAATCAGATTCCAGAAGATGTTGCTCAAAAAATTACGACACTTGATTTGTCTGAAGCCTTACTGATCCCAAATCTTCCGCAAAATTTATCAAGATTTCAGAATCTTCAGATCCTCAAAATTGAACAGTGTCATCAGCTGGTTAGTTTAAAAGGAGTTGAGGTTCTTAAATTAGAAAAAATTTTTGCAGCTCAATGCTTTTCATTAAAAAGTATTGACTCCATAGAAAAATTGTCTATCCACATGCTGGATCTTAGTTACTGCTCGAGTTTGCCAAATCTTGCAATTGTTATTGATTCTCAAAAAGACACAATGAATGAGCTATATTTAGATGGGATATCATGTCTCAACGACATCCAGCATGCGATCACTGAATTAAACAAGCTTACACATTTGCATACCCTAAGCGTTAAAGACACTCCCCTTCGAGGGGCTACACCAGAACAACTCAGGTCCTTACACTTAAGGGTTAAGAAATTGGTGATTTGAAATTTCTAACTCACCTTACGCACACAGGGTTCGACGCTTTCAAACAGTCTATAACAGCCCCTGTGTGCGTAAGGTGAGTTTCTAATTAAACTCCCCAATCAGCTTAAGGGGTGCAATCAGGAGCTGATAGATCCAAGCTCCCACAGCAGAACCTAAAAGAGGCGCTAGAATAGGAATCCATGCATAAGACCAATCTGATGAACCTTTATTTTTCATGGGCACGAGAGCGTGAATCATCCTTGGCCCAAGATCTCGCACAGGATTGATCGCATACCCTGTAGGCCCTCCAAGAGAAATGCCGATTGCAACGATCAAAATACCCACCGCATAGGGACCAACCCCTGAAGCAATCTCGTTGTGCGTGTTAAAAATTCCCAATACACCCATCATGAGCACGGCTGTTGCAATGAATTCGGTGACAAAGTTCCATCCAAATCGACGGATAGCAGGTTTAGTTGCAAAACAAACAAGCTTAGTCTCAGGATCGGGAGTCACTCCCCAATGAGGATAGTAGACAAACCAAGCAGCTAGTGCTCCTAAAATCGCTCCGATGATTTGAGCTAAGCAGTAGAAAGGAGCCAAATGCCAAGGACTCTTACCAGCGATTGAAAGCCCTAATGTTACAGCAGGATTTAGGTGCCCACCACTTGCCCATCCTGCAACATAAACACCTATTGCCACGGCGAATCCCCAACCAAATGCCAATACGATCCACCCTCCTTGTTGTCCTTTTGAGCGGTTCAGGAGGACGTTTGCATTTACCCCTACCCCCAACAAAATCAACAAAAATGTCCCGACTACCTCGCCCCAAAATACGTTCTGTGGAGTCATAGAATCCCCTGGTAAAAATCCTTGCATTTCATTTGAAGTTCGTCTGTCTCTCAGTCTCTTGTACCATTAAATCATAAACCTTAATAAAATTCTTTACAAACACCTATTGGTAGGCACCTATGGAATACATCCTCGCTTTAGATCAAGGAACGACAAGTAGCCGAGCACTCCTGATCACGCATCAGGGAGAAATCAGAGCCGTTGCACAAAAAGAGTTTCGCCAGGTCTTTCCAACGCCTGGATGGGTCGAACACAACCCATCTGATATCTGGTCATCTCAAGCAAGCGTTGCAACTGAAGTGCTGGCAAAAAGCGGTATAGATGCGTCTCAAATCGCAGCCATTGGGATCACAAATCAGAGAGAAACGACGATTGTTTGGGATCGAAAAACTGGCCAGCCAATCGCTAACGCAATTGTGTGGCAAGATCGGCGGACCACAGATGATTGTTTCGAGCTCAAAAGACGGGGGCTCGAACCACTCTTTAGAGAAAAAACAGGGCTTGTTCTCGACCCCTATTTTTCTGCGAGTAAGCTTCGATGGATCCTCAAAAACGTACCAGGTGCTATGCTGCGCGCCCAAAGAGGAGAGCTTGCTTTTGGAACAGTTGATACCTGGCTTGTCTGGAAACTCACGGATGGAAAATGTCATGTAACCGATGTGACAAACGCTTCCCGTACCTTGATGTTCAATATCCACACATGTCAATGGGACGACGATCTTTTGGAAATACTCGACATCCCTAAGTTGATCCTGCCCACAATTGCAACTTCAAGCGAGGTCTACGGAAGAACCTCCTCTCTGTTCAAGGCCTCGATTCCGATCAGCGGAATGGCAGGAGATCAACAAGCGGCTCTTTTTGGGCAGATCTGCACAAAAGAAGGAATGGCAAAATCCACGTACGGCACAGGCGGTTTCATGCTCATGAATACAGGAAATCAACCTGTTCTTTCCAAAAATAATCTCCTCACGACAATTGGCTATGAGATCAAAGGAGAGCGGTGCTATGCTCTAGAAGGAAGCGTGTTCATTGCTGGAGCTGTCGTTCAGTGGTTGCGAGATGGTCTCGGTATCATCAAGAGATCTGCTGACGTTGAAGCACTAGCAAAAAGCGTTCCTGATACCGGGGGCGTCTACTTCGTACCTGCTTTTACAGGACTTGGAGCCCCTCATTGGAATCCTTACACCCGTGGCACCATGGTCGGAATCACAAGAGGAACAACTGCTGCTCATATCGCAAGAGCTGCTCTAGAGGGGATCGCCTTTCAAGTCACCGATGTACTCAAAGCCATGGAAGCAGACGCTGGCTTTTCGATTAAGGAATTGCGCGTAGATGGAGGGGCTGTACGCAATCATCTACTAATGCAATTTCAAGCAGACCTCTTAGGAGTTGATGTGATCCGCCCCCGAATCGCTGAGCTCACAGCTCTTGGAGCAGCCTTTTTAGCGGGTCTTGGGGTGGGGTATTGGGCAAATCTCCAAGAAATCGCAGAATTTTGGCATGCGGAAAAGGTTTTTTCACCTTCGATGACTGCTGAAAAAGTCTTACACCTACGTCGTGGTTGGAGTCAGGCAATTGAGTGTGCAAAAATGTGGGAGGCCAATCCATCGTGAGTCCATCATCCGCTGTTCGAAAGAAAATGTTGAGCGAACTTAGCAGAGAAACAGTTTGGGACATCATTGTGATCGGTGGTGGGGCTACGGGACTCGGTGCAGCTGTAGACGCAGCTTCTAGAGGTCTGCGCACTCTCCTTTTAGAGCAGAGCGACTTTGCAAAAGGCACTTCTAGCCGTAGCACAAAGCTAATTCATGGAGGACTGCGCTATCTACAGCAGGGCAATATTTCTCTTGTTGCAGAAGCACTCAAAGAGCGGGGGCTCCTTTGTAAAAATGCTCCCCATCTTGTTCACCATCTCCCTTTTGTCGTTCCTAATTATCGTTGGTGGGAGGGACCTTTTTATGGAATTGGGCTCAAGATCTACGATCTACTGGCTGGCAAATTGGGAATTGAACCCTCTCGCCGCCTCTCGCTAGAACAAACCCTCAAAATGATCCCAACCCTTGAGCCTCGTGAGCTGCGTGGCAGCGTCGTCTACTACGATGGCCAGTTTGATGATGCAAGGCTTGCTCTTACACTCGCGCGTACCTTCTTCTCTCTAGGAGGTGTTGGGCTCAACTATACCCCTGTCATAGATCTGATCAAACATCGTGGGCTTCTTCTGGGGGTTGTAGCAAAAGATAGCCTCACCGGAAAAACATACGAGATCAAAGCCCGCTCTGTCATCAATGCAACAGGAGCCTTTTGCGATGCTCTACGCAAAATCGATGCTCCTCGTACACCCTTGATCATTGCCCCGAGCCAAGGGATCCATCTCGTCCTTCCCAAGAGCTTCATGCCGACCGATAGTGCGCTTCTTGTTCCCCATACAGAAGATGGTCGGGTCCTCTTTTTTGTGCCTTGGCGTAACTGCGTGCTGCTCGGTACAACCGATACGCCTGTGAGAAAATGTGAACTTGAACCCCGTCCCCTCGATAAAGAGATCGAATTTCTTTTGAAGTACGCAGCTCAATACCTAGTTAAAGCGCCTGATCGTTCTGATGTTTTGAGCATGTTTGCCGGACTAAGACCTCTTGTCAAAGGAGACTCCAAGAAAAATACAGCTGCTATTTCGCGTGACCACACAATCCTCATTTCTCCTTCTGGGCTGATCACGATTGCAGGTGGGAAGTGGACGACCTATCGGAAAATGGCAGAAGATACCATCAATAAAGCCATTCTTGTTGGTGGCCTGCCAGAGCGTAAATGCGTCACTGAAAACCTCAAGCTCTACGCTTATGACCGCAAAGCAGATCCCACTGATATCTGGGGACCCTACGGCAGTGACCGAAAAGAGATCGAAAAGCTTTTTCAAGAGTCTACCAGCTACCGGCAAAACATCCATCCCAATCTCCCCTACCTCAACGCACATGTCATCTGGGCTGTGCGCCATGAAATGGCAGAGACCATCGAAGATGTTCTTTCCCGCCGCACTCGCTCTTTACTCCTCGATGCAAGAGCCAGTATCGAAGCGGCGCCTCATATTGCCAAACTCATGGCTGGAGAGCTAAATCGCTCAAAAGCCTGGCAAGAACAACAGGTAAAAGAGTTTCAATCCTTAGCTAAGCAATACCTCCCTTCATGATTAGACCGCTTTGTAAAGAGATTTTTCTTGTACGACATGGAGAAACCGAGTGGAGCCTAAAGGGGCGACATACCGGACGAACTGATATTCCTTTAACAGAGCGAGGAAAAAAAGAAGCACTTAACCTCAAACAGCGCCTCGCTTCTCATAGATTCGACCGCGTCTTTTTCAGCCCACTTGCACGTGCTAAGGAAACCTGCCGTCTAGCCGGTCTTTTAGATCATGCAATCGCCGATTCCGATCTCGTTGAATGGGATTATGGCAACTATGAGGGTCTTACGTCCCAAGAGATCCACCAGCAAGATCCGGAATGGACCATCTTTTCTCATGGGGCACCAGGCGGGGAGTCGCTTTTACAAGCCACAGAGCGAGTCGATCGCCTTCTTGCGCGTCTTAGCCCCATTCAAGGAAAGATTATCCTTTTTTCTAGCGGCCATCTACTCCGTCTTCTTGCTGCGAGATGGCTCTCTCTTCCCCCTTCCGGAGGACAATATTTTATTTTAACAACGGCCTCTCTCTCTGTACTTAGCTACGAGCACCAAAGATATCCAGTCATTTCCTGCTGGAACTCTTAAATTATCTATAGAAATGTTGTTTTTATTCTGCATATTAAAAACTAATTAACAATTGATTTATTTACTGATAAGTCATAAAATATGTAGAATAACTTAATAAAAAAAGGGATTATTTATGCATCCAAGTACACGAAGAAATTATTTTGGAAATACTCATTCATTCTCTCAGCCAATGCAGGTTACACAACCCTCTGCTTCCTCATCAATACCCCATTCTCCTCTTCCTACATTGCATAAAGCTTCACACCCTGAGCATTGGCATCACCTTCTTGAAGAAGGTGCACAGCAATACCTAGAAAAGCTGAGCTCCTCAACAAATGAGCAGGAAATTGACTGCGCCATTCATGAATTTGCTAAACGTGCTCCCCTCAGTGCAGACTTCTTCAACACGATGGCCAGCAAAAGATTTGGACCTCCTAACTATGTAGGACCTCCTTACAAGATTATTTTTGAACGTGGTTTTTTTACCATCTTGCAAACGGTGGAAGGAAAAGAATTCATCAACTCCTTCATCGAGTGTTGCAAAAATTTGGAGAACCGCCACCGAGAACAGCAAGAACTTGTTCAATTAGGGCAAGTTGCTCACCAAGTTGCGCAAGAATACGCACATGATCAAAAGAAGTGCGCAGCTGTTTTCAAAGAAAAACTAAGCGCCTTTCATGTAGATCTAGGATCTATTTATTATCAATTATGGGTACTAGATAACAAACCAAATGGCGATCCAGATTACGCATACAATAAAGTGCTCAACTATCCTAGTATACTTCTTACCTACAGAGGACATCAGCCCATCCAGGAGAGACTCTCCTCTTTAGAACTAGAGACAATTACATATTTTGAAGAGTTTTTCAAAAAAATACACCAACGTCCACTCTCAGAAAGAGTCCACCATCTACGAGAACAAATCACCCCTAAACTACCCCCTACAGCAGAGGATCGCGCAATCGTTGCAAAACTGCAAACTCTTCATGAAGCACTCGATGGCAAAAAGGCTTGTCACGAACGATTTTTTGCCCTGTCCTCAGAGCTCCAAAACCACTTTGCCAAACTAGTATGGGAAGCTAATTACCGTAACGACGAAAATGACCCCAACTTTGGCAGAAATACGATTTTGAAAAATCCCTTTTGCCTCGCCACAATGATCCATCCAGAAACAGGGAATAGCCTGATCCGTCAAGTTCTTTGCGAAGTTCTTTCTTCAGGGGCATCTCCTGCAACAATTGAAAGTCTACAAAATCTCGATTGGGCCTTGGATGGACGGGACACCTGTCTGCGGGCATTTAAAGCCCTCCCTCGATCCATTCAAAACACCTTCTACGGTCTTGTCTGGCTTGCAAATGATCGACAAGATGACGGAGATTATGAATTTGGCAGGAATACAGTGGAAAGGAATCCTTTTGTGCTGGGAAGAATTGTCGACCATCAGACAGGGGAAACAATCGTTCAACAAGTCATCCGCTTTTTGGAAAAAGCTAGCTCCTCTACACTCGCTCAAGCAGTCGAACAAGTACAGAGAGTGCCCGGCAATACCTCCACGATTAGGCCTCGTATTTCTGCCATGCGATTTTCTGAGACAAGTGTTGGAGCATTTGTGCCAGAACAACGAAAAATCGCCATGGTTTCAGCTGAATTTGAGAAACTCGCGAAGTCGGGTGGTTTAGGACCTGCTGTCTATGGAATGACAGAAGGGCTTGCAAAAGCTGGCGATAAAGTACGTGTCGTACTCCCTTTCTATAGTTGTTTACCAAAGGAGATCAGAGATAAGATTAAATCAAAGGAGATAAAGGAGAAGAAAAAATACGAAATCACTGATCCTTTGCTAAAGCCCTGCCGTATCTGGAAAGCTAAAATGAAAGATTTAACAGAAAGCTTCCCGCAAAATGGTCATGGGCAAGATGCTAAATGGAAAAAGAATGTCTCTTTTTATTTCATCGAAGATACTCACCCCAATCGTCCTGGTTTTCACCACGATCGTTTCTTTTGCAAGGAGATCTACCAACCAAAAGAATCGAATGGAGGGAACCCAATAGGAGAAAGCGAGCGCTTTGCCTATTTTCAAACCACTGCAGCAGAACTTATGCACAAGTTCTATAATACATATTCAAAGAAAGACGGAAGGAACAAAGTGGAAGTCGTACACCACCACGATTGGTCCTCAGGTCTGCTTTCTAAATTATATTCGATTCGCCACTCTAAAGAATGGACAACCCACGACCGTCCCTCTTTTGTCTACACCGTGCATAATAACCAACACCAAGGGCACGCTTGCAATCAAGTTTTAGGCCAACTAGGTCCTGAATATATGGGTTTGAGAAACCCAATGCTCGAAGGGTTAAAATATGCAGATCACGTGACAACGGTTTCTCCAAATTTTGCACAAGAGGTACAAATACGCTCTTCCATTAGCTTCGATCTTCACGAAGAATTTTCTAAGCTTGCTCATAACGACAAGCTATCAGGAGTTCTCAATGGAACCAATGCAACCCTTTTCGATCCAAAAACAGACCTTCAACTGAGAAACTGGAAAGATCCAGAGACTGGGCAAGCCATCGACCTGACCTATGGGCCTGATGATGATGATATTCTCCAAAAGAAAGAACTCATTGGGCAGCAGCTGCAGAAGCATTTTACTAAATACCATCCTGATCGCAAAATTGACTTCAGTAAACCTTTAGTGCTCTCTCTTGGACGATTTGCCGATCAAAAGGGGCTTGATATGCTCGAGCCTACAACAAGCACCATTCTGGCAAATGGAGGGCAATTGCTTGTCATTGGTCCTGAAGACAGTCAAGATCCTATTACAGAGACACAACTCAACAAGTTTGAACAAAAGATCCGTAAGCATTGGCCTGCTGGTGTTGTGCTGTTGCGCGACCCAAAAGTGAAAGGGAAATTGTTGTACCAACAGGGCAGCGACCATCGGTCAGGCATCGGTTCTTTATTGCGAGCTTGTGCAACATTCTTTTATCTACCCTCGAAATTTGAACCCTGTGGCCTTACACAGACAGAAGCTAGGCAGTTTGGAACCTTATATGTCATTGGCACAAAAACAGGTGGCCTTGCTGATACCGAAGAGACCTCTGGCGAAAACCGAACAGCTGTTCTCGTTGATCGTGTTGATGATCGCATAGAACAAGCGGAAAAATTCCAAGAAGGGATCCAAGAAGCCTTTGACATTTACTGGAATCTATCAGAAGAAGAGCAAAAAAGGTTGACACAACACCATATGAGAAGCGCTAATAACCAAGGCTGGAACTCTCCCCAAAGAAATGGTGATCCCTCCTCCATTGACCAGATGCGACTTGTACACACAGCGTCCATCATGAAACCGCCCCTCTCGAGAAACGAACCGTCTGTTCCTCTTCAGATCAATGGGTTTAGAGGCTTTTTTGCCTAACCATTTGGAGTGCGGTGACCTCTTTTATGGAGTGCGGTGA
>PNRO01016596.1_pt1 | contig 11033 bp, 20 predicted proteins | sample 7248581 | NCBI WGS metagenome assembly PNRO01 (sample SAMN08278401, study PRJNA427962) | Gut metagenome, whole genome shotgun sequencing project. | isolation source: gut content | host: Eisenia fetida | place: India:Sub Himalayan Terai region of Darjeeling | collected 2013-11-18 | reverse complement strand
AGATATTTCCACTATCTGAGGTGATCGCAATCGCGTTGGAAAGCGCTCCGCTCCCTGAAGTCTGGAGAGTACCAGTCAGCGTCACGTTGCTCAATCCATGCAACGTGATCGCTCCTCCAGTTCCGCCGCCTGACCCTCCGGACGTGACAATGCCGTTGACGCTAATCGCTCCTGTTGAGGAGGTGACCGAAACAGCGCCTCCGTTCAAATTCCCACTCCCGACCGTCGAAATGGCGCTGCTAAAGGTGATCGGAGCATTGGAGGCGGTCACGGTCAGCGAAGTATTTCCACTGATGGTCGATCCAAAGGTCAATATTCCATTCCCTGTATGGTTGAGTGTTGTTGAGCTTCCACTCAAGGTCACAGGTGCAGCAAATGTAACAGTCGACCCTTGCGTGGTGTTGCTTCCACTGAGAGTAAAACCTGCTGCACTCAAACTCAGGCTGCTCGAAGAGGAGGTAGGGCCAATCGTCACACCGCCTAAAGATAGTTGAGAGACAGCAGAGAGGCTTTGATTGCCCGATCCTGTTGAGATGTTGGCTCCAGACGCCAAAGATAAATTGCCAGCGGAAGAGAGGGTGACAGTGTGGGAAGGATTGCTCACAGCACCCTGGAGAATCAGATCGGCCACTGTCGTCGAAAGGGTAAGATTCGCGTTGCCACTGACTGCACCACTCAGCGTCAATGCACCGCTTCCTGTATGCGATAGCGAGGTTGTCCCCGTACAAGTGATCGGGGCACTCAACGTTGCGGTCGTTCCCCGCGTGATGTTTGTGCCACTCAGCGAGATCGTCCCCGCAGAGATCGTCAACATGCCCGTCGATGTAGGCCCAATGGTAGAACCTGCCATCGAAAAATTAGAGGTCGCTGTAAACGATTGATTGCCAGTTCCACTATTGATCTGGATTCCAGAAGCTAAACTGATCGATGCCCCTGAAACGGAGATCGGTGCCGTCGTCGTGATCGAGCCTCCGATCGAAATGCCACTTTGTGTCGCTGATAGAGTTAAAGCATTATTTCCCCCTGTGATCGCTTGCGTAAAGGAGAGCGTTCCGGTTCCCGTATGGGTCAATGTCGTCGCGCCAGCTAAACTCACCGGTCCTGTGAAGGTCGCGGTCGTCCCTTGGGTCGTGTTGCTATTCCCTTGCAAGGAGATGGTACCACCTGTGAGCGAGAGTGTCCCCGTTGAGGTAGGGCCTAACGTCACCTGATTGAGGAAGAGTGTGCCTCCCGCGCTAAGACTCTGATTTCCCGTCCCCGTCGAGATGCTCATCCCCGACGGTAAATTCAAATTGCCTAACGTCGAAGTGATCGAGACGTTATGAGAAGGGGTACTAATCGCCCCTCCGAGCGAGATCGACGCTTGAGAGGCACCGATGGTCAGATCAAACGATCCGCTGATCGTCGAACTCAAGGAGAGCAGTCCACTTCCGGTATGATTGAGTGTCATCGCAGAAGTTAAACTCACAGGTCCTGTCAACGTTGCCGTCGTCCCCTGCGTCGTATTCGTCCCACCTAAAGAGATCGTCGCCGCAGAGATCGTCAACGTCCCAACCGAAGAGGGCCCGAGTGTACAACCAGAAGCAGAAAAGGTCCCAGATGCTGTAAAACTTTGATTTCCCGTTCCGGTCGTGATGCTGTTGTTACTGCCAAGACTGAGGTTGCCAGAAGAGGCATTGACCGTGAACGAAGTACTTCCAGTGACCGCCGAACCCAACGTCAAGGTTCCCGATCCCGTGTAATCGATCGTCGTCGATCCCGCTAAAGTGATCGGCTGTGTCAAGGTGAGCGAAGGACCTTGGATTGTATTCACTCCTGTCGTCGAAATGGAAGGAGCGGTGACAGATAACGCACCTGGACTCGCTGTCGGTCCGAGCGTCGCTCCCTCTAAAGAGAGGGCAGTCCCTGCCGTTAAGCTCTGGTTACTGCTACCCGACTCGAGATCGGCTCCAGAAAGAAGATGAAGGGTTCCGGAAGTCGCTGTCATCGCAATTGTATTGCTTGCGGTTCCTCCGCCTGAGGTGTTCGTGAGCCCTCCCACATTGACATCATTCGCTCCTGTCAAGGTGATCGTCCCTCCTGTACCGCTTGTCGCCCCACCCGATGTCACAACGCCGTTGACAGCGAGGTTGCCTGCCGATTGGATCTGGACATTCGCGCCATTGCCCGTGCTTCCTGTCGGCGAGGTGTTGACGGCACCTGTCACGACAATATCTCCCTGTGTCGTGTTGATCGTCAAAGGATAGTTGCCTGTGATGCTTCCACCAAATGACAAAGGACCATTCCCCGTGTGGTGCAACGTTGCACTACCTAAGAGAGTCACATTGCCACTCAGCGTTGCTCCCCCTCCCTGCGTCGTATTGCTTCCCTGCATGGTGATGGTTCCAGCCGTGATCGAGAGATTTCCAGGCGGAGAGGAGGTGGGGCCAATCGTCACCCCACCCAATCCAAAATTTTGGGCTGCTGTAAAGCTCTGGTTACCGCTTCCCGTGATGACATTGGCCCCACTTCCTAGGCTAATGCTCCCCGTAGAGGATTGAACCGTAACAGCATTCCCGGTCGAACCAGTTCCTCCAAAGGTTTGGATCGTCTGCGTGATCGTCACATCGGAAGCCGAGGATAACGAGACCGTTCCCCCTGTCCCTCCACTTGTGCCTCCTGATGTATTGATCCCCGTAAACGAAATCCCACCGCTATTCGATGTGATGAAGACATTTCCTCCATTTTGCGCATTCGTGCCCGACGTATCGATCGTCCCTCCAATCGAAATCGCAGGCCCCGAAACAAGGGTCAGCCCGAAATTGCCAGAGATCCCTCCGCTAAAAGTCAAACCACCGCTACCCGTGTGGGTCAAGGTCGTCGCTGCGAGCAGCGTCACAGGAGCTGGGAAGGTCACAGCTCCCCCTTTTGTCGTATTGTTGCCGCTAAACGAAATCGTAGAGGCAGTGATCGTTAAGGTCCCTGCCGAAGTCGTAGGACCGATCGTCGCTCCCGCCATCGAAAAATTGCCGCTGCTAGCAGAAAAGGTTTGATTGGCGGTTCCCGATTGTACGCTTGTCCCAGAAAGCAAACTGATGTTGCCTGTATCAGCAGTGATGGCGATGGTATTGGGAGAAGCCGTGGAGCCTGTCGCATAAGTCTGGATTGTCCCTCCAGCCACCACATTCGTCGCGCCATGCAGAATCACTTTTCCACTGGTGCTCGCACTCGCTCCCCCAAATGTCTCGACCCCATTGACGGTCACGCTGCCGCTCGAAGAGGTGATCGATACATCGGAACCGTTGCCACTTCCCGTACCAGAGGTATTGATCAACCCTCCTACTTGAACTGATGCATTGCTCGAGGCGATCGTCAGCGGTACCGTCCCTGTCATCGTCGAACTAAAGGAGAGCAAACCAGAACCAACGTGATTCACAGTCACAGAGGACCCTGTAAGCGTCACAGGTCCTGTAAACGTTGCCGTCCCTCCCCCTTGCGTCGCATTGGATCCGCTCAACGAAATGGTCGCACCAGAAATCGCAAGGGTCCCAGGAGAGAGGCTTGGGCCCAACGTTGTACCGACCAAAAAGACTGTACCAGAGGGAGCACTCAAAGTTTGATTCGCAGAACCCGTTGTGATCGAGGTAGAAGATCCCAATTGAAGATCGCCTGCAGTAGAGCTGACCGATACACTCCCTCCCGTGGAGCTTCCTGTTCCCTTCGTCTGAATGGGGCTATTCAGGGTCAGGGTAGAACCCGACTGCAAGGTGACCACACCCCCACTCCCACCGGTACTTCCTCCCGATGTCGTGATCGACCCTACCGTCATCCCCCCTTGCGTCGCGGTCAGGGTCACCGCACCTCCAGCACTTGTTCCTGTACCCGCTGTATTTGTGGCCCCTGCGATGGAGATCGAGCCCTGGGTAGCGGTGACGTTGAGAGCAAAATTGCCCGTGATGCTCGAGCTAAATGAGAGAGAGGAGGAACCAGTATGCATCAGAGTCGTAGCCCCTGTGAGGACAACAGGTCCTGTCAAGGTTGCAGAGGTGCCACTCGTCGTGTTGCTCGTGCCGCTTAAAGAGATCGAAGAGGCTGTGATGGTCAAAGAGCCGGTAGAGATAGGCCCTAACGTAAAGTTCGATCCAGTCCACGTCCCTCCCGCTGTGAAGCTCTGCGATCCGATGCCACTCGAGACACTTAAGCCCGATCCTAACGTCATGCCCCCCGATGTCGCCTGAACAGAGATCGCACTCCCCACAGAACTCCCTATTCCTAGGGTCGAGAGGGCTCCATTCAACGTCACGCTACTGGCTCCCTGCAGAGTCAGTGTCCCACCAGTCCCTCCTCCCGATCCACCAGCCGTTGTCACTGCAGCAACACTTAGATTGCCTGCCGACTGGATCGAGACATTGCCACCTGCACTTGCTCCACTACTGACCGAGGTATCGATGAGACCCGCTACGGAGATATCACCTGTTGTCGTGGTGACCGTCAGTCCCAATCCAGATCCTGTGATCGTCGAGCCAAAACTCAGGGCCCCTGTCCCAGTATGGTTGAGCGTAGAGGTCGCAGCTAAAGTCACGGGAGCTCCAAACGTCGCACTTCCCCCTTGGGTCGTGTTCGTCCCACTCAAGGAAAAGGAGCTTGCCGTCATCGTGAGGGTGCCAGGTGTTGCAGTAGGACCGATCGTGACACCGCCTAAAGAGATGACCCCACTACTCGCTGAAAAGGTTTGATTCGCTGTCCCTGTCGTCACATTCGCACCTGCTCCCAAAGAGAGATTGCCTGTATTCGACGTGATCGAGACGCTTTGCGATGTCGTATTGATCGCTCCGTTGATCGCAATCGACGACTGCGTTGCGCTCAACGTCAACGCATGTGGTCCAGAGATCGCCCCATTGAATGTCAATGCACCTGTCCCCGTATGCTGCAGCGTCGTCACACCGCTCAAGGTCACAGGAGCTCCAAATGTTGCCGTCGACCCTTGCGTCGTATTGGATCCAGTCAGAGAGAAGGCGTTCGCTGTCATGGTGAGCGTACCAGATGAAGAGGTAGGACCGATGGTGACCCCCTGCAGAGAGAGTGTGCCCCCTGCAGCCGAGAACGTCTGATTGCCCGTCCCTGTCGCTACATTCGCTCCTGATGCCAACGTCACATTGCCTGCTGTCGAACTCACCACGACCTGCGAGGAGGGGGCACTCACAGCGCCTCCAAGAGAGATGGAGGCTCCTCCTGAATTGGTTGCTTGCAAGGTGAGGTTGCCGCTTGCGGTGATGGTCGAACTAAATCCCAGTGTCCCTGTCCCCGTGTGGGTCAACGTCGTGGCTCCTGTAGCGGTCACAGGAGCTGCCAGCGTAAGGCCCGGACCCTGCGTCGTATTGCTCCCACTGAGCGAGATGGTCGAAGCGCTCACCGTCAAGGATCCAGTCGAGGTTGGGCCGATCGTCGCTCCTGCCATGGAAAAATTGGAGGTCGCTTGGAAGCTCTGGTTACTCGTCGCTGTTTCGACATCCGTCCCTGAACTAAGGACAATATTCGAGCCGCTCACCGATACCGCATTCGACGTCGACGTCCCTGCGCCAACTGTTGTGATCAATCCAGAGAGAGTCGCTGTCGTAGCCGCACTGATCGAGATCGTGCCTCCAGCTCCCCCATTTGTCCCACCAGCTGTAGAAACTCCATGGACCGCAACACTACTTCCTGTCGAGGTGATCGAGACATTTCCCCCCGAACCGCTACTTGTCACGGCAGCCGTACTCAACGCCCCACCGACCGAGATCGAAGCGCCAGAACCACTGTTGGAGGCAAGAAGAGTCAAAGAGGCAGCGTCGCTTGTCCCCGTCAACGTAGAACTAAAAGAGAGGGCGCCTGTCCCTGTATGAGTGAGTGTCGTGCTCGTGTCAAACGAGGTAGCCCCTGTAAAAGTAGCGCTCGTCCCCTGCGTCGTATTGCTTGCCCCATGGAGAGAGATGGTGGCACCACTCACCGTCAGTGTACCAGTAGCGATCGGGCCCAACGTCACAGAGGTCAAAGAGACGGTCAGAGCTGCTGAGTAGCTTTGACTGCCGATCCCCGTTTCGACATCGGTCCCACTATTGATTGTGATGTTGCCAGCTGTCGAGGTCATGGTCGCACTATTGCCGATCGCAGACCCCGTCCCTGAAGTTTTAAAAGAGCCAGCCAAAGAGAGGTCGGTTGCAGACTGCAAGGAGATGCTCCCCCCCGTTCCCCCTGAGGGACCTCCCGAGGTGGTGATCCCTTGCAGCGTGATCCCTCCCGTCGACGAGGTGATCGAGACGTTTCCTCCATTGCTGCTCCCAGAACCCGACGTATCGATCGCTCCTCCAATCGTTATGGAGGCGTTGGAAGCGGTGAGTGTCAACGAAGCATTCCCTTGGATGGTCGAGCTGAACGAGAGCAATCCTGTGCCCGTGTGGTTCAGCGTCGTGCCACTGGATAAGACGACAGGACCGTTAAAGGTCGCCGTCGTCCCTCTCGTGCTATTTGTTCCACCCAAGTTGATTTGGTTGGTGGCTGACACAGAAAGCGAGCCGGTCGATGTCGGCCCAAGCGTAAACCCAGTTGCAACAAAATTGCCGCCTGCAATAAAGGTTTGCGATCCCACGCCACTATTCACCGTCTTGTTCGATCCTAGATTGAGATTCCCCGATGTGGCTGTTGCAGAGATCGCGTTGCCAACTGCCGTCCCCGATCCGAGTGTGGTCAAAGATCCGCCAATTGTCAGATTGTTTGCCGCCTGCAGCGTGATGGTACCACCCGTTCCGCTCGAGTTTCCTCCTGCTGTTGTCACAGAAGAGATCGAGAGGTTCCCTGCAGCACTGAGCATGAGGTTGCCTCCGCTGCTGCTCCCCGTTCCTGAGGTATCGATCGCTTGAGCGACCGAGAGGTCGCCGATCGTTGTGCTGAGCGTGAGAGGCACATTGCCTGTGATCGTTCCACTAAACGTAAGCGCTCCTGTCCCTGTATGTTGGACACTGGCAAGTCCAGGTCCCACCAACGTAACAGCTGCCGGAAAGGTCGCAGCTCCCCCCTGGGTTGTGTTGCTGCCGTGGATCGAGATTGACCCTGCCGTAATCGATAAGACCCCAGGCGTTCCTGTCGGACCGATGGTCACCCCTGCGATCGAAAAATTTTGCGCTGCAGAGAAGGTCTGATTGCCCGTTCCTGTCGATACATTCGCTCCTGCTGCTAAGGAGATATTGCCGGTCGATGAGGTGATCGAAGCGCTGCTCGTGCTCACTGCTCCATCGAGAACAATCGACGATTGGGTTGCGGTGACCACAAGAGTAAAGCTCCCCGTGATCGTCGAAGAAAACGTCAAGTCCCCTGTTCCTGTGTGGTTCAGCGTTGTCGCTGCGAGCAACGAGACAGGTGCGCCAAATGTTGCAGCTGATCCTTGTGTAGTATTTGTACCGCTCAGAACAATGAGATTGCCTGCGGTAAATGCAAGCGTCCCTGGAGCTGCCGTCGGTCCCACCGTGACCCCAGACATCGTAAAATTGTGTCCCGCCGTGAAACTCTGGCTGCCGCTTCCCGATGTAAGGCTAGCTCCAGAACTCAAGGTCAAATCTCCACTTGAGCTAATCGATATGCTATTGCCGATCGAAGTTCCTATCCCAAGAGTTTGGATCGATTGAGAGAGGGTAAAATTCGATGTCGAACTGAGCGAGACCGATCCCCCTGTTCCTCCACTCGGTCCTCCATACGAGTTGACCCCATTGAACGTGATTGCCCCAGCCGAAGTGATCGAGACATTCCCGCCATTTCCACTCCCTGTATTCGACGTGCCGATCAATCCCCCAACAGAAATCGATGCCTGTGTCGTCGAAAGTGTCAATCCAAAGCTTCCGGTAATGGTCGAACTAAACGTAAGAGCAGAGGACCCTGTGTGGGTCAAACTCGTCGCTCCATCGAGCGTGACAGCCGAGGAGAAGGTCGCACTAGATCCCTGCGTCGTATTGGTACCATTGAGATGGATCCCCTGAGTTCCCCCTGTCATCGTCAACGTGCCCGGAGAGAGCGTAGGACCGACGGTCGCTCCGAGAAGGGAGAGGCGCACCGCCCCTGAAAAACTCTGACTCCCCGAGCCCGTTTGTATACTGACCCCCGATCCCAAGGTCACGCTGCCGGCCGTCGAGCTGACACTCACGCTGTTGCCCGTCGATCCCACACCTCCATACGTCGTAATCGAGCCGCTGACCGAAGAATCGGCCGACGAGCTCAACGTGACAGCTCCCCCTGTTCCACCGCTAAGCCCCCCTGAGGTATTGATCGAGTTGAACGAAAGCGCCCCTGCATTTGCCGTGAGGGAGACCGCTCCACCATTGCTGCTCCCCGATCCCGCTGTGCTGATCGCCCCAGAGACCGTGATGGCAGGTGCGATCAACGTCAAAGCCCCGTTGCCTGTGATGGACGAACTAAAAGAGAGTGCTCCCGATCCTGTGTGCGTCAAGGTCATCGCCCCTGAAAAAGAGGCAGGACCGATGAAACTCGCAGTCGTTCCCTGTGTCGTGTTGCTCGTCCCACTCAAAGAGATCGTCGCTGCTGTCACAGAGAGCGTACCGACAGAAGTTGGACCAAGGGTAAATCCTGGACCGGAGAAGGTGCCTCCCGCTACAAATGTTTGAGAGCTGACCCCGGTCGAGACCGTGTTGTTGCTCCCTAGATTGAGATTGCCTGTCGTCGCTGTGACAGAGACTGTATTCCCGACCGAACTGCCACCGCCTTTTGTCGTGAGGAGACCATTGATCGTCACATCGGTCTGTCCCGTGATGGAGATGCTCCCTCCTGTTCCCCCCGTCGTATTCCCCGAGGTATTGATCGCAGCGACTGTCACACTACTTGCCTGCGCTTGGATCGTAACACTCCCTCCATTGGCCCCTCCTGCTGTCGTTCCTGTTGTATCGATCGCCCCTGCTACAGAAATCGCCGCTTGGGTAGCTGTCAAGTTCAAATTGACTGCATTCCCCACGACCAGAGCCGTCGTGATCGTCGAAGAGAAGGTCAGCGCCCCTGTCCCCGTGTGCGTTAGATTCACGGTACTACCAGCAGCACCCGATAAAGTGACGGGATTTGAGAAGGTTGCTGTTGTCCCCTGGGTCGTCACTGTACCGATGACAAGGAGGTTGGTCGTGCCCGATAGAGATAGTGTGCCCGGGGAGAGAGTCGGGCCAATCGTGGTCGTTGTGGATGAGGTGCCCAGCTGTAGAGTCTTTGCTGAATAGCTCTGGCCCCCCCCCCTGTTTGCATGTTCGCGTGCACTTGAAGTGTCCCTGAAGGTACATTGGCCGTGATGCTACCCCCTGTCGAGCCCACCCCTCCATAGGTTGTAATAGAACTTCCTAGAGTAAGGAGAGTATTATTTCCATTTGCCGTTAAGCTCACAGCCCCCCCTGTTCCACCGCTTGTTCCCCCTGAGGTATTCACCGTACTCAGACCAAGCGTTCCAGTCGTCGCCGTGATCGAAACATTCCCTCCATTGTTGCCCCCCGTTCCCGAGGTATCAATGGCACCATCCATAAAGACTCCATGGCTGCTCAAGGTCAAGGATGTATTCCCTGTCACCGTCGAGAAAAACTCGATTACACCTGACCCTAGATCGGTGAAGGACGTCGAAGAGCCGCTCAAGGTCACTGCGCCATGAAAGTTGACCCCGCCCCCTCCTTGAGAGGAGTTGGTCCCACTGAGCAAAATCCCACTGCCACCTGTAAAAGAGAGAATGCCAGAGCCGGTGGTTGGTCCCAAGGCAAACCCAGAGAGCGACAAGGTAGTTCCCGCGACGAAGCTCTGGTTCCCAGAACCGGTGGCGATGTTGACTCCTGAGGCAAAACTCAAACTCCCCCCCGTGGAAGTGAGCGTCACACTATTGCCTGTTGCCCCTGTCACAAAGGTGGTGATCGTCTGGTTGACCGTCATGTTGGAAGCGGCCTGGATCGCGACCGTACCTCCCAGTCCACCGCTCGACCCTCCCCAGGTTTTGATCGTCGAAAAATTCACCGCTCCTGTCGAGGAGGTGATCGAAACACTCCCACCAGCAAGATTATCTGCGCCAGGATTTGAGAGATCGATGGCACCACTGACCGTGATCGACGACTGAGAAGAGGTCAGCGTCAAATTGTGCTTGTTCCCCGTGATCGTCGACCCAAAGCTCAATGGTCCCGTACCCGTGTGATTGAGCGTCACATTCCCCGTCAGCGTCGCAGCTGCGCCAAAGTTTGCTGTACCCCCTCTTGTGGTATTTGTTCCATTGAGGATCACCCCCGTCGAAGAGAGGGTCAAGGTGCCTGTCGGCGTTGGGCCGATGGTTACTCCAAGCAGCGCAAGATTCCCGGCATTTGCTTGAAAGGTTTGACTACTCGTCCCTGTTTCGATGTCCGCTCCAGAAGGCAATGTCACATCGCCAGCTGTCGCCGTCACAGAAAATGTGTTGGGCGTGGCCCCCGTCCCCGATGTTTGATAGAGCCCGTTGAGCGTGAGCCCCGAGCCTGCCCCCTGGAGCGTGATCGCCCCCCCAATGCCTCCATTGGATCCGCCTGAGGTGGTGATCCCGTTTAACGTCACAGATCCTGCCGAGGTGATCGAGACAGCAGCGCCATTGCTCGTATTCGTCCCCGCTGTATTGATCACTCCCCCGATGCTGATGGGAGCTTGTGTTGTGGATACATTGAACGAAAAATTGCCCGTCACTGTCGAGCTAAGGGAGAGGAGTCCCGTCCCCATGTGCGTCAGCGAAGTATTGGCATCGAGCTCTACAGGGCCGTTGAAGGTCACTGTGGTCCCTTGCGTCGATAAGGAGCTTTGGAAGACGATCAAATTTGCAGTGACCGATAGAGAACCTGGAGCTTGGGTAGGACCAAATACCGATGTCCCCTGAACAGCAAAGGTCCCCTGCGCCGTAAATGTCTGGCTTCCAACGCCCGATTGTACGTTGATCCCGTTGGGGAAAAAGAGCGTTCCATTGGCATTGATCGTCACGTTGTTGCCAATGGCACCTGTTGTGACCGTACTGATCGCACCATTCACCTGGATCCCTT
>PNRO01004962.1_pt1 | contig 11071 bp, 9 predicted proteins | sample 7248581 | NCBI WGS metagenome assembly PNRO01 (sample SAMN08278401, study PRJNA427962) | Gut metagenome, whole genome shotgun sequencing project. | isolation source: gut content | host: Eisenia fetida | place: India:Sub Himalayan Terai region of Darjeeling | collected 2013-11-18 | reverse complement strand
GAGCACTTCGAGTTCATCGACAACGCCCGTGAGCGAGGCGGTTTTTGTTGCGAACAAAGATAGTGCTGGGTTCAGGCCGGCGTTATCAACGATCCATTGACGACAGCGCTGACCGGCCTCAAGGCGACGGCGGTTATTATCATTCATGTGGGCAAACGAACCTCCAAATTTTATTTGTTACCGTGGAAAATCGTGCGGTAAAACGATGATACGCACATTTCGACGGCTGTCAAGCGGAATTAAACGGCCGAAACCCGCGTTGAAATGATGTGAAGTAACGTTTTGATCGTCAAAAGTGTTGTTGAGGTCGTTGGAAGTATTGTTGAGATGATTACGAGCGGCCTTGAAGCCATCGAAAGCGGCGTTTTAGTCGTCGAAAGTGATGTTGAGCTAATCGTAAGTAGTGTTTTTATGACCAAAAACTGCGTCGAGATCATTTGAGGCAAGATTGTGCTAATTTGCGGAGAAATCTATTTCGCCATTACTTCGTGCGGGCTTCGTTTCGCCGCAGATCTCAGCAAACTGCCTTTCCATTCACCGTGAGCAACATCACGAAGCCGGCAAAGATAGCCGTCAATTTAATACGTTCCATAATGCACCTCGCAGTCAGATTTATACGAAGAAACAATAATTCGGTTTGTGATAGTTCAATTATGTCTCGAAGTTGATTGACTTGCTAATCAAATCAGCAAATACTTATGGCAAATGACAGATATTTTCAATTTGACTACACGACCCGCGAATGAATTGTTCTTCACTCGTGGAGATAAGAACGATCCGCGTTTAGGTGAGATCGTCAGTCGCGATGAGAACGGCTACGAGGCATCCGACATTGTAATCCTAGGCTGTCCACAGGATGAGGGCGTGCGTCGGAATAATGGACGCGAGGGAGCCGCTCTTGCTCCTTCAGCGATCCGCGAACAGTTTTATAAACTCACACCGTTTGACATCAAAAAGGCCGTCTTCGACCTCGGGGACGTTAGGATCGGCAGTTCACTTGAGGAAACACACGAAGCTCACTTTAATGTTGTGTCGCAGGTGCTTCGCGACGGCAAACGTGTGATCGTTCTTGGCGGCGGCAACGACATATCTTATCCTGACGGTCGTGCTATGGCCGAGGTTTTTGGTCCGGAATGGTGGATCGGTGTAAATATCGATTCGCATTTGGATGTTCGAATTGCGGAGAAGCCAAACAGCGGAACGCCATACCGCCAACTCTTAGAAGAGGGTCATTTGCTGCCCAAATACTTCTACGAGGTTGCGTTTCAAACCCATTTTTGTTCTCCGATCTATTACAACTACATTCGGGATCTTGGAGTTAATCGTATAAGTCTTGAGTTGCTGCGTTCACGAACTGATGCTGATCTAGAGCTTAAAGAAAGCATCAAGCTGAAATTTATCGGTCACAGTTCTTCATTGAACACATTCTTCGGCTTCGATCTTGACTCTGTAAGGTCTGCTGATGCTCCGGGAACTTCGGCTCCTTCGCCGCTAGGCTTGCGGGCAGGTGAATTAATTCAATTGGTCAAATACGCGGCTTCACTGGCAAATACCAAGATCATTGAGTTCAGCGAGGTAAATCCGAAATATGATGCTGATAACCGGACAGCAAAGCTTGTTGCGATCGCGATGCACCGGTTTTGTTCGGGCATTGCGTGATCTTCGGGAAAGTAAATGGAACAAAATCCATTTTCAGAACTATGAATAATGTTGGCATCGCCTAAAGCAGAGACCGGGCATTTTCAAAGCCCGGCCCTTTAACTTCAAAATTTACCCGTGCTCAACCCTTTCTGCCAAACAAAAGTCTGTAAACAGCTAGAACAACTATCGCCCCGGCAACCGCCCACAGGAATCCAGGTAGCGAAGCCGCGATGTCATTAAAACTGCTCACCATTTGGAAACCGAATAAGCTTCCTATCCATCCGCCTACTACAGCTCCTACGATCCCAAGAATCGTAGTCACAATGATTCCGCCGCCATTCGAACCCGGCATGATGGCTTTTGCCAATAATCCGACCAAGAATCCAAGTACCAGCCAAACGAGTAATGAGATCATTTTTATCCTCCGCTTTTGGTTAAGAAAAATACATATGGCTTGATCTAGTTGATCGCTGCCTTGCCGGTTTACACATTATTTTGATTCTTTCACAGTGTATGCTTCAAATTATGAGAATACAACAACTACTTGAGTGCTTTCGTCAGGGTGTGTCACTTACTGCTTGACACGGGAAAACTCGTTTGGCATTCTACACGTTCGCTTTCTTGGGCGATAAAAAGGCAGTGTAGGCACTTAGCTCAGTGGTAGAGCACTACCTTGACACGGTAGGGGTCAGCAGTTCAACTCTGCTAGTGCCTACCATTTCTATTTTAAAACTGTTCTTTTTGCCACCTTCTACTCACCCAACCGTTCACATTCCGAACAACTGGTTGTAAAATTACGTAAATAACTATAACGGCTTTCTGCAATAGATTGCGGTTAAGGACATTCTTATGATCGAAATACTTGATTCACCCAAATACCTGGTTGCTATGCATCTTACAGGTTCGTTGACAGCAGAAGATGTGGAAAGGGCTTATAAAGCAACTGATGATGCTCTAAAAAGCAACGACCGCATATCGTTTTTTGCCGACATTGACGATTCGGTTAACCTAAGCTGCGAAGGCCTTTTAATAGACGTAATGGAGGGCATCGGGCAGATCGGCAAATTAAAGCATTACTATCGGGCGGCTGTCGTCACGGATCTAACATGGCTAGCGTCGATCGCTCGGGTTAAGGGTTTTGTTTTCTCCTCAGTGGATGTTCGCGTTTTTGAACGCGAAGATCGCGATATGGCATTCGCGTGGGCGTCTGAAGAGCCTGAACCGCTGTCGAAGCCGGCTGTACCGCCGTCACTCCGCTTGATCCATACGACAAGCGAACACGTTTTTGCGTATGAAGTTGATGGGCCAATTGGCGAAAAGGATATCGAAACTGCGGCCAAAGGCCTCAAAGATGCTTTTCAGGGGGACAGACGAATCAATGTCCTTGGACGTATGAAAAACTGGTCCGGATTTGATCTCTTCGCGGTGTTGAACGACGACCTTTTCAAAATGAAGTATAAATCTCTCTCAAATGTTGAACGGTACGCAGTTGTCGGACCAAAACCATGGATGCGAAATTTCCTCGAACTGATCGATCCGCTGATATCGCCGAAAATAAAGATCTTTGATGCTGCTGAGGAGTCCGAGGCATGGGAATGGGTTGGAGCCCAACAGGCACTTTTGGGTGAATAACCGGCACAACGACTTGAGTTTTGTTTACTGAGTGTTTATACTTTATAAGTTTGTTACACATGCGGCAATAGTTTGGCTTTTGCCGCCACATTTTTCGATAAGATGCTTTCAAAGAACTTTGCAGTTTTTACAACTACTACGACACGCTTCTAATGGCGTGATAGTAAGAGTTACGCCTTTTAGGCGTGATTTTTACATTGGCAAAGTCGCTCTTATCGGATCTGATCTTGGTTAGTAGTAGGGAATTGTCAATTGGTAATTGCTAACTGTTAATTGGTAGATAAATGCGGCTTTTGAGTTGGCATCGGCTCTTCGCGACCAATTTACGATTAAACAATTGACAATTGTTATGAGCGAACTAAACATTAAATTTGGTGACAATATACGCGCTATTCCTGCGCCCGTGACCGTAGCAGACGCGATCAAGGCGTTTGACCGCGACGCTCTCAAAAATATACTTGCCGCCAAGGTCAACGGCGAGGAAGTCGATCTGAACAAACCGCTTGACGCGACCGATGAGATTCTTTCGATCGAGCCTATCAATCTTGGCAGCCGTGACGGTTTGGAAGTCATTCGCCACTCGACCGCTCACCTGCTTGCTGCGGCCGTGCTCGATCTGTTTCCCGGGACAAAGCTCGGCATAGGCCCTGCGTTAATGGAAGATCCGCGATATGGATTCTTCTATGACGTAATTACACCGCGAAACCTGACAGAAGAAGACCTGCCTGTCATCGAAAAAAGAATGAAGGCGATGGCAAAACAAAATTTGACGTATCGCCGCGAAGATATTGAAAAAGCAAAGATCCTGGAGATTTTTGAACAACGTGATGAACCGCTAAAGCGTGAATTGATCGACGAAAAAGTTTCCGACTCTGCGAGTGTCTATTATATTGACAACTCTCCATTCATCGATTTTTGTCTCGGGCCGCACGTTCCGCACACTGGAAAGTTAAAGGCATTCAAGCTGCTTGCTTTATCCGGTGCTTACTGGAAAGGTGACGCTGATAACGTGCAGATGCAGCGTATTTACGGAACTGCGTTCGCCACGCAAGACGAGCTCGATGCCTGGGTAAAACAGCGTGAGGAAGCTGAGAAGCGGGATCACCGCAAGCTTGGAAAGCAGCTCGATCTTTTCTCGATCGATGAGGATTACGGCCAGGGTTTGATACTTTGGCATCCGAAAGGCGGTATCGTCCGTAACGAGATGGAACGGCTTCTCAAGGAAGAGCTTGAGAAACGCGGATACAGCTTTGTTTTTACGCCGCATATAGCGAAACGTGAACTTTGGGTGACAAGCGGCCATGAGGAGAATTATTCCGACGGTATGTATGCTCCGACGAGCATTGAGGATGAAGAATATCGGTTAAAGCCGATGAATTGTCCGTTCCATATCGGAATATATAAGTCGTCGCCTCGCTCGTATCGTGATCTGCCGCAGCGATATTCCGAAATGGGGACGGTGTATCGTGCAGAGCTTTCAGGAACGCTTCACGGATTAATGCGGGTTCGCGGTTTTTCGGTTGATGACGCCCACCTCTTCATTCGCGGCGATCAGATCCAGGTCGAGGTAGCGGATTGTCTCGATTTTGCGATCAAGGTTTTCGAGACTTATGGGTTTGATAATGTAAAGTTTGAGCTTTCGGTTCGCGGTGACGCGGACAACAAGCTTTATCTCGGAGCCGATGAGGATTGGGCGTTCGCAGAATCAAAGCTAGCAAGTGCCTTGGGCGAACGCAATATTCCATACGAACGAATCGAAGGCGAGGCGGCTTTCTATGGCCCTAAGATCGATATCAAGATCGAGGATGCGATCGGTCGCGTTTGGCAGCTTGGAACGATCCAGCTTGATTTCAATCTGCCTGAGAGGTTTCAGCTTGAATATACGGGCGAAGATAATCAGAAGCACCGTCCGTTCATGATCCATCGTGCCTTGTTCGGTTCGATCGAAAGATTTTTCGGTGTATTGATCGAGCATTATGCGGGGGCATTCCCATTGTGGCTCGCCCCGGTGCAGGTTGCGGTGCTTCCGATCACCGACCGGATCAATAGTTATGCGGAATCGGTGACCGGCGAATTGAAAGCAGCAGGATTTCGTGTTGAAGCAAATTTGAAATCCGACAAGATCGGTGCGAAAATTCGCGAAGCACAAATGCAGAAAGTTCCTTTTATGCTTGTACTTGGCGATCAGGAACTTGAAGGCAAAATGGTCGCGGTTCGCGAACGGAAGGAAGGAGACATCGGAGCGATGTCGTTGGAAGAGTTCAAAGAGCTGATAATGCAAAAGAAATTGTCGCGTTCGCTCTGAGATCGGAATTAGCAAAAGGAGGCAGATATCGCTAGAAGATTTGGTGGAAGGAATTTCAGGCCGAGGCAGCGCGAACCGCTGCATCGCACAAACGAACGCATACGCGTTCCTTCGGTACGAGTTGTAACCGAAGATGGTGAATTGCTCGGCGTGATGGATACGCGTGATGCGATCCAGGAAGCGCGAAATCGCGGGATCGACCTGGTCGAGATCGCACCAAAAGCGCAGCCGCCGGTTTGCAAACTGATCGATTACGGCAAGTTTCTTTACGAGCAGAAGAAACGGGCACATGACGCTAAGAAAAAGCAAGTCACGGTTCAGGTCAAAGAGATCAAGTTCCGTCCGGGAACTGACGATCACGACTATAAGTACCGTATGGAGCATGCGCGCGAATGGTTGGAGGAAGGCGATAAGGTGCGTGCTGCTATCGCGTTTCGAGGGCGTGAAATGACACACAGGGAACTCGGGGCCAAGATACTGGCCAGATTGACCGAGGAACTTGCTGATATAGCTGATGTCGAAGTAGCTCCGAAAATGGAAGGCTACCAGATGTTCACAATATTTTTGCCGAAGAAAGGCAAAGCCGATGTAAAAAAAGCGCAGCAGCATGTTTCGACACCGCCGGAGGCTGAACCGGAAAGGAAGAAAGAGAAACCGGTCAAGAAAAAGTCTGAAGCAGCGGTTGCGGCAAAGGACGAGGATGAAATTTTTTAAGGAGTTCGGCAGGCTGTTAGCCTGCAGATGACAGATAAATGATCTGTCTAACATAAAATTATGCCAAAACTAAAAACACATAAAGGCGCGGCAAAACGTTTCCGCTCGACTTCGAGCGGTAAATTCAAACGCGGACATTCGCACGCGCGCCATATTTTGACCAAGAAAACTAATAAACGTAAACGCAATCTTGATATCGACGTATTGGTGTCCGAAGGCGATCAAAAGCGTGTCGAAAAGATGCTGCCATACGGAAGAGACTAGAGGATTTTGTTTGGAGTTCCGCCTTTAGGCGGCAGGCCTGCTGAAGCAGGTACTCCAAACCATGAAAGGAGTGAATCATGCCTAGAGCAAAACGTGGTAATAAGCGTTTGGAGGAACGCAAAAAGATATTGGCCTTGGCAAAAGGCTATCGTGGTACTAAATCGAAACTTTATCGTTCTGCCAAAGAATCGGTCGAACGCGGATTAAATTTTGCATACACAGGCCGGAAATTAAAAAAACGCGATTTTCGCAAATTGTGGATCGTCCGCATCAACGCAGCCTGCCGTTTGAATGACATCAAGTATTCGCAGTTCGTTCACGGCCTGAACCTTGCCGGGATAGAGATTGACCGTAAATCGCTTGCTGATATTGCGGTAAAGCAGCCGGAAGCCTTTGCGGCAATTGCAGTGCAGGCAAAGGACGCAATCGGAAAAAAACAGGAAGCAGCAGCTTAATAGCGGATACGTTGCAAGCTGGATAGAAGCTGATCTGAATCGTTGTTTCCAACTGATGGAATGTGATTACGCTGCACTTTTTCAGGAATGGGTCTCAAAATTGTCCGATCTGGTAGATTTTGAGATCGTACCGGTGGTGCCATCGGCGGAAACTGTAAAAGTGTTTGGTTTCGCGACGTGACCGCAATCGAATCTATGTCCGAAGAAGATCGGGAAATTGATTTGATCCGTGAAGCGTTCGAGCAGGAGTTCGAACGCTTTGCTGATTTGAACGTTGACGGCGTTGGACTCAATGACGCCGAGGCGTTGCTGCGCGAAGTTGGTGACCTTAAGGTCCGGCAAACCGGTAAAAGATCGAAGATTGCTGAGGCAAAGAAGTTGATCGGCCAGGTCGCAGCGGACAAACGCGGAGCGTTTGGCCAATTGGTTCAGAGTGTCGAGAACAAGATCATTTCAAAGATCTCGTATGCTGAGACGAAACTGAAGAACCACATCTCCAAAGCGAAGACCGAGAGCGAGCGCCTCGACGTTACGATTCCGGGACGCCGTTTTAAAACCGGACATCTGCATCCGATCACGCTTTTGCGGCAAAAGATCGAGGACATTTTTGTTTCGATGGGCTATGCGATCGAAGACGACCGCGAGATCGAAACAGACTATTACAATTTCGACGCACTGAATATTCCCGAAGGCCATCCTGCGCGCGAATCGCAGGATACGTTTTACACGACCGACGGATTTGCGCTCCGCTCGCAGACATCGACGGTGCAGATACGCGCCATGGAACGCCGCGGTGCGCCGTTGCGAATTCTCGCACCGGGCCGCGTGTTTCGACGCGACACTCCTGACATGACGCACACGCCGATGTTTCATCAGCTCGAAGGCCTGTGCGTCGATAAGGGCATCACAATGGCGCACCTCAAGGGCACCGTGACCGAATGGCTCAGGCGAATGTACGGGCCAGACACGAAAACGCGGTTTCGCCCCAGCTATTTTCCGTTCACCGAGCCATCGGCGGAATTCGACTTTTCATGCTTCGTCTGCAAAGGTTCGGGTGTGGTAGAACAACAGCCGTCAGCCATCAGCGATCAGCTTACAGCCAGATGCAGGCCTTGCAAAGGCTCCGGCTGGATCGAGCTTGGCGGTTCGGGAATGGTGCATCCGAACGTGCTTCGTGCCTGCAACATCGACCCGGCCGTTTATTCAGGTTTTGCATTCGGCTTCGGCCTCGAACGCATGGCCGCGCTGATGTTTAACATCGACGATATCAGGCATATGTTCGAAAACGACGTGAGGTTTTTGGAGCAATTTAGGTAGAACATGACCGTGATTGAAGAAAGTACGAATTGCACTGCTTGCGGCAATCCTATGCTTGTTCGGACAGCAGAGAAGTACAACGGAAAATGTGTTCCATGTGCGAAGGGTTATCGAGAGAGTCTTGAACGATCAAGGCTCTTCTACGAAGAACAGAAACACCGGGAGAATGATCCCGATGTACTTTTCTGGAGGTCCCTGTGTCAACGAATTGATAATCCCACACTCGGATTTAATTCGCTTCCAGTCCCCGAGAAGCTATACTTTGCTGTTTGTCTACTCGCAGGTGAGATATACAACGGTGGGTTTGAGCAGTACTTCACAAATAGCTACGCCGACTATTTTGACTATGCCGTTAGGGGGCTCAAGAAAATGGGCGACGACTATGTATATGAACTGACCATGAGAGCGAAGCAGTTGCTTTTTGAAGGGAACGACGTGCCTCAGCACGAGGAACGTTTAGATTATTTAGAAACAACAAAGATTCTGGACATGCCAGAGATATCAAGCATTCTCGATGACTTGGACGCAGCATTTGTGAAGAACTACGAAGAATATCTTGGCAATAAATTGACCAAATTCGCTCTTGAGAACGGCTTTTGGGCTGAGGATTAGCATCAATCCTGGAATCCACTAATAAATGAACATCAGCTACAACTGGTTAAAAGACCTTATAAACATTGATCTGTCTGCCGAAGAAACGGCGGCGGCGTTGACGCGTGTGGGTTTGGCGGTCGAAGGGATTCAAGCGCACGGTGACGATCATGTTTTGGATATCGATCTGACGTCGAACCGCCCGGATTGTTTGTCGCACCTCGGCGTTGCACGCGAGCTTCGCGTAATTACAGGAAATGAATTAACCGCAGAGACGCAGAACCGCCGAGGTGAGGAAAATGAGATACCTTTGCCAGCCGTACTTGCCGGCGAGATCGTGAGTATCGAAAATCCTGATCTTTGCCATCGATTTACTGCGCGAATAATTCGAAATGTAAAGATCGGCCCGTCGCCGCAGTGGCTGGTTGATCGTCTTGAGGCAATTGGTGAGCGTTCGATCAACAACGTCGCGGACATAACGAATTTCGTTATGCTCGAACTCGGCCAGCCGATGCACGCTTTCGATCTGGACAAGCTGGCAGAAAATCGCATCGTGGTGCGAACCGCGAAAGACGGCGAAACGATCAGGACACTTGATGAAGTTGAGCGAAAGCTTGACGGATCAATGCTGATGATCTGCGACGCGGAAAAACCGGTCGCTGTCGGTGGCGTAATGGGCGGTTTCGAAAGCGGCATCACGGAAGCGACAACAAATGTCTTGCTTGAGGTGGCTTATTTTAAACAACAAAGCATAAGCGCAACATCGCGCAGACTTGGTCTTACCACTGAAGCGAGCTACCGATTCGAGCGCGGTGTCGATATTGATAATCTTCAGCGTGCGTCAGACCGGGCCGCCAATCTAATTTGCGATCTTGCCGGCGGAGAGTTTGGAGAATTCATCGATGTTTATCCGACGCCCGCGATCCGAACAACTGTCGAGTCGCCGGATCTTTCATCAGCCGTCAAACGGCTTACCGGCCTTGATGTCGAAGAATCGGAGTGTTTGCGGATCCTGGCGGCCCTCGGATGTTTCGAAACCGAACAATCGCAAATCGCAGATCTGAAATCTAAAATATTTGAAGTTCCTTCCTGGCGCCACGACATCACGATCGAAGAGGACCTGGTCGAAGAGGTCGCGCGGCATGTTGGCTATGAGAACATTAAGGCCGAACTGCCGCCTGCATATGGTGCCGGTGAATATCAGCGAACCGAACCGCAGGAAGCCGCCATCCGCCGAACATTGGCCGATCAAGGTTTTAATGAAGTTTTGAATTACAGTTTTATTGATGCAAAGCACGACGGCGTTTATGAACCTGTTCCCGGGCTTTTGGATGGATCGTTAGACGATCAGTTTGTCGAGCTGCAGGATTCCGTGATCGAAGGAGCGGTCAGAATGCGCTCGACAATGCTTCCGGGCCTCCTTGATTCGGTGCGGCTGAATTTCAATTATCAATATAAAAATTTGCGGCTTTTCGAACTCGGCAAGGCTTTTGCCGCGTCGTCCGGCGAGGACGGATTGCCAGCCGAACGCGAACTGTTTGCAATGGCGGTCACCGGTCACGAACTGTATGAAAACCGGTCGATGCCCGGACGCGAATTGGATTTCTATGACGCCAAAGGATCGGTAGAATCTGCCCTCAATGCGGCCGGATACGCTAATATCGAGTTCTCCCCGAACGAGGTTTCCCATCTGCGTTCAGGTCAATCGGCGTCTATCTCCATAAACGGTACGCCGGTCGGCACTCTCGGCCGTTTAAATGAGGAAATTGCAGCGAATTACAAATTTAGACAACCTGTCTATGTTGCGGAGATCGATCTACAAACCGTACTCGAACAGGCGCCCGATGCGGCTCGCTATGCGTCTTTACCGAAGTTTCCTGCGATCGTACGCGACGTTTCGTTTACGGTGAAGCGTGACGTGTCCTTCGAATCGGTGAGACAAGCCGCGCTCGATGCACACATTGAATTATGCCGCTCGATCAGCTTTGTTGATATCTACGAGGGTAAAGGCCTTGCTGACAATGAGTGTTCATTGACTATCCGGTTTGAGTATCGAAGCGATGAAAGAACGCTCTTGGACGCCGAAGTTGATGAGGCACACAGAGCTATTATTCGCCGGATAGAAGATTCGTTAAAAATTTCGCAAAGAATT
>PNRO01012156.1_pt1 | contig 11083 bp, 12 predicted proteins | sample 7248581 | NCBI WGS metagenome assembly PNRO01 (sample SAMN08278401, study PRJNA427962) | Gut metagenome, whole genome shotgun sequencing project. | isolation source: gut content | host: Eisenia fetida | place: India:Sub Himalayan Terai region of Darjeeling | collected 2013-11-18 | reverse complement strand
GACATCGATCTTGTCAGCCGGGATGTCGTAGTCTTCAATGATCTTGTTCTTGGTGTGCTGGCTGACCGCGATAATCCGGTCGGCCAGCCGCATTGACAAACCCTCAATCTCTTTGACCAGCCAATTGCCGTCAGGGCTACCGGAGCGGTCTGATTCCACTGAGTGGACATGTAGGATCAATGGACAGCCTTTGCGCTCCTTGACCCGTAACCCAGCCCGGAACGTCAGCCAGTCATGGGCGTGGACAATATCAACTTCGCGCTCGGCAACCATCCGTTCAACAGTGCGCTCGTATAGCCTGAGCTGGTCGTGTAGGTCGAGTGCCACTTCGCTGCCGCCAGACTTCATGTAACGCTGGCTATCATAGGCGATACCGGCTCGTAGCACGGCTTCAATGCCTTGCGGGTGAGCTGCCGTAACGTTCATGAAATTGATCCCATGGTCCGCTTGATAAGGCAGGATGAACTCAAGGTCGATGTCTTTTTGGGCGAGCGACTTACAGAGCTGGTAACAGGCAATACCCAGCCCACCGCTGTTATAGGGTGGTAGCTCCCACCCAAGCATCAAGACTTTCATTTTATGATTTTGTTCCGGTCTCTAAGCACTCACACTTTTAGTTTTAACGATTTTTATTATAATCCCGTACCTCTTTTAGCACAAGCATTTCACCCCTGATTATGGCAAATTTAATAATCTTTTAATTTTCTTGCTTGAAAATTGGCAATAATGTTTTGGGTGTGCCAACGTGGTCGCTATGAGACAAGGTAAGCTGGCCCTTTGGTGTAGTAATGGTACTGGTGGAGGGCGATTTCATCCCTGAAGCTCGGGGCTTCTGCGGCATCTTTCAGCATCCCATAGAAATAAGGAAGTGTTTTCTCTGAAACATCTTCAGTGACGAGAGAAATCACATTATCATCTTCCTGAGTGAGATGTAAGAGACGGCTCATAGCCGACTGGTGAGGTACGCCATGCTCCAGCACTTCTACCATGACCTGCAGTTCCTCTAAGTGGGAGCCGATCCGTGGATAGCCACGCGTATCATAGTAGCCAACCTCTATCTGGTAGGTATCATGTGTGATATCGCCTTTAGGGCTTAGGACGTGACCGTAGCCTGTATCAAATTCATAAAACCGAAACCCATACCTGCTATCTCGCGACCCATGATGTAAACTTTTTTGGACATAATTGCGCAGTGAGACGTCGAGCAACTCTGCATATACTCCATCAAACCTGTCGTAGCCGCACGACTCTATTTCTTCAGTTGTCATGCTTTTCACTTGGTTCGCGGTAAGGTGCATCGACCTGGTGCTGAGGGCTAAGTGAAACTGCCGGTCAGTGCTGGCAACCGTGGAGCTTGGCAGGTCCAAGAGGGCAACACGGGACAAAAACTTCGTACGCCCCAAATGGAAGTTATCCGTCGTATCACAACTCTCAACTGTTATGGCAGGTGAGTCTGACCCGAATAGGGCTTCTTCTGCTCTGCTAACAAAGGCTGCTTTCAAGGCTTCGTTAGCTGGGGTTAGTCTGATCTCTGGCTTACACCCCCTCATTACAGCTTGTGCGTGGGCAACCTCCCAGTCATCACTGCCTACTATTAATTCTTGTTTGTTGGTCATGGATAATTGGCAGGGGCACGTGGAATCGAACCACGATCTAGGGTTTTGGAGACCCTCATACTAGCCGTTGTACTATGCCCCTTCGTCGGCTCCTGCGCTGCTATCTCGTTTTGGCTGACGCCAAAAGCTTCGATTTGCGGCTACGAGCCTCCTCTCAGTTGCCCAAACAGTCGCTAGCGCTCCTTGGTCTGGTCAACTGGCTGAATCGCACTGACATCATACGGGAAAATAGGCAAATTGTCATCTGTTTTTGCTTTTCAAGAAGGCTAAAATCTGCTATATGTAGAAGGATATGGCAAAGATTATCCCGGCGAAACCTTTTTTTCTGATGCTGTATGGGTTTCCAGGTGCCGGTAAGACATACTTTGCCCGGCAATTATGCGAAAGTATTCAGGCCGCGCACCTGCAGGCTGACCGTATCCGGAGCGAGCTTTTTGAAGAGCCACGGTATGACAAAAAAGAAACCGAAATTGTCATCCAACTGATGAACTATATGGCTGAGGAGTTCTTGAACGCTGGTGTGAGTGTAGTTTATGACGTTAATGCTTTGCGAGCCCGGCAACGACATGAATTGCGGGCACTAGCGCGGCGCGGCGGCGCGAAGCCGCTGGTCGTCTGGTTCCAGATGGATCCAGATACCGCTTTCGCGCGCAATGTCAAACGTGACCGCCGCCGCGCCGATGACAAGTATGCTACCAAGTGGGACCGTACCAGTTTCGAAGGTGTTATTACTGGCATGCAAAACCCGACCAACGCTGATGATTATGTGGTGGTGAGTGGCAAGCACCTTTTTGGCACACAGCAGAGTGCTGTGGTACGTAAGTTGCGCGACATGGGTATTATTAGCTCAGATGATGCAAGCTCCCGAACTATCAAGCCAGGTCTGGTTAACCTCATACCAAAGGGCCCTGGCCGGGTTGACATGTCACGCCGCAATATTTCCATCCGCAACAAATAATTAAAAAATTTAATAATCTATACCATGGCATATAAACAATTTATGCTCGATGAGCAGACGCCAGTTGTAATCTATAAGCGACGCTCTAGCCGCAGCTTACGTTTAACAGTAGCGCCAACGGGTGAAATTAAAGTCAGTATCCCGGTTTGGTCACCCTACCGGGTTGGCTTAGAATTTGCCCGGTCACGCCGCCAGTGGATTAACCAACAGCCGCGCCATGATGCTGTACTGCGTGATGGCCAGCCGATTGGAAAGGCGCATCGTTTGCGGTTCGTACCAACTACTGGGGCTCAAAAAGCCACCACACGACTGCGGCAGAATGACGTTATCGTCACTCATCCTGTTGGACAAGCAGTTGAAAGCCCAAGCGTCCAGGCCGCTGCCCGCCATGCCGGTATCCGGGCTTTACGTCAGGAAGCAGAAAATCTTTTGCCGCAACGCTTGGCGCAACTAGCAGAGCAACACAACTTCACCTATCGGAGCGTGACTATCAAGCAATTGAAAGGCCGCTGGGGTAGCTGTGACCAGCATGCCAACATCGTATTGAATCTCTACCTGATGCAGCTACCGTGGGAGCATATTGACTACGTACTGCTGCATGAATTAACACATACTCAGGTGCTACGGCATGGGCCAGATTTTTGGCAAGCTATGGAGCGTATCGTGCCAGATGTCAAGCAATTGCGTAAGGCCGTGCGTGAGCATCAGCCAGTCTTGCGTGCACCATCGCTCGCCGTCTGACCTAACCCTGTGGCATAATGGGGTCAACTATGACGCTTACGCCTACCACCATCGATAAGTTGAGCCAGCAGCTGGAGCGAGAACGCCTCACGAGTTTGATCAACAGCATGGCCGATGCTGTTGTCGCTGTTGATAAAAAAGCCCGCGTGCGTCTTTATAACGGCGCGGCGCTCAATATCTTCAATGCCAACATGATCCCCGAGGATACGGCGCTGGGCGATATCTTCCAGCCAATCGACAAAAACAACCAGCCATTTGACGTCGAAGCCTTCGTGGAGACCTGTACGTCACCCCAAACCAACCGCGACTTGCGCTTGAAGTACAGCGATGGCAGCATCATTAACCTCTATGTCAGTATCGCGCCGGTCCGGCTGGGCTATGGTGACCTGGGCGAAACCGGGTACGTGTTGCTGTTGCGTGACATCACCCGCGAAAAATCGCTGGAAGAAGAGCGTGATGAATTTATTAGCGTGGTCAGCCATGAGTTGCGGACACCAATTACTATCGCTGAAGGTAACTTAGGCAACGCTGAGTTCATCGCTGAAAAGTCTGGCGACATGGCGACCATCAAACAGGCGCTCAAAGAAGCCCACAAACAAGTGTTATTCCTGGCTGATATGATTAATGACCTGTCAACGCTAAGTCGTGCTGACCGCGGTAAATTGCAAGTTGAAGTCGAAGCTATCAATGTGCATGATTTGGCTACCGAGCTTGCCGATGACTACGCTTCTCAGGCCAAGGCTAAGGGGCTGGAGTTTAAGTTGGAGCTCGACCCGCGGCTAGAGTTGCTGTATTCCAGTAAGCTGTACGTCCAAGAGATTCTCCAGAACTTTATTACGAATGCTATCAAGTATACCGCCAAAGGCAGTGTCACATTGAAGGCTGTGATGGATCCGCAAGGTGCGCGCTTCGCTGTGCAAGATACTGGCATTGGTATCAGCAAAGGCGACCGCGAACGGGTCTATGATAAGTTCTTCCGTTCCGAAGACTTCCGGACACGGCAAGCTAACGGCACTGGCCTCGGCCTCTATGTGACTCTGAAGTTAGCCCGGCTGATCCATGCTGAAATGAGCCTAGAGAGTGAACTCAACCAAGGTTCGACCTTCACCATCTTCGTTCCCAATCTCAAGTGACGGCTATGGTGATATCCGTGGCGGTCTTTGCAGAATAGGCAGGCAGATGTTGCGGCCTTTCCAGATGACTTCGCGGAATTCGTATCGCCACATTGAATAGTTGAGGAGGCCGAGGTCATAGAGCGCCACTAACGGCAGCGCCCAGACGCCGCGCAGCAGGAAACGGTGATAGGTTAGGGCGGTAATGCGTGAGAATAATAAACTAAGACAAATTAATGAAGTCCCACCCAGAATGATCAACAAGGCATCGCGCAGCGCTATTCCTAGGATAAGTGTTACCAGGGGTGCGAGTAAAATAGCAATTTCTCCTAATAGAAAAAGTACGACTAGTTCTGGGCGACGGTGTAGTTGGGGGTAGCGGGTACGGATGGCGGTCGCCCGCTGTTCGCTGAGACTCTTCTCACTACGTAAACCAATGCTCGCGCTGCTCTGCAAAAAGCTATAGCCGTCACCATGGCTGAGCGCGTAGCGAGCGAGGTGGCTTTCGGGGGAGATGCCGCGGCGGCTGCCTTCGAAGCCGCCGGCCGCCTGGAGTGTCTTGGCGTTGATGAGCCAGCAAGTGCTCAGCACCGGCGGCCGGTTGAGCAGCCGCCGCGGCAAGGCCAATTCCCAGGCGTAACGGGCTGGCTGCACCATGAGGCTTTCGAGGCTCCACCATTTTGGCGGCTGATTAGCTGGTATAAAACTGACCATTTGCTTTTGCTTAGCAAGGACTACTTCGACCATAGCGCGTAAACTACCTGGCTGGAAACGGGTATCAACACCACAGAAGAGTAGCAGCTCACCATTAGCCTCATCAGCCAATTGATCGTAGGCCCAGTTCTTGGCGAGCCATTGAGCCGGCGGTACCTTGCCAGCAACGAAACGGACGCCGGTGTGGGCGTAATCACGGATAATCTGGGGTGTGTGTTTATTCTGTGAACAGTCATCCAGCACCAAGATTTCCAGCTTCGGATAATTACTGGCCACGAGTGATTGCAGACAGGCTTCCAGGTCATCAGTTTCATTGCGGGCTGGCACGAGTACGCTGAGCGTTGGCAGTTCATTATCGGTATGTCGTTTTGCTAAAACTGGCGGCCGCGTAGTCCGCAGATGCCTCATGGTTGAAGCCATAAGCACGCTAGCCGTTAATAGCTGCAGGCCGGCTATTACATATACCCATTGCAACGGCGCAATTTGGTAGTGCTGGCCTGTTAAGGCCAGCAAACCAATTACCATTTGTCCAACGATGAGCCAGTAGCTGGTTCGCCGGCTCACTTGATACAGTTGTTTGGCGTGCAGCCGGTTCTCCAAGATGCGTAGCAGGTTAATGATGCGATACAAGCTTAATATTAAGACCAGGCCAGCCGCGATTTCAAAGCTGGTGCCAAAGAGTAGGCCGCTACTCAAAGCGAGTGTCGGGATTAAGACACATACCATCAGGCGCCGCCAACGCCATACCCCTGGCAGCCATAATAGTAATTCTGTGGAGCTGACAGCTACTAACAGATAAAACGCAAGCGGCATACAGCTACTATAACAAACTGGCCAGCAAAGGCTTGACCCCTGAAATCCCCCATGCTATACTTGACAGCAGTGGCCTACAAAATCTGTAGGCTTTTTAATTTGGAAGAGGGTTAGCGAGCACTAATGGCAGACAAGCAACCGGCTGACAATAAGCAGGATAAAAAAGGCAAGCGACGGGTCAAAAACCCGGAGACATTTCGTCAGAAGGCGCTCAAAACTGCCGAGGAAAGCCAGAAACCAGCTAAGGCCGCCAAGCTGAAAGCCGGCGGCGCTAAAGCGATGACGCCGATCAAGCGGTCGGCTCGCAAGGTATCCCAGGCAAAGGCGTTGAAGCCGCTCCATAAGCCGGCTCGCGTCTTCGGTCGGGTATTGCTCCCACGGTACTTCCGCGACAGCTGGGCGGAACTCAAGTTGGTTACCTGGCCGGACTGGACGCTCAGCCGCAAGCTGACCACCGCAGTACTGATCTTCGCCATCGTCTTCGGCCTGACCATTGCCGGCGTCGACTGGGTTTTGAATAAGATTTTCAAGGAAATATTACTAAGTTAAGGAACCATCATCATGAGCACCAACAAACGTTACGACACCTCCAAACAGTGGTACGCCATCCACACCTACAGCGGTTACGAAGAAAAGGTCGCCGAGAGTATTCGCCAGCGTGCCGAGAGTCTTGATATGAAAGATAAGATCTTCCAGGTGCTCGTGCCCAAAGAGAAGATGATTGAGATCAAGAATGGTAAACGCCGCGTCGTCGAGAAGCGTATCTTCCAGGGTTATGTCCTCGTCCAGATGAAGCTTAGTGAAGACGCTTGGTACATCGTGCGTAACACGCCATCAGTGACTGGCTTCGTTGGCAGTGGCACCGACCCGACCCCTGTCGAGCAGGATGAGATTGAAAAAATCCAGAAGCGTATGGGTCTCGAGCAGCCGAAGCACAAGATTGACTTTGCCATTGGTGAGGTTGTCAATATCATCGACGGGCCATTCAAGGGCTTTGATGGCAGCATCAACGAGATCGACGCCGCCAAAGGCAAGCTCAAAGTCTTGGTTAACATGTTCGGCCGCGAAACTCCCGTTGAGCTTGACGGCCTGCAAGTAAAACGAGTGTAAGGTATGGAGTTCCGTGTCTCGGACAACGTAGAAACTGGAGAGGCGATTGTCGAGGGAGCTGCGAACTTTGGCATAACCCCAGAGAGCTTTATTACGTCGTTCCCTGGTGCTGGGATACAAGGTGTGCTTATAGCCCGTGATGGGCTAAGGGTTGTTAGTAAACTTCAGTCTGATCGTTCAAGATATTACATGTCTGGACAAGAGTTATTCCATAAGGGTACGTCCAATTCGAGTGAAGCTATTCAGCATGAATTTACTAGTTACCCGCTTGTGGATGAGGCTGAAGACTTTTGTCGCAATAAAGGGATACTGGTTCAAGATTTGGTACGAGTCGGTGGTAATTTACTGGTTTTCGCTTCAAAAAGGATTGATGGACACAAGGATGCACTTTTCGTATCAAGTAAAGACGGACATCTTGATTCCGTGCTTAACCTAAGAGTGACTGAGCTTAACACGGTAGCAATCAGTCGCCAAAAAGCTTCCTTGCGTAAAAAAATCACGTATAAGCTGAAAAGACCCTAGACAACAGGGGTGAGGTCTGTTATCATTAAATAGTTACGCACTAGAGAGATAAGGAATTATGGCAAAAGTAGTTAAAGCAAACCTCAAGATGAAGATCCGTGGTGGTCAGGCCAGTGCGGCGCCGCCTGTTGGCAGTACACTCGGTCAATACGGTGTCAATATGATGGACTTTATTAATCCCTTCAATGAAGCCACCCAGGATATGAAGGGCAAAGAAGTCACTGCACACATCACTATTTATGATGACCGCAGCATGGACTTCCGGGTAGTCGGCGTGCCGACTGATGAGCGCATTAAGGCTGAATTAGGTATCCAGAAGGGTTCTGGCAAGCCGAACAGTGAAAAAGTCGAGAAGAAGCTGACCCAAGCGCAACTGACCAAGATCGCCGAAGAAAAAGCCGCTGATATGAACGCCGAAGACATTGAATCAATCAAGAAGATGGTGGCTGGCACGGCCCGTAGTATGGGCGTTGAGGTGGAAGCTTAAAGATGGCGAAGAGTCCGGAGAAGCAGAAAGATCGCAACTGGCTTGCTACGGCAGTAGGCGCGCTGGCGGTAGTGCTGGCTCTAGACCTGCTGACCGGACATGACGGATAAGTAACCAATAAGTTTGTGGGAGGCTGAAGAGGCCGTTTGCACCACGAAAGGAGTAATAATCATGGCAAAAACTAAAGCGGAACTGCTCGAGGAAGCACAGAAACTCGGTATCAAGGTGACTGAGAAAAACACGATAGCCGAGATCCAAAAAAGTCTCGAAGAGTATGAGATAGATACCGAAATGGCCGAATCGGAGGCCACTGAGACCGAAGCCGTATCTGAGACGGCTGCAGAGGCAAAATCCGCCACAGAGCCTGTAGATGCGCCACAGATGGCAAAAGCCGGCAAACGCAGCGCTAAAGCCCTGCAGGAGGCTGAGGAGCAAGAAGCTAAAGAAGCCCGTAAAGCCAGTGGCAAGACAGAGACGGTGAAGCCTAAAAAACAGGTTAAACCAGCTCGCTCCCGCTTAGAGCGCCGAGCCAAAGGCTATCGCAAGAGCGCTGAACAGATTGAAAAAAATAAGAATTACACCTTAGAGCAGGCCGTCGAATTAGCTCAAAAGACCAGCCACGTGAAGTTTGACGCTACCGTCGAGCTGCATGTCAAACTCGGTGTTGACCCACGACAAGCCGACCAGAACATTCGTGACAACCTTGTCTTACCGGCCGGTAGCGGCAAGAAAGTCAAGATTGCGGTCTTCACGGAAGACGCCGCTGCGGCCAAGCAAGCTGGCGCCGATATTGCTGGTTCAGATGAGATTGTAGCTTTGCTTGAAAAAGGCAGCACTGATTTCGATATTTTGATTGCTACTCCTAACCTGATGGCCAAGCTTGGTAAATACGCCCGTGTACTTGGCCCACGCGGCCTGATGCCGAACCCCAAGAGTGGTACGGTCACGACGGATATTAATAAAGCCGTAGCCGAGGCTAAGGCTGGCCGCGTGGAATACCGTGTCGATAGCACCGGTATTATCCACCTTGGTGTCGGCAAAGTCAGCTTTACATCTGCCCAATTACTGCAAAACCTCCAAGCCGTACTGGCGAGCGTTAAAAACAATAAACCGCAGAGCCTCAAAGGTACCTATATTCAAAAAGTTTACCTCACCACTTCGATGGGACCATCCGTCAGTGTCGATCTCGCTAGCATAGGCTAAAATAAAGTCATGGGCGAACCGCAGAAGACCGTTCCTGGTGGTATGGTGATATTCTTTGAGGGCATCGACGGTGTTGGTAAGACAACACAGCTGGAGGCTGCTGCTGAAAGTTTACGTGGTGATGGCTGGCTTGTACGTACAACCCGCGGACACGGTGGCACCCCCTTTGGTGAGGCCTTGCGTGAAGTCTCCTTCATGCCGATAGAGCGTTCAGCAGATACTAATTTGTTTTTATCTATGGCTATCCATAATGAACTGGGGAGACAGGTGGAAGAATGGCGTGGAGAAGGCGCTATTACCTTGATCGATCGAGGGCCGCTGTCGATGGCCGCTTACCAGATATACGGTGATGGTTGTGACCCGGAGATCGGTTGGCGTGAAGTAATGGCTGATATTTCGCGCTTCAAACCCGAGCTGATATTGCTGTTCACGGCGACCCTGGACGTTGCCTTGCAGCGTGCTAAAAACCGTAACAGTAAGACAGATTTCTTTGAGAGTAAACCAAGTGGTTATTTTGCTCGGGTCGAAGAGGGGTTCCTAGAAACAACGAAGCGTTTTGACGTCTCAATAATTGACGCTGAAAGGCCAATTGAAGTAGTTCAAGCTGATACCTTAACAGTAGTCGAGGGTACATTGCCTAATTTTGTCACAGGCTCGGATAGGCATAAGCACTAATAAACACCTTTTTGCGTAAAAATCACATTATTATTCTACTTGCGTTACGCTGGAAGCTTCCTATACAATAAAACCTAGATTTTGGAGGATCCTTTGGGGGTTTATAGCAATACACAAATCCGGCAGGCGGTGGATGAGGGGCATATTATCTGCCATCCCTTCACGCCAAAACACGTGGCGCATGCCAGTCTCGATGTGACACTCGGCCATTATTACTACCGCATTGAGAAGATGAACGAACGGACTATCTACAATCCGTTCGATAAAGAAGACGTTGAACGCTACTTTGATGGCCCACATAAGGCGTTGCCCCACGGTGAATGGTGCGCCCTCAACGGCTTCAAGCCTTTCGCTAACATCCCGCTTGACCATCCCGTCATTAGCCTCAAGCCGCGGGAGCGAATCCTAGCGCATACACATGAGTTCTTTGGTATTTTGCCACCAGGCGCTTGTGAAGTCCGGTCACGCTCTAGTTGGGGCCGCAATGGTATTGCTGTCTGTTTTGACGCTGGCTGGATTGACCCCGGCTATATTAACCGCCTGACACTGGAGATTTATAATCTCAACGAGCGTGAAACGGTGCTGTTGCCAGTTGGCGAACGGACTGCCCAGATTATCTTTCATGAGACAGGCCCTGTCGACGGTAGCTATGGCCAGGGTCGTGACAAGGGCTTTAGCGGCAAGTACCAACAGGGTACTGACCTGGAGACTATCATCAAGACCTGGTCGCCAGACTTAATGCTGCCGCAGGCCTATAAAGACAACCGTGCCTTGCCGCAGAAGATCGAAGGGTTGCCGTATGACTAGAGGGAAATACATTGTGCTCGAGGGGCCGGAAGGAGTTGGTAAGACGACCCAGCTCCAGGAGCTGGCGCGACGGCTACGGGTTGCTGGCTTGCCGGTGCGGACATTGCGGGAGCCAGATAGCCAAAGCGACCTGACGGCGCGGGCCATCCGTCAATTGACCCAAGACCCACACTACCCAATGAATACCCGTACCGAAGTGCTTTTGTACAACGCGGCCCGTTCGCAGAGCCTGCAAGTTATCAAGCAAAGCGTTGAGAATGGTGTGATCTGCCTCGTGGATCGAAATTACTTGACGACATTTGCCATTCAGTATTACGGCCTTGGT
>PNRO01011349.1_pt1 | contig 11135 bp, 8 predicted proteins | sample 7248581 | NCBI WGS metagenome assembly PNRO01 (sample SAMN08278401, study PRJNA427962) | Gut metagenome, whole genome shotgun sequencing project. | isolation source: gut content | host: Eisenia fetida | place: India:Sub Himalayan Terai region of Darjeeling | collected 2013-11-18 | reverse complement strand
TTGGACAAACCGAGGAATCAATGGAAACCTTTCCGGCTGCTCGCCGACAGCAGATATCACATCCTCATACAGCTTGATGCGAGGGAAGCCCGGATATGTCACCGCCGATCCGTCTTCAAAACTAATGGGAACAAGATCGTCGCTAATCAGCTGGTGGCCCCTTACCTGAAGATGCGCGGCAAGCGTGGATTTTCCGTCGCCCTTTGATCCGAGAAATATTACGGCCGCACCTTCGATGATGACTGCGCTCGCGTGAAGTACGAAGTTATTTCTCTGATGCAGCAGGAACGCAAAGATCGGGCCGGTAATAAATGGCTGCAGATCTGCCTCGATAGTGGTTGGCGCGGGATCGATCAGGACCTCTCTTCCAGAATCGACCAAAAATCGGCCCACCCTTTCCCAATCCACGCACATCGAACTCGCTGTGACGAGTGAACGTCTTCCGGGCCTCTCAAAAACCTTGGGCTCCGTCAGTCGTTCGCCTACGAATGCATCGGAGAGCCGTTCATATCTGATATGCACATCCGCCTTTAACCCATCGGAAGGCAGCAGATCGCCCAACGGTGTCTCTGATGCGATATTTAATCCATATGCCCAGTAAAGTTTGTTTCCGGTCTTTCGTTGCATACTGACGCAAACCACCGTTCTCATTTTCCTTGAAAAAACATGGGGTCATTTTAGAACCCGATGTATTATCTATCGGAAAATGAAGAACGGTGGCCTTTCGATTTGGACACAAAGTCTCAGGTGTCAGGCGGCTTCTCAACCGGGGCCGGGAACTTTTCCTCGATCGCGGTCGAAACCTGCCTAGGGTTCTGAGATGTTCTGCGACAAATCGTCACCCAAGCCGTACCATTTTGGTTTACACGGATGGGGCCCGCAGTTCTGCTGTGTCAAAGCCGTCATATCGCCGTAAACCACCAAATGCGGGGTACCCCACACTTTTCGCGGCTCTCGGTCAGGGCTTTCACACGCTTTGTGCTTGATCATTTATTACACCTCCTTTCCAGGTTTCTTCAACACGCAATTCTTGCGGGTTGGATCTGACCTGCCCTGTTCATCTGTAAAGCCGAAATGCTTCAAGGGTAAAAAGGCTGGTCAAATTCATTTGGCCGGGCCAACTAAGCGGCGAGAGCGTTAGCCGCATAGGCTGTATCAGTATGCCTCAGGCTACCCGGCCGATTCTGCTCGAGCCAATTCTGCAAGTAAATACTCCTCAGCAACAATATTGCTTCCTGGTCACGTTCCATTGGTGATCCTTTGTAATCGCAATATGCCGGCATCAGCCGGTCCGTATCAACATATGCCCCCAAAACTGCCGGGCCATTCTCAAGCAGGTCCGAGATCTGTTTGTCTCCGTATTTGAGCATGTTGACCTTAACACTCATGCCGATGTTCGATTTATCCGTGCGCCACAATACATCGTCTGGAACAATGCCTTTCATCGCGTGGCGAAAGATCGAGCGTGTCCAACCTCGATAGATACGCTGTCCCGGTGGCAGCGAAATACAGAATTCAACCAGCCGTCGGTCAAAGAACGGAAATACAGCCTCTACCTCAAATGCGGCAGAGGCCTTTTCCAGATTTTCAAGCACTTCACCAAAGTGCCCGTTGGTAAGTGCACGCCAATGATACTCGATCGGCGAGATGTCATCGGGAAAATTGGCTGTGAACAGGTTTGCGACCCGGTTCTCCAGATCATGTGTAGCTCGAAATTCCGGGGCGATCGAATTGAACTGGACCGGAAACATTATCGGCGAGGGCGTGTAATCCGCGGAGACTCTTCCGCGTAAGCGTCGCCACGCAGACCAAGCCCATGGCGGCAGGCTTTTCAGGATGCCATTTCTCCATATCAAACGCTTCAATGTGTGGCTCTTGCGGGGCATGTTTTTCCTAAGGGCGATCGATTCGCGGATAAGTAGATAATAACGCCGGCGTAGGGCCAGATTGGTAAAGTCCTGGTAACCGTGCGATACAGTTGAATCACCGTCAAATCCGCTAAATACTGTCCTGACGCCGGCTTTTTGGGCCGCCTTAAAGATCTCCCAGTCCATATACATAGGTGCGCCGACCGAATGATCGGTATGCCACTGCTGCTTTTCGATATCAATGAATGGGCTTACCTCGTCCGCCATAACATCATGCGGCGTGCAGCCGGTCGCATCGATCACGGAACGCATATAGCGCCGTTCGTCGATACGAGGATCGAGTTTAGCTATCGAAGGAAATACCGCGGAAAATGTATGGAGCGGGGGTTTCCCCTGATCTGCAAGATACTTGCTTCCCACACAAACGATCGAAGATGAATCAAGCCCGCCCGAAAGCATCGAGCCGACAGGATACGCGCTTCGAAGACGCGCCGTTACTGCTGCCGAAAACAGCTCGCGAAACTTTTCCTGATATTCGGCGTCGCTCTTTAGCCGAAGTTCGGTGCATTCAGGTTTCCAATACTGCCAAACCCTTAACCCGCGATCATTCACCGAAAGGCAATTTGTTGCGGGAAGGCGTAAGATCCCTCGATAGAACGTGCTTACCTTGTCCTCAGAACAGGTGGCGAGATAATCACCGATGCGCTGTTCGTTGACATCGCAAGGGATCTCATCAAGGGCGAACAAACCTTTAATCTCAGAAGCGATCGCGAAAAGTTTACCGGGCTGATGATAGTAATAGAAATGCTTTACACCGAGCGGGTCGCGAGCGGCAAAAAGGACGCGTTCGCGTTCATTCCAAATAGCAAAAACAAAATCACCGATAAGGTGCGACGGGCAGGCCTCGCCCCATTTCTCATAGGCACGCAAAACGATCTCGCTGTCGGTTATTTCGGCGGCAGGCTTTGCTCCAAACGATAAGGCCTCGAAAAGTTCCTCACGATTATCCAACCTTCCGTCAAAAGTGATGACGGCCTTCATTTCAGGATCGTGAAACGGAAGCGATTCCAATCGGGATTCGGGGGTGGACCAACGCATTCGGTGGCCAAGGCCGACATTGCCTTCTGCCCAGACGCCTTTGTCATCGGTACCGCGATGCCGAAGCAGATCGAGGACGTTCCCGATCAAGTCCGGTTCGACCAACCTTCCGTCAAGCCTGAAAATTGCCGCTATCGCACTCATATTTAAGACAACGATGGAGGGTGAAGCACCGTATAACGCGCGTTATTAGGCTGTCTCCCCAAAACGATCCGCCCTTCAACCTCTACCCATGCGTGCGCCTCGATCGAAGCATCGGACTTTGCTACACCAAGCCGGATATTTGACGCCTGTCCGTAATGCCTCATGACCGCCCTTGCTGCAAGCGCCTGCGTTAAACAAGTTGCTCCGGGAACATACCGCTTACATCGGTTGACAGAAGAGGCGACTTCTTTAATTACTACATCATTTTTCATTTCTGCCGACGGGTCAATTGCTATTTCCTCCGACATCCATTTCTTTGTAAGCCTGTATGGCAACACCAGGTTGCGAAGCCGGAAAAACCAAAGCCAGAAGAGTGTACGGACGACCATACCCCTTTCATGCGCACCTGAACTAAAGAAAATTCTGATCTTATTCATCTAGAACATCGATCAGTTCCTCGCGAACCATCATTTCGAGGAACGACGCAACCTCGGCACGGCACGTGTCTTCATCCACCGAGTATTCTTCCATCAAGGCTGATTCGATCTCAGAAAGCGTAGAAGCCGTTCCGATCAAAGACCAAATAGACGCCCCGACCTGATTGACGCCGTAATACTTGCCGTTCCGTAGGCTGAGTATCACCGCCTCGTCAGCCAGATCGGAGAATAAATGATCCTTTATTGCCCGATAGCGCCGAACTCTAGAGCTATTGTCGCCAACTTCAAAATTCGGCATTCCGTTTTCACGCGGGGCGATGTTTCCTTCGTACACTTATTAAAACCTGATTCCCGACAGATCGCTTTTCGCCACATTTGCGTGTCGATCGCTGATACTACGCAATATCATCAATCAGTGGGCGTTCCTGGCTGCCGCCGGGTATATTTTCCTATTAGACTTTTGTTAACAGGATATTATAGATGCAATAGCCCGCTCTTTTCATCGAAAACAGCGACAAAAACCTATGGCGCATATAAATAATCCGATACTGTTACTTTGTTCTATACATGTGGGCGCAGCAGCCATTAAAGAGTAGACGGAACCTTTTCGCGCTCAGGCTGATCTGTCAGGGCGGCCGCAACCGGCTCACCCCATCGTTTTCGAAAAGCGACAAGCCCGGCCATCGACCCCAAGCCGTATGAAACATGCAGGATACAAAAACTTACGAATATGAACGGGACCAGCCAAAAATGCCGGCCGGCGGCCAGGAACGATGCGACCAGGTTAGCCACTAGATAGACAAATGTGAGAGCAGCCAGCAGCCAACCTGCCGGATAGAAAAAGATCGACGATATTCCCAGAATGATAATTGACATCACGAAGGCAAACGGCACGAACTGGCGAATGCTCATCTGCGCGGGGTGCAATTGCAGCACTCGAACCTTCCAGTAACCGTATTGGTAATACTGCCGCCAGAGTGAGCCAAAGGTGCTACGGCTGTAGTATTTCGAACGTATGTCCGGCGACAGTAATATCTTTCCGCCGAGTTTGCGGATCCGGTAGTTGTATTCGTCATCCTGATTTCTGACGAGCTCCTCGTTGAACGGGCCGGCCCTTTCGATTATTTCCCGCGTATATCCCGGGAATGCTACAGAATCTGTGAACATCTCGCGGTCATCGACAGTTCGAAATGCCGAACCTCCCACGCCGAACTTTGAACTCATTGCTATCGAGATCGCCTCGGCCTGCGTGCCGCTGCCGATAGTCTCGATCGGGCCGCCGACGCCTTCGGCCTTTCCATTGGTCAAATGCTTAACGCAATTTGATACGTAATCGCGATCTATTTCGCAATGGCCGTCGATGCGTACTATGATCTCCCCACGTGCCTCGGCAATTGCAAGATTAAGTGCGGTCGGGGCGATCTGCTTCGGGTTTTGAACTACTTTGATCGGGATGTCGGTTGCGTCTGCGATCTTGTTTATCAGGTCGAGAGTGCCGTCCGTTGACATACCGTCGGAGATCACAATTTCAAGCCGTTCGTGGGGGTAATCTTGGATAATGGCCGAGCCCAAACTTCGCTCGATAAAATCCGCCTCATTTCTGACGGGCATCACGATCGAGACAGATGGAAGTTCGGCGACGGTGTCCAAACCTGCTCCCGCTTCAGTTGTTCGATTCTCTTTATCCATCTATCCGGAAATGCTCTGCTCGGTGCTTGCGAACAGAGCTCTCTCTTCCGTCGAGAGATCGCATATTACCGCACGGAATTTACCGGAGGCAGTGCGCGGGATCTTTGACACTCTTTCAAACGACACCTGCACGTCGCCCATTCGTTCGTGAATGCGGTCGGCGATGGTTAGCTCGACAGCTCTTTCAAAGGAAAACGCGGGAACATACTTCACAGTAATTTCCCGCAGCGATGTTTGATTTATCTGAGCTTCGGCGATACCGAACGCGTCTTTGAAAACAGGGTCAAGCCGTCCAATGCGGCGGCCATCGGCGGTATAAAGCAGATCGTCATTTCGGCCCTCGATCTTTTTGATCAACGGTAGTGTTCTGCCGCAACCGCAGGTTTCGTCGGAAAGCATGCCAGAATCGCCGACCCGGTATCGGATCAAGGGCATATCGGGGTTTACAAGGCCGGTGCATATAAATTCAGCGGACTCACCGTCGCCGTTCCGATTGTTCTCGCCTTGCTCGATCACGCCGGCTTCGGGCCATTGATGCAAATTGCCGCACGTACACTCGCTAGCGGCAGCAGCAATCTCAGCCATGCCGTATGTTTCCCGAACAGGGCAGCCAAATGCGTCGGATATAAGTTCCCGTTGATGATCGTAAAGCGGCTCAGCGTTCGTGATAACAACATCCATCTTAACGTCGTTCCTACCCTCGTTTTTCACCGCCTGCGCAAGCGAATACAGCGCCGAAGTATAGCCGACAAGATAGCTGATCCGGTTCTCTTTGAGTGCCTGGACGTAATATTTCATGTAGTCCGGCGCGAGGTGATAGGCGGACATATACAACTGGTTAAGCCCTGCATTCCAAACCCAAAAAGGCGGCTTTTCCTGCTGAACCGGCGTCACGAGCTGCCCGCCGAGAATTGCCCAGCGGTCTTTTTTTGAAACACCGTACCAACGCCGCCAACGCGCCTCGGACAATGCATACCAGTCTTTGACCGTGTCGCGCGTCATCCAGAGATCGAGCGAAGTTCCGGTGGTGCCGCTCGTGTGATCGCGATACATTTTTTTCGGATTGCGGTCGTCAGCAACAAACTTTATTCCACATTCGCGCAACGTTTGCTTTTCAAGAACCGGCCAGTTTTCCAGATATTCGTAAGATGACCTGTCTCCTTTTTGCCGTCGCTTTGCCCATGCATCACGGTAATAAGGAACACGGGTCGCAGCCCGGTGCAAAATGAGCGACAGCCTTTCCTGCCGCCATTTGTCCCACTGCGTTTCTGTCCAATGATCTCTTTCAAGCGCCTGCTCGACCAGTTTCTCGGTGTCCTTATCGTATCTCCACCAGCCGAGATAGTAGCCGCGCATGCTCGCCACGACGGAACGCGACGACGGCGGCAGCCGATGATAGATACTTAATGCAACGCTCATGAATTTGAAACTTGACGCGCCCCTGGAACACGCATGGCGGTTTCTTGCTTCTGCATTATTTCGTCAAACAGTTTTTCCCACTCAGCACGGACATTTTTCCACGAAGACCTTTCTGCAAGCCGGCGTCCGTTTTTTGAAAGGCGTGCTGTAAGCTCGGCATCCTCAAGAAGCGAGCAAACGGCATTTGCCATTCCCTGTACATCCCCATCGGGCACCAACAAGCCTTCCTCACCATTCCTGATCAGATCAGGAATGCCGCCGACGCAGGTAGCGACCACGGGTAACCCCATCGCACATGCCTCAACCACGGAAACCGGCATGTTGTCGATATGATTTGTGTTCAGAAAAATATCGGCCTCGGAAAACTCGCGAACCTTTGCATCATGATCGAGAAAGCCCGGAAATCGGACTGCCTCACTCAGCCCCAACTCATCGACCAGCTTTTTGATCTCAGGCTCTAAGCCCTTATCGACTCCGGCCATAGCAAGCGTGGCTTTGGGATAGGCTTTTCGAATTGCCGCCAGCACCTGAACAGCCATTCCCGGGTTGTATATCTCGTGAAACGACCTCATCCAAAGCAGCTTCGGCTGAACCTCATTCCGAACTCTAAACGAATATTTTTCGATCTCAAGAATGTTCGGAACTATTCGAATCGGTAAACCAAATCCCGCGAGCCCTTTTGCAAGGAATGGCGACGGCGCAACCAATGTATCGGCTCTGCGAAGCACACGTGTGACCCAACCATGAAAACGTTTCGAGAAGTCTGCCAGATTTCCGCCATGCAAAACGAAGATCATCCGAATACCGAACAGCTTCCCGAGCAGGCTGGCAATATCTGCTAAGACAAAATACAAGCCGCTATAAACTTCCAGAACCAAAATATCGACACGTTTTCTATCGCGGATCAATGTGCCAACGATATCTGCAAGTCTAATCAAACGATTAACCCGGGACGATGCGGATATCACCTGATACCCCTCATTCGCAAGCAGATCGCTCAATATTTGACCCTGCGTCGTCACGTAACCCGAATTGCGCCCGAGCATATTTCCGACTATACAGAGCCGTGGATTAATCATATTGATCTCTTGTGAGCAGAAAGTCGGCGGTTTGGCCTGGATACCGCAATGGTCAAGTAAGCCATCCCAAACATAAACGACGGGGCCGCAAGGCGCATCCCAGCGTTTAGCATAAATAGGCATGCCCAGGTGATCGCTCCGGCGATAAATGCCTTGCCTATTCTTGAATTCGGACGCCGGAGATTTGTAAACACCATTAGAACCAACGCGGCCAGTGCCCCGAGGCCAAGTAGGCCATGTTCCGCAAGCAGCCGGAAATACTCTGTGTGGCTCATGGCCTTGAACCCGAGAAATCTTTCCCGGTAGCCATAGGCCAAGCCAACTCCTACTCCATAAATCGGATTCTCTAAAAATATTTCAATATCTGCCAACCCGATCTCCCACCGATGTGTCGTGCCAGTATCCTCAAACCGCTCCTGAAGGGCGCCCCCGGTAAAAGTGTTCAGATATGGAAATAAAAAGAACAAAAAAACAGTTGCCAGGATCAAAACCGGCGCAGCCCGTTTGACACCGCTCGATAGGTTGCGAAACTCAAAAATGAGCATCACAACGATGGCACCCACGGCATTGTAAATGCCGCTACGTGAAAATGTAAGAACAGAAAGTGCCGCCGTCAGCAGTGCGCTTGCTGCAAAGAAAATGCGAAAATGCGTGCGTTCCTTTAGCAGGACGAAACCGGCGATCGACAGGTAAACGCCCAGGCCGAGCATTGACGAGACTTGATTGGGCCCAAACCCGCCGCTTGTTGCAAAATTCGATTCCCCGGTAAAAGTGATCTCCTCAGCCGAAACGGTGTAGAAAAGCGATGTAAATGCAACGCATAAAAGCGGGATGATCGTTGCCATCAGCAGTCGCCTGAATTCGAACGGCCTGATCTGAAGCTTATAAAAGAACCAACATGAAACGGCGAGCAGCATCGGACCTGATATACTGGAACTTAGAATCTCCACTGATCGGGAAAAATCTGTTTCCCAGAAAGTAAGTACACATCCGGGTATTAACAATGCAAAATAAGCCACCGGTGCCAGAGGGATTTGAAACTTGCCACGCCTTATTAAAGCTATGACCAAAATCGCCGCCGTGCCGTATTTGCCGGATTCCCAATAGGTCGGAACCTGGGCCATCCGCCAAAGCACCTCAATGCCAACGAAATATCCGGCTGCAAGGGCGACGGTTGCCATAGCGACCTGCTTTTTTAGCGCGAGATAGATCCCGACCGCAAAAACTATGATGGGGTGAAGGATTGCTAACGAACCTGCATTGTAAAGCACTATGCCGAGCGGCAAATGGGCTAGGGCTATAAGCAGGGTCAGGCGAAACTCACGCGAGTTTTTCAGCTCAAATGGGCGTAAACGATGGCCACCTTTTGTGACCCTATGTGGAAGTTGGACTGTACTCGCCGATTGCATTATTTTTTGGCCAGGATCTGTGAATAGATACCCGTTAACCTATCCTGTAAATATTCAAACGAATGATTTTTCCTCACATATTCTCGAGCGTGACCGCCCATCCGGCAACGCAAGTCTCGATCTAAAATGAGCGTTCGCACGGCTTTTACTATCTCTTCCGGATCGTCCGGTTCTACAAGCATTCCGCACTCTTTACCAAGAATTTCAGGAACCCCGCCGACCCGGGTCGCGACGACAGGAATGCCGTGTGACATTGCTTCAAGAATTACATTCGGGGTGCCTTCATGTTCTGAAGTCAGGACAAGAATATCCGTTTCCATGTAAACCTTGTTCATTTCGGCTTGCTCACCTAGGAACGAAATGTAATTAGACGGTAGACCAAATTCAACAGCCTGTTTTTCCAATTGCGATCTCAACGGCCCGTCACCGGCAAGCTGAAAATTCAGATCGTGATCAAAACCGCCCCTGTGCAATTCCGATGCCATCCTCAGAAAAATCTCAGGCCGTTTAACGGGAACAAGCCGGCCAGCAAATAAGATGTTTAGTCGATCTCGATCTGACTTATTTTCTTTTGCTATTGCATTGCTGAAATCAACAGCATTTCTTACAAGATCAATATTCTTTTGATCGATCCCTCGGGCTGTGGCCTCTCCTACTGCAGATCGTGAATTTGCGATCAGGTGCCGTGGAAATTTCAATTGTAAATTGCCAAAAAGTCCGTTCGAGGCGATTGCATCATTTAAATCACCGCGAATTGCTCCAACATTTGGAATACCCAATCCACGGCCACCAAGCGCCGCATAGGTATTCGTGTAAAAATGTGAGCTTTGGATAATATCGACCGCCTCGGAGCGCAAATTGCTAATGATCTTATTCAGCCTTACCAAGTTGTTCTTGGATGAACCTACCCAATCCACGCTGATCCCGAGATCCAGTATCTCTTTCTCGAGCGCTTCACCCTTTGTTAGGCAGAGAACTCGGGTGTTCACACCTTCATTTTGAAGGGCTTTCAGCATATAGATCAGCTGCCGTTCGGCCCCGCCGCGGCCGAGGGTTCCCGCAACAAAACCCACCCGAAGCGACGAAGGATCAAATGCCAGACCGAGCCTCCGAGCAAAGCGAATTTACGCCCCAGGCATCGCATAAGGTTTTGCCGATCAGGTCACGCCAATCCTCAAGACAATACTGTTTCGAGATCTCGATGGCCGTTTTTGACATTTCAGTATAATGGACATTGTCAGAGCAGCTATTGATCACGGCTATAGCAAGTTCTTGCGGTGAAGCCATATCCAGCAACACTCCACCGCCGACGCCGATAAGCTGGGGCAAAACGGAAACACGTGTCGTAATGACAGGCGTTCCGCTTGCAAGAGCCTCCAAAACAACCTTAGGAAACCCTTCCGACGCCGATGTCGGATAGCAGAATAAATGACTATTGCGGAGTAATTTCAGCACTTTGACGTGTTCTAGCTTTCCGTGAAACGTAATGCTTTCACTGACGCCAAGCTCGGACGAGCGTTGTTTTAGTTCTGACAGCAAGGATCCATCCCCGATGATATCGAGCGTTGCGTTCGGAAAGGCCTCGATTATCGCAGGCATGCTTTCAATTACCACATCCGTTCCTTTTCGCTCTTCCTGACGGCATGCGATCACTAGTCGGATACTTCCATCTTCCGCGAGCAATTTCGGCTCGACTCCCTCCATTTGCGCTCGACGGAGCGATGTAGAGAATATCCACTTTACCTTCGGGTTTGTTTTTGACGGACTGTCCATGCCTCCACCGGTTGCGACCATGACATTTCGCCCACTGCCGACAAATTCCATACTCCATTTCCAGCCTCGTTCCGCCAAGGTTCGCTGCACCAGCCAATTGCCGCAGTGCCGCACAAAAAGAGGTTTTCGTTGTATTAGGGCGAACAACATCCCTATAGTTCCAACATCGCCGGGTATCGGAGTATGAACGGCATCAGCACGCCTCACCTCATGCCAGAT
>PNRO01004916.1_pt1 | contig 11274 bp, 8 predicted proteins | sample 7248581 | NCBI WGS metagenome assembly PNRO01 (sample SAMN08278401, study PRJNA427962) | Gut metagenome, whole genome shotgun sequencing project. | isolation source: gut content | host: Eisenia fetida | place: India:Sub Himalayan Terai region of Darjeeling | collected 2013-11-18 | reverse complement strand
CACTCCATACAAGAATCGATGAAAGCTTTATTTGCTACCCCAAAAAGAGTCTCCTAGGGATTTTATCGATTCCCTGTAATCTGTTGTAGGGCCCAAGTGTAGGAGTCTCTGCGAGCTGAATTACCTTCACTTATAGCCTTGTTTATACAATCGCAGAGATTCATCTCTACACTTCGGCCATCTTTGCTTTCAAATGCTCGTAGGAGTACTTCTTTTGTACTCACCTCTTTTATATTCAGAGGGTATCTGCAACTACCTTGAGAAAACCACCCATCCAAAGCTACCTGCTCTCCGGGCGGAAAAACTTTTTCAAAAAAATCAGGCAGCGACTCATGCGAGCGACACGCTTGGAGGACAAGATGCCAAACTACTCCTTGGCAAAGATCTCGAAAGCGAAGATCAAGGTTCTTGTGCTTAGAGAACTCGATCTGTCCTGATTCTTTGATCTCCAGGAGCGTTGCTTCGCAAAGGTTGATCTTGTCGGATATGGAACCCTTATGGTGGGGCAGAATTAAAGCTGCTTTAACTGCGTTGAATGCTGTTCTTTGTCTTTCAAGATCTGGTGGCTGCATCAAGATTTTTAGAGGTTCCATCATTCGGGCGGACTCTGGAGAGAGAGTTTTTGGGCTGGAAGAAGATGTCCCGAAAAATTTGTTGAAAACACCATGCACCATGATAAAAATCCTTTGTTATACTGCTACGTTATCAAAGGTAAAGTATAGCCTCTTTATGAATATTTTTTCTATCAATTTATTTACATGAATTTTACACAATGTATAGCTTTTCTTTATAGTTTGACTCTTTTTTGGAGTGCGGTGACNNTCCATACAAGAAAAGCGGTGACAAGTCACACGCACTCCATACAAGAAAAGCGATGACTTGTTGCTGCACTCCATACAAGAGTCGATGAAAGCTTAATTTCCGACCATAAAGAGGGTTAGGGGCGAGGGTGAAACGTTGTAAAGGCTTCCTGGAGGTGGCGATCGCTGAGGTGTGTATAACGGTCGGTCGTGCCGATGCTAGCGTGACCGAGCATCTCTTGGATCACTCTGAGGTCGGCACCCCCTTCTAGAAGATGGGTTGCAAAGGAGTGGCGGAGGGTGTGGGGAGAGATCTCCTTGCGAATTCCCGCTTGGGCTGCGTAAAATTTGATCCTGTGCCAAACAGCTTCTCTTGAAATTCTTTGTCCCTTGGAGCCAAGGAAGAGGGGAGGATTTTCTTTTTTTTCCTCCTGTCTAAAATGGAGCAGATAGTGATCGATGGTTGCAAGAGCTGGTCTTGCAATCGGTACCATCCGTTCTCTGCCTCCCTTCCCTTTGACTCTTACCCAAGCATCGTCTACGTCTTGCAAATTCAAAGAGGTGAGCTCTGAAACGCGCAGCCCACAGGCATAGAGCACGTACAAGATCGCTAAGTCGCGGGCGCCCACTTTGCTATGGGGATCGGGAGCTTGGAGGAGGTCGTGGACCTCTTTTTGGCTGAGGACTTCGGGAATCGTCTGCCAGATCGAGGGGCTATCGAGGAGAGCTGCGATATCCTGTAGGAGGTGTTTTTCCGCTTTGAGATATTTAAAAAAGGTTTTGAGAGCAGCGAGTGCGCGGGCAATGCTTGAACTTGCGGCTCCCTGCTTGCGTCTGCTGTCGAGGAAGGAGAGAATTTCTGTTTCTGTGATTGCGTTCAGTCCTGTTTCTTTCTTTAGGGATTGGATGAAAGTTTTGATGTCTCTTTCATAAGCCTCTAGCGTTGCAGGCTTGAGCCCTCTTTCTGATCCTAAATAGATCAGAAAATCATGGATCCACTGCTGTTTCATTAGGAGTCTTTTGCGTAGTTGTTGTAGGGAAGAGCCACTCTTTCAATCGCTCGATCTCAATAAAAATGACAGGGGTGAAATAGAGGGTCAGGACTTGAGAAAAGATCAGTCCGCCGACGATGACAATGCCGAGGGGACGACGGCTGAGGGCAGTCAGTCCGCCGATGCCAAGCGCAATGGGGACAGCTCCCATCAGAGCGGCGATCGTCGTCATCAAAATGGGACGAAATCTCACGATACAGGCCTCTTTGATGGCATCGTGGGTGCTCTTTCCCTCTTCGGTGATTTTTTGGTTGGCAAAGTCGACCATGATGATCCCGTTTTTCATGACGATCCCCAAGAGCATAATGAGTCCAATAAAGGCATAAAGGGAGATCGGTAGCTTAAAGAGAAGCAAAGTCAAAAAGCCTCCGAGTGCTGCAGGTGGTAGGGTAGACATCACGGTAATGGGGTGAAAGAAGTTTTCGTAGAGGATCCCTAAGATCACATAGATGATGAAAATGGTGATGAGGAGGAGAAAAGGGAAATCGGCAAACGCCTGCTTAAATACGTTGGCTGTCCCTTGAACCTCAGCCGATACGTTGTCGGGCAGAATTTCAGCAGCGAGCTGATCGAGCTTGGCTAAAGCGGGACCAAGAGGGAGGTTTTCTTGGACGTCAAAGGTAATCGTGACGGAGGGAAGGCCATTGATGTGGTTGACGGTGAGTGGGCCGACGGTCTCTTTCATTTCAACGAGGGTGCTTAGCATGACCAGTTTGTTTTGATTGGAGCGGACATAGAGTTGTCTGAGTGCTTCTGGGTCCTTGTAGAACTCAGGGATCGTTTCAAGGATGACATAGTATTGATTGTGGGGGGTGTTGATGGGAGAGAGTTGGGTGTTGGCATAGGCGTAGTTGAGGGTATTTTCAATCTCACTGGCGTTGACATCGAGCAGAGAAGCCTTGTCTCGGCGGATGTGCATGTTCAACTGGGGCTGACTGATGTGAAGGTCGCTGTTGACCTGACTAAATCCTGGGGTTGCCATGACCCGCATTTTCATCGTGTCGGCGTGTGCGTAGAGGACATCGGCATTTAAACTTTGTAGGGTGTATTGATAGTCAGCTTGTACCATCGAGGTGCCGATTTCGAGGTTGATGAGGGGAAGGGGTTTGAAAAAGACCCGGACTCCGGGAACCTGGGCGACTCTTGCCTGTAAATTCCGTACAACCTGGCGCATCGAGGCGCGTTGATCAATGGGCTTGAGTCGCAAGAACATAAGTCCTTGATTATCCTGAGGTTGCGCTCCAATAGAGACGAGAGATTCGATCGAGGGATCCTCTTTGATGAGTTCAGTGAGTCGGTCTTGATAGTTTTCCATGAGAAAACTCGATGTACCATCGGCTGTTTCTGAGAATACCTGGATGAATCCGAGGTCATCGGGAGGGAGAAAATCTTTGGGGATCGCCGTAAAGAGATAGATGGTTGCAACAAGGCTCAGGATACCACTAGAGAGCATGATCTTACGGTGGGAAAGGGCCCATTCGAGCGAGGGGCGGTATACTTTGAGCATCGCCTCATTCATCGCCTCTGAAAAGCGCTCCATCCATGTTTTTTTGTTCCCTTGGCCATGACGTTTGACAAAACGACTGCAGAGCATGGGTGTAAGGGATAGAGAGACGATCCCAGAGATCAGGACTGCCGTAATGATCGTAATGGCAAACTCTCGAAAGAGCTTGCCGAGGACTCCTCCCATGAAGATGAGCGGGATGAAGACAGTGATCAGGCACATCGTCATAGAAACAATGGTGAAACAGATCTCTTTAGAACCCTCGAGGGCCGCTTGAAAAGGGCTTTTTCCCTTTTCGACGTGGCGGACGATATTTTCGAGCACGACGATTGCGTCGTCGACCAGGAAGCCAATGGAAAGGGTGATCGAGAGGAGAGAGAGGATATCGATGCTATATCCAAAGAGGAACATCATAGCAAAAGTCCCAATCACCGACATGGGAAGGGCAACGGTGGGGATAATGGTAGAGATCATCTCGCCCAGGTAGACAAAGATCACGACGATGACGAGAAGAAAAGCAAGAACAAGGGTGAATTCGACGTCGTGAACCGATTCTTCGATGTAAACGGAGCGGTCAAAGACAGGTCGGATTTCAATCGAGGCAGGGATCTCTCTTTGGAGTTTGGGGATGAGTGCATTGACCTCTTTGATGATGCTAAGCGTATTTGCATCGGGTTGTTTTTGTATGGCAAGAACAATCGTCGACTGGGAGAGCTCTTGGTCGATATAAGTGAGGTTGAATTTGTCAAATTGGACATTATCGATCGCATAGCCAACGTCACTGATTCGGACGATGGCTCCATTGTTGTTGCGTAGGATGATCTGGTTGTATCCCTCCGCAGTAAAGAGCTGTCCATCGACGTCGATGGTGAATTCTTTGGAAGGGCCATAGAGGGTACCGACAGGGTTGTTGACGTTTTGATTTTGGATTGTTTTGGCGACCTCGTCGATCCCAATCCCGTAAGCGGCGAGTTTTCGCGGATCGACGCGAATCCGTGCTGCATAGGGGGATCCATAGGTGTAGACCTGGGCAACACCGGAGATCATGTTGAGTCTCTCCCCCAGGATGGTCTTGCCATATTCGTAGAGATCCCATTTGGGGCTTGTCGCCGAGGTGATGGCCAAGTAGATGATCGGACTTGCGGAGGGGTTTACTTTTGTATAGGTTGGAAGATAGGGGAGATCGGCAGGAAGTAGAGCCTGGGCTTGGTTGATCGCTGCTTGTACATCGACCGCTGCATCTTCGATCGGCTTAGAGAGTTTGAACTGGAGGACGATGGTGCTTGAGCCCGTCGAGCTTTGCGAGGTGATGAGGGTGATGCCATCGACGGTGGTGAACTGTTTTTCCAGGACAGCGGTGACGTTATTGGCTACCGTTTCGGGGCTAGCACCGGGGTAGCTTGTTTGGACCTGGATCGTTGGGTAATCGACATTGGGTAGGTCGCTGACAGGGAGGGTCTGAAATGCCAGGATGCCAAAAAAGAGAATCGCTGCCATCACAAGCGTGGTCATGATGGGACGACGGATGAACGGTGCACAAGGATTCATAAGCCCTCTTGACCTCTTGCGTAACTAAGCTTCAGTCGGTTTTAGTATTCTTTTGAGCCGATTTTTAGTTCTTTTTTGGGGGGTTATATCAACATTCGTATATTACCCCCCAAAAAAGAACTAAAAATCGGCCAAAATAATCCCTAAAATCGACGAAGCCTTAGTTACGCAAGAGGTCTCGCTGTCCATTATCAAAGGTTGGGGTGATGGTTTGTTCGTTGCGAATGACAACTTTAGCGCCTGGATAGAGGTTGAGTTGCCCTTCGACGACAACCGACTCACCGGCTGCAACACCTGACTCAATGACCACGAGGTCTCCCTCTTTTTGCCCTTTTTTGACCGAGCGCCTTTCGACGGTTGTATCGGGTTTAACGACGAATAGGTAGGCACCTGTTTGCCCCATTTGGACTGCTTGTGCAGGAACCAGAATCGCTCCTTGAACCTCTTCTAAAAAGACACGGATGGAGACAAATTGCCCAGGCCAGAGGGCTTTGTCTTCATTAGAAAAGGTTGATTGCAAGAGAATCGACCCTGTGGTTTCGTCCACTTGGTTGTCGATCATCGTCAGCAGACCATCGTAATAGGGAGCGGGATTTCCTTCGAGAAAGACTCGAGTCGTTAGCGAGCCCCGATTCTGCAGAGCACGAATGCGGGAGAGATCATCTTCTGGCGCAGAAAAATTGACATAGATGGGCTGGATCTGGTTGAGGGTAGCAATGGGGTTTGTACTGCCAGCAGGAATGAAATTACCGACTTTGACGAACTGCAAGCCGATGATCGACTTCATAGGAGCTGAGAGATAGCAGTAATCAACATTGAGCTTGGCGCTTTCGATCTGGGCGAGATTTTGCTGGACGACTGCCTCGTTGCTGAGTACGGTTGTGACATAGTTGTCAAAGTCGAGTTGTGAAACAAAGTCATCCTGGACGAGTTTAGCATAGCGATGAACAGCATCTTCTGAATATCGGAGCTGAGCGATGGTTTGTGCCAGGGTCGCTTCTGCTTGTGCAAGAGTGGCTCTATAGGGACGGTCATCGATTGTAGCAATCAATTCATCCTTTTCTACCTCTACTCCTTGGCCGACGTAGTAGTTGGTCAAGTATCCCTGGACTTGTGGCACGAGCTGCACGGTACTAAATGCTTCGACGTGCCCTACATAGTCTAGATGAAGATAGGTGTCGCATTGGATCGCCTCTTGAGTCGTTACGACGAGTTGTCGGGGAGGCATGACGGGAGGTTGGCTGCAGGAGTTGAAACCAATGAGAATTATACCAAACGCAAGAAATAAATTCATATTTGAACGTGGGTATCTCATGGTAAACCTATGATGGGTTGTTTGTACATAATGCCCGTTGCATAAGCAAGTGTAGAGAGGGAGATGTACCATTGTTGCAGAGCATTGGCGTTTTGCGCCCTGGCTGTGGCAAGGGCGGTGAGAGCAGTTGTAACGTTGAGGATATCAGCTGTCCCTACTTTGTATTGGCTCAAAGAGACGCGGTATTGTTCCTCTGCTGTTTTGAGATACTCTTCGGTGTATTTCACAGCATCTCTTGCGATGGCGATATTAAAGTGGGCGGTTGTGATGTCCTCGATCACTTGAAGCTGTGTTTGTTTGAGAGTCGCTTTTGAGGCGGATTCATTCGCTTTTGCCTGACGCACGGCATTGAGATTGTAAAAGCCATTGAAGATCGACCAGTTGATGGAAAGTTGTCCTGTGAAGTCGTAATCGTCGTTGATGTTCCCCGTGTAGTAAGTACGACCGATATTAAAAGAGCCGTTGAGTGTAGGAAAGAATTGTCTCTTAGCTGCTTTTAGACTCTCTTGCTGTGAGCGAAGATTGGCTTCAGCTGCCAAAAGGTCGTACCTTTCCTGAAGCGCAATCGCAATCAAGTCATTGACGCTGCCCATGACTCCATGAAGATCGGGTTGTGAGGGCATTCTTTGCAAGTCGAAGTGCCGATTGGCGGGAATCCCCATGTCCGTGAGAAGTTGCGCAAACGCTGTGTGGGCGACCTGTTTTTGATTGACCCATTCAGTTTGATTTTGCAGGAGTTGAGAGCGTGCTTGAAGGACGTCAGAAACATCTTTGACACCGGAGCGTAATCCGATGGTAGCTGCATCGAGGGCGGTCTGCGAGTCCGCAATGTCTTGTTCGTATGCTTCCAGGAGTTGTACTGCATAGAGGTAGTTGTAGTAGTCCGTTGTGATGGTTTGGATGACGGTTTGGATCTGCCGGTTGTGAGAGAGATTGGCGTTGTAGAGTGCTTGTAGAGCCGCAGCGCTCGTGGCTCTTGTCTGTCCAAAGTCGAAAATGAGGTAGGAGATGGCGAGTTGGGGTCCCCACTGGCTTAAATAGAAGACGCCACTCGTGAAGTCAGCACCAAGATCCGTCAGGCTTCTCGTTCGTTGATAATCAAATGTAGCCGTAGCTGTGGGAAAGAAATTTTGCTGTGATTGACCATAGGCTGCAGCTGCACTACGTGCATTGGCCCAGGTCTGCCATGTTTGCGTATTGTTTTGGAGGGCAAGATCGACGAGTTCGCCTAATGTGAGGGGGTCCTCTTGCTCTGGCAGGGCTGGCGAGCGTGCGCCCTGCATCTTAGCTGCTTGCCGTGAGGCATCTTTTTCTACGGGCTCTTTATTCCAGTATTGCGAACGGGATGGGGCAGCGTATTCCCAAGGCGTGATTGTGGCGCGATCGAGTGTGCAAGTGCTCAGCATGCAGCCGCTGAAAAGCAGCGTGCAGGAGGAGCAAGCAATGGAAATCATAGATGGTTTAGACTTCATAGCTCTCTTCTTCAGCGAATTCGGCGAAGTCGTTTGGAGTGCGGTGACAGATGAAGCTGTCATCGACTCTTGTATGGAGTGNNATTTGTCACCGCACTCCATACAGCTATCGCAGAAGAAGAGAGATGACGGGTCACTGCACTCCAAAAATCGGAGTATAGTTATTGGAGCTTTTTGGTCAAAATTTCATTTACGATGGAGGGATCGGCTTTTCCCTTACAGAGCTTCATGACTTGACCGACGAGATGGGCATAGGCTTTAGTCCTTCCCTCTTTGTAGTCAGCAATAGATTGTGGGTTAGCCGCAAGGACTTGATCGACAAATTGTTCGATCAATGTGGAATCGCTTAAAGGCTGATAATCGGGATTTTCGCGCACGATGATTGCAGGATCTTTTCCGGGATGGAGGAGCATATCATCCGCAATTTGTTTAGCAATCTTGCCTGTGATAGTTCCTTGATCGATGAGTTCGACGAGTTTGGCAACGTCTTTTGCGAGAATGCCGCACGTATGTATTCTCTTCCCTTGATCTTTGAGCCGTCCTGTGAACTCAACGGTGATCCAATTGCACAGCGATTTGGGGTTTTTTGCGTAGTGCTGCATGGCTTCTTCAAAGTAGTCACAGAGCGGTTTGTCTTTGATGAGTAGCTCAGCTGCGTATCCTGAGAGTTCTAATTGCGCAACGTATCGGAGTTGGCGTGCTTGTGGCAGTTCGGGAAGCGAAGTGCGGATCTTTTTTATGTACTCTTCGGTCAGGACGAGGGGAAGGAGATCGGGTTCTGGAAAGTAGCGGTAGTCATCTGCTTCCTCTTTCATCCTCATCAGAACCACCTCTTTTTTTTCGAGATCGAAGCGATAAGTNNAAGGTTCAGAGACGATTTCGAGATCGAAGCGATAAGTCCCTTTGGGGAGTTCAGCATGGGGATCTTGCGTATAAAAGGCGATTTGTCTAGCAATCTCTGCTTCAATCGCCATTTCCATATTATGGAAAGAGTTCATGTTTTTGATCTCCGCTTTGTTGCGGAGCGTCTGCTCTGTTTTACGACGCACGGAGACATTGCAGTCGATCCGCAAAGAGCCCTCTTCCATATTGCAATCGGAGGCATCGATGTACTCCATGATTGCTTTGATCGTGGAAGCGTAAGCAGATGCCTCTTTGGCAGAACGCATACAAGGTTCAGAGACGATTTCGAGGAGGGGCACCCCAGCGCGATTGTAGTCGACGCCAGCAAAGGTGGTAAAATGTTTGAGCATACCAGCATCGTCTTCGAGATGAGCGCGGTTCAGGGCAAAGGCCTTCATTTCTCCGTCGACCGATGCGACCACCTGCCCACCGATGATGATCGGTTGATCGTATTGGGTGATCTGGAAGTTGCGAGGGCTGTCGGGATAAAAGTAGGATTTACGGTCGAATTTGCTGAAACGAGCAATTTGGGCATCGACAGCGCAGCCAAATTGCACAGCTTTGCGTACTGCCTCTTTGTTCAAGATAGGTAGGCTACCTGGCTGCCCTGTGCAGACGACCCCGATGTTTGTATTGGGCTCATCTCCAAAACGGTTAGGTGCTGAGCTAAACATCTTGGAGCGGGTATTGAGCTGGACGTGGATCTCAAGACCAATGACGGCCTCCCACTCATGATCGTGTGGATGCATTTAAAATACCTCATCGTCAAAAAGCGGTGGGATGGCTTGTGTGTGCCGAGTTGCATGTTCGTAGGCTCTAGCTAGTTGGAGCACGGTCGCATCATGTCGTTGAGGACCGATGAGTTGCAGCCCATAAGGTTTGCCAGCAGCGTTGAATCCAGAGGGGACACTGATCCCCGGAAGTCCTGCGAGGTTGATCCCAATTGTATAGATATCTTGTAAATACATCTGCAGAGGATCTTGGATTGAGCCAATGGGAAAAGCGGCAAAAGGGGTGACTGGCATAGCAATGGCCTGGCAACTCTGAAATCCTTCAGCAAATTTTTGAATGATCAATGAACGCACTTTTTGTGCTTTACGGTAGAAAGCATCTTGATAGCCAGCGGAAAGAACATAAGTACCAAGCAAGATCCGGTTTTTGACTTCAGGTCCAAAGCCCTCTTGCTTGGAGAAGTTGTAGACCTCTTCAAGAGTCTTTGCTTGTGCAGAACGGATACCGTAGCGGATGCCATCGAAGCGGGCGAGATTGGTCGACGCCTCTGCTGTAGCTAGAATATAGTAGACGGCAACCGAGTATTTGAGAATATCGAGGTCGATCTCTACGATCTCACATCCTTGCGACTTGAGGGTGTCGATTGCAGCCAAAAAGTTTTCTTTTGCTTCGGAGGCTAAATCTTCGATGAATTTCCAGGGGACGCCGATTTTTGTTCCCTGAGGGGAGAGGGAGGTCTTGTTCACATATTCATCGGGAAGCGCCTGTAGGCTGGTCGAATCGTGGGCACAGTGTTGACCAATCACTTCCATCGTCAGAGCAACGTCGGCAACATGCGTAGCGAAAGGACCAATTTGATCGAGAGAGGAAGCAAAGGCGACCAAACCATAGCGGGAAACTCTCCCATAGGTTGGCTTAAATCCAACAACTCCACAGAGAGCAGCTGGTTGACGGATCGAACCACCTGTATCGCTTCCTAGGGCAATAGGAGCAAGGCGTGCTGCAACTGCAGCAGCTGAACCTCCAGATGAGCCCCCTGGCACGCAGGAGAGATCCCAGGGATTTTTGGTTTGATGGTAGGCGGACTTTTCAGTTGAAGAGCCCATGGCAAATTCATCCAGGTTCGTCTTGCCAATGATCATGGCTCCCTCTTTTTCGAGGAGCTTAACCACTGTGGCACTGAAGGGGGCACGGTAGTTGGAGAGGAAGTGAGAGCCACAGGTGCTCACTTGCCCTTGGACGTGGATGTTGTCTTTAATCGCTATGGGTACTCCTGCTAGGCGTCCCAAGGGTTTGTTAGCGGCACGTTTGAGGTCGAGCTCCTCTGCTTGTCGCAAGGCATAATCAGAAGAAAGGGAGAGGAAGGCTCCCAGCTTTGGATCGTGGTGGGCAATCCGCTTGAGGTAGGTCTCTAAAATCGTGCGCGCGGAGACCTCTCCTTTGAGGAAAAGGTCGCGTAAGGCAGTAGCAGATAATTGGTACATGGGGAGCTTGTCCTAAGAAGTCGATGAATGCTTGATCACTGGTGGAACCCGGATCATACCACCCGAGTGCGCTGGGGCGTTTTGTAAAAAGAGATCGCGAGGAAGCAGCTCACCAACTTCGTCTTCACGCATGACATTCATCATCCCTTCGATCACGTGGTTGCAAGGGGGAACCCCTTCTGTATCGAGCTCCTTGAGTTGGTCGACATAGGTGAGGATGCGAGATAGATTATAGTGTAGCTTTTTTTTCTCTTCCTGCGAACACTGGATACGGCAAAGATGGGAAAGTTTGTCGATGTCCTCTTCGGTGAATTGCGCCATACATTGACTCGAGCTAATTGAGTAAGTGACGAGATTCTATACTGGATCGGCACCAATCTTCAAGACTTTATTTTCTCCTATAGCGGGCGCTTTTTGTATGGAACGCGGTAACAAATAAAGGTTTCAGCAACTCTTGTATGGAG